>Ga0265297_10010829_pt1 | contig 11341 bp, 11 predicted proteins | sample Munlanlwell13791_FD_192502 | JGI IMG/M metagenome (GOLD analysis project Ga0265297, IMG submission 192502) | Leachate microbial communities from a municipal landfill in Southern Ontario, Canada - Leachate well 137-91 | ecosystem: Engineered > Solid waste > Landfill > Unclassified | place...
CTGTCACGAATCAAGTTTAAAATATCACGGGCTTTGTATGTTTTATCGAGATAAATTCGACTTGCCGGATCAAGCTCCCTTGCAAAATGGAAAGAACCTTTTGAAAGATCTTGATTAACCCTTCGGATTTTCCCACGACGAATTCTCGGATAAGTATTGCAAAACAGGCGTTGAATATGCTCCTGTGCTTTTTTATACAGACTAGCTCCCGTATCTGTCCAATTATAAGCTATTCTATGCTGTGCTACGATGTCTCCCGTATCTATCCCGGAATCGATAAAATTAAGGCTGACACCAAATGGTGACCGTTCAACTAAGGCCCAAAAGTTATAATGTTTTCCTCTATTGTAAGGCAAAAAACTGGGGTGGAAATTGACAAAACCATTTTTTGGCAATTTAATAATAGTTTTGGATAGGATTTTAGGCCACCAAGCAGAAAGTCCAAGATCAAAACCATTAGGAGGTTCATGCCTCCGCAAATCATCAATAAGAGCTTTCTCCGATACAAATGCTGTTGAAACAAAACCATCAGATAACGATTTAATGTATATAGGACTATTCTTAACTGTCACTACCATCGCGATATCCTTTGGAAAGTTATTTTTAAGATATGTATATACGAATCGGCCCACATCGCCATCTGCCATTAATATTAATTTCATAGCTGTCAATTCCTCCGGATGAAACTTTTGACTATCTTCTTAACTCTATCAATATCCGATTTGTTCAAACTATGGTAACTCGGCAAATTAATAGCTCTCTTATAAATATCATAACTTACAATATTTTTTGTGTTTTTCTTAAACATCGACATCATACTAAGAGGATAAAAAAATACTCTTGCATCGATATTATTTTGTTTAAACAAATCCAATAATTTCTTTCTGTTAAAATTTACCTTGCTCTCAAAAACAACCGTGGGCATCCAATATCCATACTGAGTTACAGGCGCATCCGGAAGAGGATTCATTTTAATAGAATTCACCCTTTTAAAAAAATTATAATACGAGAAAAATATTTCTCGTTTTTTTTCTATCAGCTCATCAATCCTTTCCATCTGCCCACAACCGATAGCTGCCTGAATATTGGATATTTTATATTTGTAACCAATACTCTCACACCAAAACTGTTTTGGATTCTTTACGCTTCTTCCATGATTATTAAGCATCTGAACAGTATCATACAGATCTCCCCTATTTGTTACAAACATGCCTCCTTCTCCGGTAGTAATTGTCTTCGTCCCATGAAAGGAAAAAACTCCAAAATCTCCCATTGATCCCGCTCTTTTACCTTTATAAACTGAACCGATAGCCTCTGCCGCATCTTCGATTACTGCAAGATTATGCTTTTTTCCAATTGCCATAATTTCATCCATTTCGCATAAATTTCCGTAAAGGTGAACGGCAATAATAGCTTTGGTTTTAGGTGTAATTGCAGCCTCAATCTTTGCAGGATCTATACACCAGGTATCAGGCAATATATCAACAAAAACCGCTCTAGCACCTAGGTAAGTTATCGGAGCGGCTGAAGCTATCCAATTTATATCAGCCAAGATTACCTCATCTCCCGGCTTAACCCCGATAGCAACCAAACCCATATGCAGCGCGCCCGTACAACTCGATGTAGCAATAGCCTGCTTAACGTTTAGATGTTGTTTAAATAGATTTTCAAATCTATTAATATAGCTGTAGCAATTCTCACCCCAGCCATTTGTTGCGGCATCGGTTGCGTAACGAATTTCAAGCTCAGTAATCGATGGTTTTGTATAATATATTTTATTCATTTTTTAGGCCTCATAATCAGGATAACTTGCGTCTTTGTTTGATACTATGCACGGCAATATAGGCCAACTAATAGCAAACAAAGGGTCATTCCATCTAATCCCCCGTGCGGATTCGGGATAATAAAATTCTGACATCTGGTATAATACAACCGTATCATCGGCAAGTGCCTGAAAACCATGCGCAAAACCTACCGGGATATAAAGTGAAGAATAATTCTGGTCATTTAGTTCAACCGCTAGGTATTGACGATAAGTTAAAGACCTCGGCCTTAAATCGATAATTACATCATATATCGCGCCTCTGGCACAACTGACTATCTTAGCTTCCTCATGCGGCGCTATTTGATAATGCATACCCCGCAAAATCCCCCTTTTTTTATTATACGAGATATTGGATTGCCTGATTGATAGATTTAAATTATGCGCAGCGAATTCTTTCTCGCAAAATGAACGCGCAAAAAAACCCCTCTCGTCTTCTTTTCTTTCTAAATTGATAAAATAAGCGCCTTTAAGCTTAGTTTCTTTAAGAATCATTTATTACCACTTTCTAAATTATCAAGTGAGCCTTTTAAATCCCGCATGAATAACATCGCCTTTAAGATATTTTTTTATATTCCCTGATTTAAGCGCTTCTTTGATTAAAGCAAAAACATCATCAGAATCTGCAATAAACCGGTCAATAATCTGATCGGAATAAGCATAAGTGGTATAGACGGCTGCTCCCAGAAGATAGCCCTTTGCCAACATTTCCTGAGCATAAATAGTTTGAGCAGCCAAAGGATCCATAGCTTCAAAAGCAATATGGGTCAATGGCGGAATTCCGCTAACGTGAATCTGCAGCCCATGTTTTTTAGCAAGCTTAACCCAACCAGTGTTAATTCTTTCACCGTAATGAACAAGAATTTTCGGCACATCATTTTCTTCCATCTTCTTGATGGTTGCTAAAGCGGCTGCAAAACCTGTTCTTTCGGTCCACATGGTCGAACTTATAAAGCTTCCTTGAGCGCAATCCATAACGTTTTTTCTTCCGATAATGGCAGATATGGGAAAGCCATTTCCCAGGGCCTTTCCAAAAACAGCAATATCAGGCTCAATCCCATAAGTCAAATGAATCCCCCCTAAATTAATTCTGAAACCTGAAGTAACTTCATCGAAGACGAGCACGGCGCCAATTCTATCGGCAATTTTTCTAACACCTTCAAGAAATCCAGGTGCTGGCTCCTGACCTCTACGGGGCTCCATAATAATTACACCGATTTCATCAGGATGTTTTCCCGCCAAAGCCTCAAGTTCATTAAGCTTATTATAATTAAAAGGCAATGCTGTATCCTGAAGTTGGCGGGGGACCCCAACAGGATCAAGCCCCGGTAATAATTGACCATCAAGGTTAGATATCTCTCCCAAGTTACTAGCCAAATACCAATCATGCCAACCATGATACCCGCAAAAAGCGACCTTGCTCTTATTCGAAGCAACCCTGGCGATACGAATAGCAATCGCACAAGCCTCGCCACCGGTCCTAGCAAACCGAGCCATTTTAGCCCAAGGATGCAGGCCGATCAAACGTTCAGCCAGCTCCACCTCTTCAAAGCAATTCAAAGAGCACATTGAACCCTTCTGGATAGCTTCGATTACTGCATTATTCACATCATCATCTGCATAGCCGAGGACGCAAGATCCCACGCCCATTTGCGCAAAGTCATAATAATGGTTATTATCCAGATCCCATACTTCACAACCTTTGGCCCTAGCGTAATAAGCAGGCCAAAGCCCAGGAAGAAATCTTTCAGCTCTTTTCGAAAGCAGCTGATTGCCTCCGGGAATCAATGTTTTAGCTTTTTTCCATAGTTGCTGGCCTTTCACAATAACACCCGCTTTCTTGCACTACTTGATTATTTTTAAAATACCCCAGTTAAGCAGCATACCCGCTGAAATTTGCAATCTCTTACCCTGTTTTAGCTTTACCGTATATGTCCCCAATCCCCTTAATTTATCGGGCAAATCAATATCTATATCAAAATTGAATAGTTTGATATCGCTAGCCAATCCTCTTAACCAGCCATTAATACTTTTCATAGAATACGTATTATAACAAGAATAATAACCCTGATTAGTCGAATCACGCGTCCAATCGTAAACCTTGGAATAAATATCAACGTCATGATCATGATTAAACAGGGAGCTTAGATACAGCCGCCCGCCGGGCCGGGTAATTCTAACCAACTCCTCTAAAGCCTGCTTGGGATTTTCCAGCCAGGATAAAGTTTGCCAGCAACAAATCAAATCGAAAGCGCCATCCTTTATATTCTTAAGATTATATATATCACCGATTGCGAAACAAAAATTTTTGCCAGGATTTAATTGAGCGGCTTCCGATAATAATTTTTCATTAAGGTCTATCAGGGTAAATTTAGTTTTAGGAAATTTTTTATTTAAATGGTAAGCCAAATGCCCTCCCCCGCAAGCTACATCCGCAATCTTTTGAAATTCAAAATTATCCTGTTCAATTAAATCTTCCAAATAGCATTGCTGGCGAGTCTTATTCTGATGGTATTCTCTTTGCTTTTGCAGAGCGATTTTATTGTCAATTTGCAAAGCGGCTACATACTGATCTTTTAATTCAGGAACCGTCTTTTTTTTAGCTTTCATGCTTTTTAGTGATTATTTCTTTTTCCTTAGTCCGGTTAAAATTTTCCCAATATTTTTTAGCTACAGGCTCTGTGATACGGTATAGTTTTTTTTCTACCACCAGCCTGACAATTTCTTCATCTTGCGCCGTAACTATTGCCTCTCCAAAAGCATTAATAACGGCTTTAAAAAACTGGTAATCTTCAGCATAATCAAGCGTAAACCTTAAAAGGTCATCAGAAATGGTAAAAGGAATGGGAACATCTACCAGTTGATTCTGATCAAAAATTCGCCCCCATCCTGTTTCCAGGGTATCCTCCATATGGCCGGCTAAGGATGACTCCAAAAAACTCATGGAATAGCCGTTAGAATTCATACCAAAAGGCAAGTTTACAGTTTTGGCATACGGGACACCCCGCAACAAAGCTTCATAAACAGCCCTCATTCCTTTTGTTGAACACAAAATATCGTCACCGTCAATGGCGATAATTAAATCCGAAAAATATTTCTTGGCAGCCTGAAGATGACGCAGCGGGATATTGTGAACCGAACCGTAAAAAACCCCTATTTTATTTCTTATAAAGCGCTCGAACTCCCTGTTCTCTTCTTCATCAGAAGTTACAATAATAATTTCGGCTTTCCCATCAGCAAGTTCAGATTGAAATTCATTTTCGATTCTTTGAATGAGAAAATATAAAATAGGGCGGCTATTTACTTCCAGCAAATGTTTCTTTTTAAGCCTCGTAGACCCCAATCTTGCGGTGATAAATATTCCAGTCTTCATGCTTTAAACTTTATATACTTTGAATTTTTATCAGATTGCTCAACTGCGTACAGCAGTTTTAAAACCCTATGGTCATTTTCCAGAGAATTGATAAAAGGTTTTTTTTCTTCTATGGCCCGGATAAAAGCATTTAGCTCTTCAATATACATGCTTTCCCCTATATTTGAATTGTAGCCCATCTCAGCGGCTTTCATTTCATAAAAAATCTTTTCCCATTCATTATTTTTTGGATCATAGACTTGCACATTTTTTAAGTTCCAGTCCCAAATCAATTGCCCCTGCTCTGCGTTTATAACCAGCCTTCTTGTTGCATATCGGGATACAACGTCAATAGTGATTGTCGCTAAAAAGTCCCTGTAATCTAATAGAAAATTATAGGTATCATCGATCTTTTCTGCACCCTTGATCTTGATAGTCTTTCTAACATTCCCGCAAACTCTTTCCGGAAAACCAAATAAATTCGTTAACCAAGTCAGCTCAAAAGGAACAATCTCCCTTGCCCCTCCAGTTAAAGGATTTGAAACATAATAATCTTCAACTTTTTCATAAGTATGCCAATCAGGAAGATATTGGCCTGAGTTGAAAATTATATTTGAAATTTTCCCTAACTTTTTATTTACGATGATATCAGATATTATTTTAATTGCTGGATGAAAAAGCAAAGTTGCTGAAGGAGCTGCCACTATATCGGTATTATTTAATTTTTCTTTTATTTTATCCATATTTGTATCCACAACGCTGGCTTCGACAAAAAAATGCAGGCCTTCTGCAATAGCGCGCTCCATATAGATATAATGAAAATTTGGGGGCACAGAAATAATAAAAGCGGAAGGCTTATGTTCTTTTAAGGCATTTTCAATGCTGGAATATGTTTTTATCCCATATTTCTCCTCGGTTTCCTTTCGCCTGTCTTCCCTTAAATCAAAACCAGCGATATGATTAACTTCATATCCTAAGGACCGAAGGCACCGGATCCGTCTTTTTCCCATTGACCCAAGCCCAACGATCAAAAATTTCATATTTCACCCCGTTTAAATATCTTCAATCGCCTTCAATGTTTTCCTGTACTCCGCCCATTGTCCGACATCAGTCCAGGCATTTTCACTTATCGGATACACGCCTATTTTACCATTATTCTCTTTTACTTTATTCATCAGGTGAGTAATGTGAAATAATCCGCTATCCGGGATTAAATCAATAATATTTGGATTCAATACATATAACCCGGTATTTGCTAAAAAATTGTACTCTGGTTTTTCCTTGATGCGCTCCAGGCTTCCGTTACCATTAAGTTCACATATTCCATAAGGTATGTTAAATTGCTTAGTTGAGGCAACTAATGTAATATCATATTTATTTTGCAGATGAAACTGATATAAACTTACATAATCCGTATCAATAATAATATCGCAGTTAGAGACAAAAAAAGGCCGCCTTAATTTATCTGCCAAAAGTTTTAGGCTTCCAGCAGTACCCCTAGGTTCATCCTCCTCTACAAATGCCAGAGAATAATCCGGAGTTTTTTCCTCAAAATAAGCGCGTACTATTTTAGACATATGGCTGACTGTCAAATAAAACTCATTTATGCCGTACTCCCGGAATTTATTAATGATATGCTCAATTACCGGCTTATCTCCGATAGGAATAAGCAGCTTAGGTAAAACCCTGGTGAACGGCTCAAGGCGTGCGCCTTTGCCGCCGGCCATTATAACCACGGGAACATCTAATGACTTCTTCTGGCTATTACCATTTCCAAAAGCCTTTATCCAAGTAATAAAATCAATAACTCTATGATTTTGATCTAAAACAGGGATCATTTCTATTTTATTCTTTATTAGAATCCGCCTGGCTTCATCAAGATTGAAGTCATTCTTAAAAATAAAAATTGGGTTTCTTTTATATACGCCATTAATAGCATTAAGCAAATCTCCGCCCTTTAGAATATAGCGCCTGATATCGCCATCCGTCAAAGCCCCAATCAATCTTTGAGCATCATCGACAACCAAAAGGACTTTTTCTGCTGTTTTATCAAGTTGCTTTAGAGCATCCTTTACTGAAATCGTATCACGAACTAAAAGATCATTTTTTAACATAAATCCCGCCCATATTTAAAATCTAGATCGTAGAAATTCTTCTTAAGAATTGTTTTTAAGTTGTATTCCTTTAGTATTTTTAATATTTTCTTTACCGTATCTCTGCCGCGATAAGGATTTTTAATACTAAAAAGCCCTTCTTGAAATTTGCTGGAATATATCCGCTTAATTGCCCTTTGGATGCTTTCTTTTGTTGGTTTACAATCAATTATGCTTCTTGCCTTAATCCTTCCTTTCTGCCTATCGCCGATATTTACTGTTCCGATTTTAAAACTTGGGGCTTCGATTATTCCGCTTGATGAATTACCGACAACAGCATCCACATACCGCAGTGCCGATAAATATCTCAAACGCCCCAGCGACCTAAAAACTATTGTTTTATCCGTATTTTGCCTAACATAACCATCGATCAAACTATTGATTATTCTGCCATTTGTATCCGCATTTGCCTTTGTAAAAATAATACTAGTATCTTTTAGTTCTTTAAGAGCGTTGAGCAAGTTATTAAACTGCTCATAGGAGGTATCGTTTTCCAAAGTAACGGGATGAAAGGTAACTAAAAGATTACGCTGGTTAAATCTGAAATTTAAGAGCCTTTCCAGGGTTTTCTTAGGCAACAAATTCATCTTTTCTAGGTTATCCAAGCCTATTGCACCAACATTAAATACTCTCTTCGGATCCTCTCCCAGCTGAATAACCCTTTTTCGATACTCCTGCGTAGATGTAAAATGCAGATGGCTCATTTTAGTTATAGAATGACGGAAGGCATCATCAAACGCGCCTTCTGTAAGTTCTCCGCCATGAATATGAGCAATGGGAATTTTGGCAATATGGGCAGCTATAACGGCTGAAAAAATCTCAAACCTATCTCCCAAAACAACAATAATATCCGGTTTTACTCTTTTGAATTCTTTAGCAAAGCCTTCTATCGCATACGCCATAGATTTTGAAATATCTTCAGAAGTATCCGATTTTAGAACAATGTTTATCTTTTTATTTATTTTAAACCCGTCTTTCTCTATCTCTTTGTAAGTAAACCCAAATTCTCTAGATAAATGCATGCCCGTCACTAATAATCGCAGGCTTAAACTTGAATCTCCACTTATTCCTTTAATCAACTGTTTTAATAAGCCGTAATCTGCCCTTGAGCCTGTAATAATAGATATTCTTTTTTTCATAATTCTATTTTTTCATCTTCTTGAAAATTTCTTTTTGCAACCCTGCCGATTACATTATCCCACTCCATGGGGGATAAGCCTGTTGCCGAACGCTTTGTCGTTATATTTTGCTCTGTAAAAACATCCTTTTTCTTTATATCTATCCCCGCAACGATACTTTTTCTTATAAAAATCCTATTTTCCAATTCTGAAACAGAAGGTTTTTTTATTCCATCACCCAGAGCCTTCTCTATCTTACGAATAGCATTAACCATCGATTTTAATTCTTCGGGATTTAAGGAAGCTTTATGATCAGGCCCTTCCATATTTTTATCAAGAGTAAAATGCTTCTCTATAATAACTGCACCTAATGCTGCTGCGGCAATGGGAATTTCTATCCCTTGCGTATGATCGGAATATCCAACTTTAACATTAAAAACCTTTCTTATTGTACACATTGCGAGCAAATTTGCATCGCAAGCCGGCGTAGGATATGCGGTATTACACTGCAGAACCGTAATATCTTTTTTCTTTGTTCCTGCTTTTATTAAAATATCCAGTGCCAAGCGTATTTCACTTACATTCGCCGCACCTGTTGAGATTATGACTTTATTCTTTAAGCTTCCTATTCTTCGTAAATAGGGCAAATTAGTTATCTCCCCGGAAGGTATTTTAAATACCCTTAATCCCAATTTCACTAATAAATCTACACTTTTCAAATCAAATGGCGAAGAGAGAAAAACAATTTTATTTTTCCGGCAATACTTTAACAACTCCCGGTGAATATTTATACCCAGCTCTAATTTCTTTATCATTTGCAACTGGCTCTCATTTATACTTGTAGTTTTCATCTGATATTCAGCTTTAGGAGCATTCTTAGAAACCAGGGGTCTGGTATCAAAAGTCTGAAATTTAACTGCATCAGCACCGGCATTTACCGCTACATCCACCATTTTCTTGGCAATCTTAACAGAACCGTTATGGTTTACTCCGGCTTCAGCGACAATAAATACTTTATGCATTTGTTTTTCTTTCCTTACACGGATTGCCATAAGCAACCACACCTTTGCGGATATTTTTAGTAACTACACTGCCCGCCCCTATAATTGTCCTTTCCCCAATCCCCACGTTCTGAATTATCATGCTTCCTATGCCAATATGGGTATAGTTACCTACATTGACTCCTCCGCTCAATACGGACGCAGGAGAAATATGAACAAAATCACCGATTCTGCAGTCATGTTCAATTATCGCTCCGGTATTAATAATACAGTTATTTCCAATCTGAGCGCCTCCATTTATAATTACCCCGCTTGCGATATAATTTCCTTCGCCCAGAGAAATGCGGGAAGATACCAACGCTTTTGAGCTGATTAAGTTCGGTAATACAAATCCTGTTTCTTTAGCTAGGTTATACAGCTTAACACGCAGCCTATAATCCCCAATACTCCCAACAGAAATAAAACAGTGTTTTATCCCCATTTTGAAAAAACGCGGTAAATCCACATTTGTCCCAATAACCGGGACACTAAAAATAGTATCGCCTAGGAGCTCTTTCAAATCAATTATGCCGACTACCTCAAACTCATTATCAAAGAGAAGTAAATCTAAAATTACCTTACAGTGACCGCCGCCCCCGAGTAACAAAATCTTACGTTTCATTCTATCAAACCTCAGTATTAATTATTCTCATATAAATCACGGATAACGGAAGTTATATGCTTTATCTGATTCTCATTTAAATTTGTGCTGCAAGGTAAGTTCAAAACATCTTCTCGAAATCGCGGCGCGTTTTCAATTCTATACGTTTGGTTACGGCGATACGGACGCTGTAGATGGTTTAAATACCATACAGGCCGCGTTTGAATCCCTTTCGCCTGTAAGCGAATCATTAATGAATCCCTATCCATGCCAAACTTCTTCTTTTCAACAGCTAATGAATAATACCAATAATTAGGAGATGTGCCTTCTGGAATTCCCAAAATTCTGACCCCCCCTACGCCCTCTAAAAATTTTTTATATAAAGCGTAGTTATTTTTCTTGATTTTTATAAAACCTCTAATCTGTTCAAGTTGAGCAAGCCCCAATGCAGCCTGCAAATTTGTCAGCCGGAAATTAAACCCAATTTCATTATGAATGTATTTTACCGGATCATCCTTAGCTTGCTCGATAAGGTATTTTGCTTTTTTTGCTAATAATGCGTTACTAATAGCAATCATCCCGCCGCCGCCGGTTGTAATTATTTTATTACCATTGAATGAATAAACACCAACACCTGAAATCGCCCCGGTGAATTTATTTTTATAGGTTCCTCTTGTATAATATGACCCTAAACTTTCGGTCGCGTCTTCGATAACCTTAAGATGGTATTGCCGGGCAATCTTCATAATCTCCTCCATATCGCAAGGATTACCAAAAATATGGACCGGGATTACCGCCTTGATAATTCTTCCAGTTTTCTTATTTTTTAACCCAGATTTTGTAGTCCGGCATTCTTTGGAACAAAATTCCCGCAGCTTAACACAATCAATATTCATATAATTATCGCAATCCATAAAAACCGGTTCCGCTCCAACATATTTAACTACATTAACGGGGGCAATAAATGTAAGCGTGGGAACAATAACTTCATCGCCCCTGGCAACATTACAAAGGTTAAGTGCAAGATGTAATCCAGATGTACCATTAACGCAAGCCACTGCAAATTTCACTTTAGTATATTGACAGATCGCCTCTTCAAAATCTATAACGAACTGTCCGGAGGAAGAAACCCAATTAGTATCTATACATCTCTTAATATACTGTAATTCCTTACCATTCAAATTGGGGACAGAAAGCGGAATGATCTTCATGGTTTCTATACGTTATAAATTTCGGATTTATAGATACCCCTGTT
>Ga0265297_10010830_pt1 | contig 11340 bp, 12 predicted proteins | sample Munlanlwell13791_FD_192502 | JGI IMG/M metagenome (GOLD analysis project Ga0265297, IMG submission 192502) | Leachate microbial communities from a municipal landfill in Southern Ontario, Canada - Leachate well 137-91 | ecosystem: Engineered > Solid waste > Landfill > Unclassified | place...
CTAAAATTGACACCGCGAGCCTTCTGCAACACCTGAAAACCGCGGATAAGCGGCTCCTGTCGCTGGCCTTCGTAACATATTTTCTTACCTATGTGTTGTGTCTCTTCCGCTGGAGGATGCTGCTTAAGGGTGCGGGCATCGATCTTCCTTTGAGAAGGCTGATAATCTCGTTTTCCGGAGGCACTTTTTTCAGTATCTTCCTGCCTTCGACCATCGGAGGGGATTTTATGCGCAGCGCGGACCTTGCGGTCTATACAAAGAAGACAAAAGAAGTTATCGCTACTGTTTTTCTCGACAGGCTAAGCGGGTATATCGGGTTGGTAATACTGGTTTTGCTTTCACTTTTGTTCGGCTGGAAGCTTGTTGAGGACAGTAGTGTTATAATCTCAATAGCCGTGATCACCGGGTTGTTGGTCTCAATTTTGCTGGTGCTCTTCAATAATTTCCTGTATTTGAAGATCACCGGCCTTCTTAATGCCGGTAAGGCAGGCAGGATAAGAGAGGCTATCAGGCGGCTGCACCATGAAATATACATATTCAGGCACCAGAAAAAGATAATCCTTAATAACCTTATTTTGTCTTTTATCGTCCAGGCGGTCACGCCCCTGACTTTTTTTCTGATAGCGTTGTCGCTGGGGATCAAGGTAAAAATCATTTATTTCTTCGTATTCCTGCCGATAATCGGCGCCATTACTTTATTGCCGATCTCTATCGGCGGACTGGGGCTGAGAGAGACTTCCACCGTGTTTTATTTCTCAAAAATAGGCGTTGATGAGCATTTATCGCTGGCGATGTCGCTTTTGTCATTTTCCTTCATATTGATTTATGGCGCCCTCGGAGGCATTATCTATGCCCTTACAATACGTCATAGACGGATACAACATAATAAACCATCCTCTGTTTGATCCTGCCGCCAGGAATTCCTTCGACCCGGGGCTGCGGCTCCTGGGATTCATCACAAGCAAAAGGCTTACCGGCAGCAATAAAAATAAGATAACGATAGTCCTGGACGGCTACCCGGGCCCAAACAGCGCCGCTTTGGGCGGAGGTAACACCGATATCGTATATTCGCGCAAGATAAGCGCTGACGAGAAAATAAAAAGGATGATAGAAGAACATTCCGACAGGAAAAATATCATTGCCGTCTCTGACGATAAAGAAATAAAATTCGCGGTTAGAGCATTGGGCGCGCGGCACCAGAGTGTCGGAGATTTTATCGGGTCAAAAGAAAAAAAGGCCTCGCGGCATAAAGAGAAGGAATCGCCCAAGCACGAACTTAATTATACCCAGATACACGCTATTAACGAAGAATTAAGGGGAAAATGGCTGAAGTGACAAAAAAAGAAGAGAAGACGGATTTCATAAAATTCCTCGGGACGGCAGGGGCGCGCTTTGTAATGATCAAACAACTGCGCGCATCCGGAGGGCTTTGGATACGCTGCCTGGGGACCAACGTCCTGGTTGATCCCGGCCCCGGGAGCCTTGTGCGATGCGCTTCCAGCAGGCCGAAACTCGACCCTTCCGTATTGGACGGCATACTTCTTACTCACAGGCACATTGACCACTCAGGCGATATTAACGCTATGATCGAGGCGATGACCGAAGGCGGTTTTAAGAAGAAAGGCACGGTATTCTGCCCTTCGGATGCTATAGATGAGGATCCGGTCATCTTAAAGTATGCCAGGGGGTTCCCGGAAAGAATAGAGGTCATTAAAGCCAGGCACAAATATGCAGTAGGAAACTTCATATTTAATACCTCAATGAGGCATATTCATCCCGCGGAGACTTACGGGTTCAAATTCAAGATCGGAGGGAAGAGCGTTTCATTTGTCACTGACACTAAATATTTCAAGGGCCTTGAAGATTTTTATAAAACCGACATACTGATAATAGCCGTAGTATTCCATGAGCCGCGCCCGGCAATAGACCACCTGTCTCTGTTTGATGCCGAGGCCCTGATCAGAGCGATAAGGCCCGAGAGGGCCATCCTTACGCACTTCGGAATGACCATGCTAAAAGCAAAACCGCATATTATCGCCGAAAGATTATCGCAGGATTTGGGTATCAGGGTTGAGTCCGCATACGACGGGATGACGCTTGAATTTTGATCAGCTCATTTATCCGATATCCCGAGGTCTTTGGTAAGTTTCTCTGCCAGTATCCGGTATGCCTTCGGGCACGGGTGGGTATCGCCTTCGACTTTAAATTCCTTCCCTCTGAAATCAATCCCGGAATAATCTAAATATTTTATCCCGCATCTTTTGAGGTACGGTATCAATCTCTTGCCAAATTTTGACCCGGGGAAGATCAAAACATAAAACTCATCGTTTCCGAAATCTTTTTTATATGCCTCGTATGAGTCTTCGATGATCCTGTACGTCAGCAATATATCCTGCTCGGGATATCCCGGAGGCCAATCCAGCTTAAATGACCTGGCTATGTTGCTTTTGCCTATTATATCGTAGATAAAGGTTCTAACAGGCCTTACAGTGCGGAAATCACCCTTACGTATTAATTTTCCATTATTATCAATTATGTAGCAAGGCATACCTTTGCCCCAGTGGCTGATGATTTTCATCGAACCTGCCGCCCTGGCGATATGGGCATCTATAAAGACGTATATAAAAATACCGCGCCTCTGTTTTATTTCATCGCGAATAGCCGTCTCTTTTAACCTTATAAGCATCTGTTGCGGTCCGTATCCTCCTACGCCGTAATTATATGGTGAGTAGGCCGGCGAGTACACGCCGGCATAATAAGGTAACGTCTCGTTGTCATTGACATGCAGCCCGAATACGACCGAACAGCCCAGGAAGCCGATATAGTTATTCCTGCCTTGAGGCGGCTCAACGGTAGTGCCGCGCCTGCCATATTTATCTATTGTATAAGTTATTTTGTCTTTGATCGAGCCGTTCACTTTTTTTGTCGAATAAGCCAGGCTGCCGGGCTTGTATTTATAACCGAAAAGCCGGTCTTTCTGCATGTGCGTCCCGGGAGTATTCCAGGTTATTGTTTTTGTACGGTCCTGATAACGGTTAAACAATAAAAGAAAAATCTCAAGGCAGATAACGATAAATATGGCAAAGAGGATGCCTGTGGCTAAGGCAAGCATGTTACCGGAGAGATCAGATAATTTCTTCTTCATGGGGTGACGGGCAATTTAGTATCTCCTTGAGGTATGGATAAAAGCGATTTTAGCAAAATGGCTTTTTCCGGTCAAGTGATTGTTTGGACGGACATTTTTTCTCTTGACATAACTCGGTGATTGTGATAATGTTAGAACAATAGCTGATTAACCAAACAAGGAGGTGCTAAAGATGAGTAGTTGGCAAGTCTTATTGGAACCTGCCAAGTTGGTGTACGCGCAGATTGCTCAGTTCTTAATTACTTTGCTTGTGGTAATATTGATCCTTATCATCGGTTGGATCCTGTCTAAGCTCATCAAATCGTTTGTTACTAAGGTATTGAGGCTGATAAAGATTGATGAGCTATCCGATCGTATCGAACTGGACAGTTTGCTTGCGAAAGGAGGCATAAAGTATTCCCTTTCAGAATTATTGGGTATTGTCTGCTATTGGCTGGTGCTTCTGATCACCTTAGTCGTAGCGGTCAACGCCTTAGGCCTGACAGTAGCCGCTGATCTGTTGAATAGGATAATCCTTTATGTCCCGAACATAATCGCAGCTATATTCATTCTGATACTGGGGATGTTTGTGGCGAAGTTATTGAGCAACCTGGTGCAAACAGCCGCTAATAACGCCGGGCTTTCACAGGCAAACATTTTAAGCAAGGCCGTTGAAGTCGTCACGATCGTGTTTGCCCTGGCTATGGCCCTTGAACAGTTGAGTATCGGTGCCAAGATCATAGAAATGACCGTCAGCATCGTGCTTGCTTCCATAGGGTTGGGTTTGGCGCTGGCCTTTGGTTTAGGCTGCAGAGATATTGCCGCTAAATCCGTATCGGAATTCCTCGAGAAACTAAAAAAGAAATAATGGTTTTGTTTGAATTTGCGAGTAAAGCCCCCTGCTAAAAAGCAGGGGGCTTTTTTTAGGATAGAGGAGGCAGTATGAAGGTAGCCGTAGGCTTAACTTTTCCCGGGACATTGAAAGACGAATCGGTCATTTGTTATCTTTGCAAGCATTTCGACATAAACCTTATCATTATAGAGGCTTCTTTTTCCATGTCTTCCGGTTGGGCGTTCCTCGAGATAGAGGGAGATAAGGAAGAGATACAGAAAAGCTATGACTATATGTCGGGGAAGGGCATCAAGATCCAGCAGATCCGGTCCAAAGACAAATGATTTATCCGGCAGAATTTTTTGTGCTATAATAGCGGTACTATAAAATTCATCGGGCATGAAAGAAAAAATATTAATAGTTGAAGACGAAAAGGATATCATCAAGGTTCTGGATTATAACCTCAAAAAAGAAGGCTTCAGAACCGTCTCCTGCCGCGACGGAGAAGCGGCATTGGCCTTGGCGAAAAATGAGCATCCTGATCTGGTCATTTTGGACCTGATGCTCCCCGGCCTGGATGGGCTGGAAGTCTGCAAGGCCCTGAAGAAAGAAGTTAAAACCCAGGGCATACCTATTATAATGCTCACGGCAAAGGCGCAGGAAACGGATAAGGTCCTGGGCCTGGAATTAGGCGCAGATGATTATATCACGAAGCCTTTTAGCCCGCGTGAATTGGCCGCGCGGGTCAAGGCTGTCCTGCGCCGCGTAAGTGAGAAAGAAAAATTGCCGGAAATGCTCAGGGTCGGTAACGTAACAATAGATTTTTCAAAGATCATGGTCTTTGTCAAGGATAAGCCGGTAGCGTTTACCGCAAAGGAATTTGAACTGCTTAAGACATTGATCAAGGCCAACGGCAGGGTTTTATCAAGAGATTATCTTCTGGATGCGATCTGGGGCTTTGACCACGCGATAGAGATCCAGACCCGCACGGTTGATGTGCACATAAGGACGCTGCGCAAGAAATTAAGAACCGAGGCAAAACGCATTATCACCGTAAAAAACTACGGTTACAGGTTTGAATCTGAGGATTAGTGTGCAGATACTGCTTGTTATTCTTACTTTAATGATGGGTGCCGCGGTCGGTTGGTCGATTGGTGCAAATGACGCGGCAAACTCGCTGGGCACTGCGGTAGGCTCTAAAGTATTAACCCTGAAGCGGGCGATAATCCTTATGGTCATATTCGGTTTTCTGGGCGCCTGGCTGCAAGGTTCGTATGTTACAAAGACGATCGGCAAAGGGATAGTCCCAATTGACCAATTGGGCAAAAACCACGCTTTATACTTAGCGCTGGTCGCTTCTTTCGCAGCCTGCATCTGGGTAGTCATCGCTACTTACTGGAAAATGCCGATTTCCACCAGCCATTCTATAGTTGGGGCGGTAGCCGGGGCCGGCCTGGGGCTTCAGGCATCAGTAAAGTGGAAGGTCCTTCTGGACATATTTATCTGCTGGATTTTTACTCCTATCGGAGCCGCTATCCTGGGTTTTATCCTTTATAAAATACTACAAAATGTTTTTTACAGGGTGATCCCCCGCAGGTACTTAAAGTTTGTTATCTCATTGTTGATTATAATCAGCGGCTGCTATGTGGCTTTTACCTGGGGCGCAAATGACGTAGCGAATTCCGTAGGCGTAATTTCCGGGGCGGGCATACTTTCTCCGAATTTAAGCGTAGCCTTCGGCGGCATAGCGATAATCATCGGAATAATGACCTGGGGCTATAAAGTAATAGAAACAATAGGCTCTGAGATAACGCACCTTTTGCCCATTATGGCCCTTTCAGCCCAGCTGGCAAGCGCCCTGAATGTTCATGTTTATACCCTTTTAGGCATACCCGTGTCAACGAGCCATTCGATCGTGGGTGCTATTTGCGGTGTGGGGTTGGTGAGGGGCAGCCGTGTCTTAAATATCCAGATCATGAAAGATATAATACTCTGTTGGCTGGCTACTCCCTTGATATCGGGGATAGTCAGCTTTGTGATAATTAACATTATATTGTTTTTCGCAAAATAGGAGGGAACACAATGAAAGAAACAAGGAATATTTTAGGATGGCTGGGTATGGCCGAAGAACAATCCATTTTGAAAGACGCGCAGAGGCACGTAGAAGAAACATATAAAACAGTAGCGTCCTTTTCGGAAGCGGTGGCGGCTTTTGTCCAGGGAGACTTGAATGCCAAGACTGTCGCCATTGAAAAAGTAGCGCAGGGAGAGCATGAGGCCGATATCTTAAGGTCAAAGATGGTCAATGAGCTTTCCGAAGGCCTGCTTTTGCCACCCGATAGGGAAGACCTCATGCATTTCGTAAAGACCCTGGATAAAATCGCCGATTGGACAAACGGCTCGGCAAGGCTGCTGGGTTTTATTGAGCATAAAATACCGGAATCAGTTTTAAAAAATATCTCTTCAGCTACGGAATTGATCGTCACGTCTATTTCAAAACTGAAAGAATCAATAGACGCCATTACCAGGAACGATCTGAAAAATGCGCTCACGATCTGCGCGGAGATCGACCGTCTGGAGCATGAAGCAGACGATCAGAAAAGAACTCTTATAGAGGCTATTATCCACGCAAAACTTGAACCGACCAGCCTTTTGTTATCTTACCAGCTGGCAGAATATCTTGAAGGCGTTACGGACAAGATCGAGGATGCCGCTGATTTTATCAAGGTCATAGCGATCAAGTCCAAATAAACGCTTATGAAATCAAGTCTCAGGATAAAGTTAACACTTTCTTACATATTTGTCGTGCTGGTTTCTTTCGGATTCATTGCTTTTTATTTAAGCAAGAACCTGGAAGAGGGCTCTTTACACGATATAAAATCTTTCTTGATAAACCAGTCACGGCTTATAGAAGGCCAGATCTCCGTAGATGGCTTTAAGAAAAAAGACCAGGTTTATTTGGAAGGTTTCGTAAGATCGGCGGCAGAGAAAACGGGCTTACGCCTGACCATCATTGATTCAGAGGGGAAAGTTTTGGCTGATTCTGAAAAAAACCGCGAAGAAACCCTGCTTATGGATAACCATGCGCAAAGGCCTGAGATCAAAAAGGCCTTTTCAGGTGAGATAGGAGAGTATACCCGTTACTCCCCGACACTGAAAATAGATATGTTATACGTCGCTGTCCCCCTGTCCAGGGGAAGCGAGATTTCCGGGGCGATCAGGGTGGCAATGCCCCTGGAAAATGTCAGAAGGACTTTGTTCGCCATCAGAAAAACTGTCTTTATCGGGCTATTGTTCGGCCTGGGGCTTGCCCTGGTCCTGGGTTCTATTCTTTCAGCCAGTATCCTTAAGCCGGTTCATAAGATCATTGCCGCCTCAAAGCGTTTCGCTAAAAGCGATTTCAGCCGTAAGGTATTTCATACCTCACAAGACGAGATAGGCGAGCTTGCCGCGACTTTAAACAAGATGGCCGGTGAAATAGAAGAAAAGATCGCCCAAGTCAGCACGCAAAACCAGCACCTGGTAACGATCTTAAGCAGTATGGTGGAAGGTGTTATCGTCATACATAAAAGCGGGAAAATAGCGGCGATAAACTCCGCGGCAGAGAAATTATTTAATGTCCCTAAGAATGAAGCCGAAGGGAAATTATTCCTGGAGGCCATCCGTAATAATGATGTCATGGAAGTATTTAATAAGGCCATGCAAACCGGGGGTATCGTATCCGAAGAATTAAGCCTTGTTTGGCCGGTGCATAAAATACTGCGGGTAAATGCCTCCGCGATCTTTGAGAACGGCCAGGCCAGCGGATGTTTACTCGTAATGCACGATATCTCCGAGATCAGGCGTCTTGAGACCGTAAGGAGCGATTTCGTGGCGAATGTCTCCCACGAGCTAAAAACTCCGCTGACAGCCATAAAAGGATCCGTGGAGACATTGCTGGGAGGGGCGCTGGAAGATAAAGAAAATAGCCGTCATTTTCTTGAAATAGTGCTGGAGCATACCGAAAGGCTCAATAATCTTATCAATGACCTCCTGGAATTGTCGCATATTGAATCAAAAGAAACAAAGCTCGAGTTATCAGAAATAGATTTAAAATCCCTATCTTCAAAGATCATTTCAGGATTCAGGAACCAGGCGGGAAAAATGCGTATTGAGATCAGTAATGACCTGTCTGAGGGCCTGTCTGTGCGGGCGGACAAAGACAAGATCGAGCGTGTTTTTATAAACCTCATCGATAACGCGATAAAGTTCAATAAGAAAAACGGGATCTTGCGGCTTTATGCCGAGATAACGGATAAAGAGATAAGAGTCACAGTTGAGGACAGCGGAATAGGCATACCTGAAAAAGATATCCCTCGTATTTTTGAGCGTTTCTACCGCGTTGACAAGGCGCGTTCCCGTGAGCTCGGCGGAACAGGCCTTGGCCTTTCTATAGTCAAGCATATCGTTGAGCTGCACGGAGGCTCCGTCGGCGTAGAGAGCACAGAGGGCCTCGGTTCAAAGTTCTGGTTTACCCTCCCGAAATAGCAAAACAACCCCTGGTTTATTTACTTATATTTTACATCCTCTTCAAGGACATTTAATGCCTTCATCATATACTTTATCAGGAAAACAAAAGAAAGGAGGTGAGACGTTGTTTGAATTAAGTCTATTTTACATATTCCTGGTCTTGGTTAAGAACAGGAATATGGATAATCCTGAAAGGAGAAATGATGAAGAAAAGGACTGTTGTTTTGACGGTACTGATCTTGATGGCCTGCGCTACTGCGTATGGGTATGATGACGGTGATTTTCAGGTCTGGCATACTGAGGTGCAGGAAAAAAGCTTAAACAAGAACACAAAGTTAACGCTTGAAGAAGAATTCCGCTTCGGAGACGACGCAAGCGAATTCTACTATCAGCATTATGACGTCGGAATAGCCTATGGCGTAAATAAAAACCTTGATTTAGGCTTAAATTACCGGCAGGTTTATGAGAAAAAAAACGGGAAATTTGAAACCGAAAACAGGCCGCATATAAACGCCATACTGAAATGGGAAATGGGGGATTTTAAATTTGAAGACCGCTCCCGCCTGCAGTACCGGCATTTTGATTATCAAAGCGACCTGTGGCAATACCGCAACAAGTTTACGGTAAAATTTCCCTGGAAATTCTCCAGAATTGAGATCCAGCCTTACATATCCGATGAAATCTTCCTGGATTTCAGGAATAAATCCTTCAGCAGAAACAGGTTTTATTCAGGGCTCTCGATGAACCTGACAAAAAATCTTAAGGCAGAGATATATTATCTTTTGCAAAGTTCCCGCGGCAAGAGCAGCTGGTCGGAAGCTAACGTGCTGGGGACAAAGATCAAACTGGCATTCTGAGATTTAACGTAAATTTTACATGGCCTTAACATATTTATTATTTAAAAGTCATATAATTAAAACAATAGAGGAGGAAATATGCGCAAGAGATGGGTTGTATTTTTTCTGCTTCTGGCTGTTTGCGGCGTAGCTTCGGCTAAAGATAATTCTATCCAGATCAAAGGCTCCGATACCATGGTGAACCTTGCCCAGGCCTGGGCTGAAAGATATATGGAAAAGAACCCCGACATATTTATCGCGGTTACCGGAGGCGGTTCCGGCACGGGGATCTCAAGCCTTTTAAGCGGGACATGCGATATCGCGATGAGCTCCAGGGACATTAAAGAAAAAGAGATCGCGCTTGCCAGAAAAAAAGGGATCGAACCTTTTGAGACAAAGGTCGGGCTTGACGGACTGGCGGTGGTTGTTAATCCAAAGAACCCCGTATCCAAGTTGACTATCAAACAGCTGGCGGATATTTTCGGCGGCAGGATCACTAATTGGAAAGAGCTGGGAGGCATTGACGCCAAGATCGCTATCCTTTCGCGAGAAGTAAACTCAGGGACGCATGTTTATTTTAAGGAACACATCTTAAGGGGAGGAGATCCCGGTTCAAAAGAAGAATTCGCGCCAAGCGCGCTGATGCTGCCTTCTTCGCAGGCCATCGCAGATGAAGTGGCAAATAACACGCAGGCGATCGGTTATTACGGGATGGGATATATTTCCGGAAAACAGAAGCCTGTTTCTATCGCTCTAGATGAAAAATCTGAGCACGTGCCTCCGACGATTGAGAATGTTATAAACGGAAAATACCCGATCTCAAGGCCGTTATTTATATATACCAACGGCAAACCATCGGGAGAGCTGAAGAATTTTGACGATTTTATCCTTTCGAAAGAAGGCCAGGAAATAGTTTTAAAAACAGATTTTGTGCCTGTCAGATAGTTCTATGAACATTGAACTACGAACAAAATATGCGTAAATTCAAGGAATTCATCATTGAACGGCTGATTTTTTTCTGCGGTATCGCTTCTATAGTCTTCGTGGCATTGATATTCCTCTTCCTGCTTAAAGAAGGCCTTGCGCTGTTTCAAATAACCACCCCTTTACAATTTTTATTCGGCAGGAACTGGTATCCTATCTCGGAACCGCCCCAGCTGGGAATACTGCCGCTTATATTGGGTTCCTTATTCGTTACATTGGGAGCAGCTATTATTTCCATACCTATAGGAGTTGCCTGCGCTGTTTATATAGCGGAGGTCGCTCCGGCAAAGATAAAGGAAGCGCTTAAGGCGGGAATTGAGTTGTTGGCTGCGATCCCAAGCGTGGTCTTAGGTTTTATCGGCATGATTACCCTGGTCCCCTGGGTAAAGAGCGTATTTCATTTGCCCACCGGATTGACGGCTTTATCGGGTTCTATAATGCTTGCGTTTATGGCTATGCCGACGATCGTATCAATCGCAGAAGACGCGTTGTATTCCGTGCCAAAGAACTATAAGGAAGGCGCGTTCGCTTTAGGGGCTACGCATTGGCAGACAATTTACCGTGTGATGCTGCCGGCGGCATCTTCAGGCATACTGGCTGCCGTGATGCTCGGCATCGGCCGTGTTATCGGAGAGACCATGGCGGTGATGATGATAACGGGTAATTCCGCGATCATCCCGCACAGCATCCTTCAGCCGGTACGCACGCTTACCGCGACGATCGCGGCTGAAATGGGAGAGACGGTCGTGGGAAGCGAACATTATTTCGCGCTTTTCGCCATCGGGATCGTTTTGTTCGTCGTCAGCTTCGCCATTAACGTAACCGCGGATTTATTCCTGCATAAAAAGAGATGAGATTTGACGCTAAAAAGACCGAGAAAGCAGCTTTCTTTTTCCTCCTTCTTGCCACGCTCCTGATAGTCGTGCCGGTCGGCTTGATCATCGTGATCATTATCCAAAAAGGCTTGCCCGCGATAAACTGGCAGTTTATCTCAGATATCCCGCGACAGGGCATGAGGGCAGGCGGCATATTCCCGGCTATTGTCGGTACGCTAT
>Ga0265297_10010831_pt1 | contig 11339 bp, 11 predicted proteins | sample Munlanlwell13791_FD_192502 | JGI IMG/M metagenome (GOLD analysis project Ga0265297, IMG submission 192502) | Leachate microbial communities from a municipal landfill in Southern Ontario, Canada - Leachate well 137-91 | ecosystem: Engineered > Solid waste > Landfill > Unclassified | place...
GGTGCCACTTTTTCTCCCCAGCTGGACTCGTTCTTCAGCACCGCCAGCAAAAATGCCGGCCTGATACCGGTCAAGTTGGACGCTTGTTTGGCATACTGATACGCTTTTTCCAGCGTCATTGACAACCCGACTCCTTCAAGCAAATACAGATTTTTTCTGATCGCCTCGGCGTCGGCCTTGGCCTTTCTTGCCAGGGCTTGATAGTTCGATTCTTGCCCTTTGGTTTGCGCCAATAAATTCTTCTTATCATTTTGCTGCGCAGCCAGCGCCCGGCGCTGAATTTCCTGCAACACATTCAATTGATTCATTTCGTCGCGCCTGTCTTCCAAAATTTGCCGGTCGTTTTCCAGGGTGATTTTTGATTGCTGTATGGCCGTCATGCTTTCCTGCATGCCTTTTTGGATGTTCTGCAAAGAACTCGCTCTGTCAAAAATATCCGACAATTTTTCGTTGCCCAATATCATCTCCAGCGTTCCCTGCTGGTCGGCCTCATACACCGCCCGGACATATTCGGCGAGCAGCTGTCTTTCTCTGTCAAGCTTTAATTCGGCCTGGCCCAGAGCTAAATTCTTGTCTGAAATCCCGGCTTCAACCGCGCGGATATCCAGAGCGGTGCGCCGTATCTCGAGCCCGGCCGCTTTAATTTTACTGTCCAGCAAGGAAATCTCCCTTTTTAAAGTGCCCCCTTGTTGTTGCAAATCTGAAATATTGGCGCGATATATATCGATTTGCTTTTGAATCTCGTCTATCTGCTGGCGCAAATTATTTTTTTGATCATCGGCAAGCGTGGCTGAAGCAAAACCAAAAGGAGAAAAAACCGAAACAAAAAACCACCCCGCCGCAAAAAGCAGAGTGGCCTCGTGGAAAAATTTATTTTTAAAAAGTTTTCCCATCCCGAAAAATTTTTAAAGCGATTATTTTACTTGTTCCGCTTCCGCTTCGGCGGCAGCGGCAGCAGCCGCTTTTTCTTCCTCGCCGACGACCTTAACTTCGGCTACCGCTTCAACCGGCTTGACTTCCAATTCTTCCATCTCTTTGTCGGAACGCGGCGGCGACACCAAGGCGACCGTTTCTTCCAAGTCGGCCAGAATCTTAACGCTGCCAGACAGCGCCAAATCCTTGATGTGAATTTTATCCTCGAATGTCGCCAGCGAAGAAATATCAACTTTGATTTCCTTGGGCAAGTCCTGCGGCAGCGCTTCAACTTCAACTTCCTGCATGGCGCGGACTAAAACGCCGCCGTCCGCCTTCACCGCCGGCGATTCGCCGATAAACACGAAAGGAACTTTAGCTTTCATCTTTTCATCCATTTTCACCTCAAAAAAATCCGCGTGTATCACCTGGCCGCTCAAAATATCCCGTTCAAGATCGTGGATAAAAACATTGTGCTTTTTGCCGTCCGCAGACAGGGATAAAAGAGTGGTTTCGCCGGCTTCTTTGAAAATGCCTTCAAACTCCTTGGCATTAACCGTAATGGATATCGGTTTTTTCCCGTGGCCGTATAAAACAGCCGGAATAAATCCGGTTTTTCTCAAAGCGCTCACTTTTTTGCCAAGGATAATCCTTGGGTCGGCTTTTAGTTCCAACATGATAATCAAGTTAACATTTATCAATCAACAATAAACAATATATCATATTCCACGGATAAAAACAAGCCCCGTTAGAAGTTTAAAGCGAACCATCGACTATCGCCGAGCAAAGCCGTCAGGCGAAATCGCGCGCCTTCTCAGATACAACGGAGCTGGTTTGAAATTCTATACGGGGCAAGTACCGCTTTTAAAAAGCGGCCTTATTGCTTATTACCGGCTGCTGCCGTCAATTAACTTTGATTATTTGCACAGGGCAAATTTCCGCGCTTTCCTTGGCGCAATCGGCCGCTTCGGCTTCCAGTTCCATATTCTCGCCGTTCATTTTGCCGCCAACGATGGAAGCCAGGCCGTCATCGGCCATAAAAAAATATTTCGGGCAAACTGCGGCGCAACTTCCGCAACCGATGCATTTTTGTCTTTCTTGGGTTATTTTCATTCAACCCGGCGCCAATACGCGAACTTTACGAATGCCACGAAATTATTGGCGGCATTCATGCATCATTTGCACATTGGCGTCGCTTTATAAATTACAAATTAAATTCTATCACAAATCTTCATAAAAGGCGATTCTTGTTTTTATGCTCCGCCAGCGACTCATTCACGAACTTCTTTATTTTATCCTTAAAAACTTCCTTGTCGAACCTCTCTGCCTGCTGGCTGATGTATCTGGCGTTAAAATCAACCGGATTGAATTTCTTGAGCGCGCCAATCAATGCTTCGGGCGTTTGCTCGTCAAAAAATATGCCGGTTTTGCCTTCCTCCACTATTTCCAGCGCCCCGCCGCCGCGGAATGCTATCACGGGCCGGCCCGCGGCCATGGCCTCAACGGCGGAAATGCCGAAATCCTCTTCTTGCGGAAAAATGAACGCCCGGCAATGCGCAAAATAATTAGGCAATTCCTTTTCCGCCACCAAGCCCGTAAATTCAATGTTCGGACCGGCTATTTTCCGAAGATGCCTCCTGTCCGGCCCGTCGCCGATAATTTTCAGCGGCCAGCCCAATTTGTTAAAAGCGGCGATGGCCAGGTCGATTTTTTTATACGGCAAAAATCTGGCCAGCATTAAAAAATAGTCGTTATTTTTTCCGCTCAAATAAAATCGCCTGGTTTTAACCGGCGGACAAATAACCTCCGCTCGCCGGCCGTAATATTTTTTAATGCGCGAAGCGACAAATCGGGAATTAGCCAAATAAACATCGGGCCTGGCCGAAGCCGCTTCGTCCCAAAGACGCAGATAATTCAAGAAAGGCGGGACGAACCGCTTAATCAGCTTCGGGTAACTGAACTCGTTTATATATTTTTGGCTGTCGTCCCAAACATACCTGGTCGGCGTGTGGCAATAGCAGATATGGAGCGTTTCGGGACGAGTGATGACTCCTTTGGCAAAGCTGGCCGAATCGGAAATCACCAGGTCATATTTTGAAAAATCGAACTGCTCGATCGCCAGCGGCATCAGCATCAGAAATGGCCGATGGTGCGATCTGACCAGCGGAACTTTTTGCAAAAAAGAAGTTTTGATCCTGCGCCCCTCAAAAGCGCAGCCCGTGCGGCGCTTGTCGTAGACCAAAGTAAAAATGGGCGCTTCCGGCCAAATTTCACAAAAGGCCTCCAGCACCCGCTCCGCCCCGCCGTATTGATTTAAATAGTCGTGAACCAGCGCAACACGCATAATATTATGAATTAAGAATCAAGAATTATGAATTACGCATTTTTCTCCGCGCATACGAAAAATTTTATTAGACCAAGAACGAGGATTTGCTTCCTGAAACGCTCGGTTTTATGAGCGGGCAAGGTTTTCCGCGATAGCGGAAAGAGCGAGTAAAACTGGCGAGTGAAATTTTCCACGCCGGGGAAAATTTTACGATTTCAGGAAGCAAGTCCGAGCGATTATTTATTTCCTTCTCCCCAAAATCACCACCAGCGGCGTCTTTAATATTATTTTCAAATCCAGCCACAGCGACCAATTTTCAATATAGTAAGTGTCCAATTTGACTTCTTCGTCAAAATCTATTTCGGAGCGCCCGGAAATTTGCGCCAGCCCCGTGATGCCGGGCTTAACATTAAAAACCTTCTTGTGCCACCGCTCATATTTGGCGACTTCCTTGGGCATATGCGGCCGCGGCCCGGTCAAGCTCATATCGCCGAACAAAACATTAAAAAACTGCGGCAACTCATCCAAGCTTGAGGCCTCAAGGAAGCGGCCGAGCTTGGTGCGCCGTGGATCGTTTATAACCTTGAACACGGGGCCCTGCCGTCCGCTTTGCTTGGCCGCCAATTCGTCTTCAAGTTCGCTGGCCTTGCCGTCTTTATCATACTGGGAGCCGGTGCAATATTCTATCTTCATCGATCGGAATTTATAGGTATTAAAAATTCCCTCCGGCCCGACGCGCTCATTTTTATATATCATGGGGCCCGGGGAATCCAGCTTCACCAGAACCGCCACCACGGCCATGATGGGCGAAAAAATCACAATGCCGAAAATCGAACCGAAAAAGTCGAGCACTCTTTTGATTATTTTTCCCCAACCGTCAAGCGCCGTGCGCTTTAATTCAACCAGCGGAATTCCCGCCAGCGAGTCAAATTCAACATTAATGGTCAGCGTCTGAAACAAATTGGGCACGAATTTAAAGGTTAAGCGCCTCTCTTCGCAAAAATCGATCAGGCCCAGAACCTGCTCGCGGGCAAAATCGGGATTAGCCAGCATAACATCGTCTATCGATTCCCGCCTCACCGCTTCTTTTATTTTATCCAGGTCTAAATCCTGAAAATGTCCGGCCACATTATAGCCAAGAGATTTTTCGTCTTCCATTTCGCTTATCAATTCCTGCGATATCCTGTCTCCGCCCACGACCAAAATATTATGAACGCCGTATTTATAACGCGTGACTAAAAATCTTTGGATGGCGCGAACGACTATCCTGCCAAACAGCACGAAAAATATCGCCAATATCCAGGCCGCGAATATCAAAAAACGAGAGTCAAACCATTCCCGGCGGATAAAACTATAAATAATCACCACAGCCAGCCCCGCCGAAGCGCCGATGAGAATGCGCGCAAAGTTCTCCAAGATGCCGTTGGCGCGGCGTATCTCATAAAGCCCGGACAGCGCGAAAATAATCAGCATAAAAAAGCCGATGAGCGCCGTCAAGCCCAGATATTTTTCCAGAGGCAAATTGACGCCAAAAAGCACCGGCCGCAAGCTGGCGACCAAGGAGCTTGTGCGCAGCCAGTAAGCCGCCAGTCCCGCCAATATCAGCATCGCGTAATCCACCGGCACCAGAACGGCGGTGAAAATTAGTTCGGATCGTTTCATAATAAAAATTTTCCTCTCCCCCTCGGACGAGGGGGAGATAAAGAGGGGGTGCCAAAAAATCAACACCACTCCCCTTCAATCCTCCCCTCAGTTGAGGGGAGGAGGCATAAAAAAATATATTTCTACCCTCATTCTACTCCCAAAATCGCCTTAAAATCAAGATTATTACCTCCTTGACAATATTTATAACAAATTATAAAATATTGAAGTCCAAGCAAATCAGGCAATCGCTCTTCGGCTTGCAAGGGGTTTACTCCGAGCGTAGACGAGGAGAGGAAAGTCCGAACTCTCTCTCCCCGCAACAGCGGGGTTAAAAAAGGTAGCGGCTAACAGCCGTCCATCGTAAGATGCGAGGTGCGAACAGTGACGATTTTATCCGAAAGGATAAAATCGCCCTCCGAAGCTTTACGCTTAGGAGGGCGCAATTCAGCCATAAGAAATTTCGCAAGAAATTTTAAAAGCTGAAATGAAACGGCAAAATCCTTACCGGGTGCAAGATCAAACTATGAGACCGCAAGCTTGGTTCTCATAAGACAAGTAGATCGCCCGAGTCCCGAAGCAATTCGGGGCCCAGACAGATGATTGCCCATTCTATCGCTGCGCAAACTTAGGACTTGTCCTAAGCAAGCGCAGCGAGTCGAAGGACAAAATTCGGCTTATAGGTTTGCTTGGACAACAAAAAATTCCTGATTTCTCAGGGATTTTTTGTTGTCTTAATTTCGTGATGTCTGACATCACGAAATTGCTACGCCTCTATGCGTGAAAAAAGATAAGCTCCCAGCGACAACAATAAAATCGTTAACGCCGCCAAGACCATAAAATCAAAGCTCAAACTAAAATGAGAAACTCCCAGCAGTGCGCCCTGCAGGCCATCAACCCCGTAAGACAACGGGTCAAAATAGCTTATCGCCCGCAAAATTTTCGGCAAACCCTGCAACGGGAAAAGCGCGCCGGACAAGAAAAACAGCGGCATTACCAAAAAATTCATTATTAATTGAAATCCCTGCATATCTTCCAACAAAGAAGCGATAGCCGTGCCCAAAGCCGTAAAAAGCAAAGCGATCAGAAAAACAAAAACAAAAGCCAAAAAAATGTGCCCCCAGGCGGCGGGCCGGAAGCCGATAAGCAAGGTTAAAACAAAAACAATACAGCCCTGAAGCGTCGCTACCGTCGCTCCGCCAAGCGTGCGGCCAAACATAATAGTCAATCGGGAAACCGGCGCCACCAAGGTCTCTTTCAAAAAACCGAATTTTCTATCCCAGATGATTTCTATGCCCATAAAAATAGATGTGAATATCACGCTCATGGCGATTATGCCCGGCGCCAAAAAATCAAGGTAGTTTCCCCCGCCCGCCTTCTGGTATATCGGCCCGAACCCGAAGCCCAACGCCACCAAAAAAAGCAACGGCTGGCCCAAAGAGCCGATCATCCGTGATTTGGAACGAAAATATCTTTTCAGTTGCCTCAGCCAAAGAATGTAGATTGCCTGCATATGTTTTTTAATGCCGCCGCCACTTTTTAGAAAGCCGCATCCTATCCGTGCTCCCGACGCTTTCCTCGCGGATTGTTTCGCCGGTTAAAGATAAAAAGGCCTCTTCCAATGAATTTGTTCCGGTCTTTTCTTTTAATTCCCGCGCCGTGCCCTGAATGATTATCAAGCCATGATCGATTATGGCGATTCTGCCGGACATCCTTTCGGCCTCATCCATATAATGAGTGGTGAAAAAAACAGTTATCCCTTCTTTTTCGTTCAAACTTTTAATATAACCCCAGATATGATTCCGCGTTTGCGGATCCAGGCCCAGCGTCGGCTCATCCAAAAATAAGATTTTGGGATGGTGCAAAATGCCCCGCGCGATTTCCAGGCGCCGCTTCATACCGCCGGAAAAGTTTTTCACGAAATCGTCTTTTCTGTCCCAAAGCTCAACCGTATTTAAAAGCTGCTCAATGCGCTCGCGCCTTATTTTCTTGGGCACGCCGAAAAGCACGCCGTGAAATTCCATATTCTCCCAGGCCGTTAATTCGTCGTCCAAGCTCGGATCCTGGAACACGATACCGCAGGAACGGCGCACGCCGTCCGCGTCCTTGGCCGGGTCCTTGCCGTCAACCAGCACCTCCCCGCCGGTGCGCTTAAGCATGGTCGTCAGAATTCTAATGCTGGTGGTCTTGCCCGCGCCGTTCGGCCCCAAAAAAGCGAATATTTCGCCTTGAGCGACACTAAAAGAAGCGTGTTTTACCGCTTCAAAATCGCCGAACTTTTTGACCAGATCATTAACCTCTATGATATTCATATTTTTAGCGCATCTGCTCCAATTTTTGATCAATCACCTTTTTGAAATCACCGAATGGCAAGGCGCCTATGAGTTTTTGTCCGTTTATGAAAAAGGTTGGCGTGGAATCAACTCCGCGGCCGGAGCTCTCCTCATACCACTTGGCCAGCTTTCCCTCGTCTTTATTGGCATCGAAACAAGCGTTGAATTTTTGGCTGTCCAAGCCGGCATTGACCGCCATATTTTTCAAGTCGCCTTCACTGGAAATCTGATCCTGGTGGGAAAAAAGATAGTCGTGATAAACGACAAATTTATTCTGCTCCTGGCCGCAGAGCGCGGCGCGGCCCAGTTCATAAGGCGGCAGAACATAGATTATTATTTTGACTTTCCCGGTTTTCACATATTCTTCTTTTATCTGCTCCAGCGCGCCGGAAGCGAAACGGGCGCAAGCGGGGCAAATGAAACTGGTATATTCTTCCATGGTTACGGGCGCGGAAGAATCCCCGATTAAAACTCCGGATTCAAAAGCGCCGGTCGGAGAAATTGCCGGTTGAGACAATCTCGCAACGGGAGCTTGTTTTGAATAATACCAGCCGCCGCCTATTAATAAAGCGGCCAGAATAATTGCAATGGTGATAATTTTTTTATCGGACATATTATTTGTTTTATGATATAAAATCCGTTTTTAAATCTTGCCCGGCCGGCTATTCGTCAATCAATTGCTGCTGCGCTTTGCCTTGCTTCACCAGAATGTTCCGGTAATAATTTTCCGGGGAAGAAACAAAATCGTGATAAACATGCAAAAAATAAAAAATACTCGCCACTTCCAAAATAATCACCGCCACCAGCCCGAATTTTATCGGCGTTCTTTCCATAGTGTCCGCGAACAACGCCAATGCCGGCCAATAACACCGGTAATTTTATCTTTTTCGCGTTATTGGGCGTTAAGTTCGCGTTATTGGCAATTACCTAAGCTCTAATGTATTTTTCCCAGCGCTCAAAAAGCTCGGCGGTGGCCCGCACATCGTCGGCACAGTATTTGGCAATCTCCAAATATTTGCCTTTTTTGAAATATTCCTGCACTTTGTCGCCGCTCATGCCTTCGGTCTTGGCGCTGTCCAGTTTGAATGTCCGGCAATAAAAATCAAGTGAAAAACGCCGAAAAGCGCCGTAAAAAGTCAGTTGATCCAACAAATCGATATGCTCATCGTCTTTATAGCGATAAGGCATCAAATTCCTGGTCGGCCGCACCTTCAGGACGCCTGAGCGCAACATAATATAGGGGCAATCAAAGCCCCGCCCGTTAAAGGTGATGAATTGGTTGTAATTTTTGATTTCCTGCCAAAACTTTTCCAAGATTTCTTTCTCGCCCATAGCCAAATATTCCATGCCGCCCTCTATCACCGGTTCTGTGTTTTTGCCCGGCGACTGAAAATAAACCCGCCCCTTGTTCGTATCGGGGTTTAAAAGGCAAATGGCGGCGATTTCTCCGGTCAGGGGCCAAAGGCCGAGTTTCTCTTTGACCTCTTTATTTTTCTTTTCGTCTTCGCCGGATTTTAAAATATACTTTTGCGCTTCCTCCGGCAATTCGTCAAAATTGGCGCCAATGGTTTCGATGTCAAAAACTATTCGACTCATATTGATAGATTAAAAAACAAACAAAAAACATCCGTTTTTATTTCGCCTTTGATCAACTCTGTTGATCTTATTAATCGCCCGCGAACTTTTGGCCGGGCTTGGCCTTGGTTTTGGCGCGGCGGGCCATATCTTGCCTTATGCAACGGTTTATTTCCTGCACATCGGCAAACTTGCCTTCTTTATCGCGCTTGACCCAAAAAGTTTTCTTGCGGGGCCTTAATTGGGTTCTTTTCATTTCGCAAATAGGCACGAATCAATCACATATTTCACGAATATATTGGTGCAATTTGTGAAAAATTCGCGTTAATTAGCGACTGATACCTTTTTCATTATATCACCTTGTTGGATTTTTCGCACTATTTCCAGGCCCGCAACAACCCGGCCAAAAACCGTGTGTTTACCGTCCAAGTGCGGCTGAGCAGAATCGGTTACGATGAAAAACTGGCTGCCGTTGGTATCAGGACCGGAATTAGCCATGGCCAGCACGCCAGCTTCCATTTTGTGAGAAGCGAGATCCCGCGTATATTTATAACCCTGCGCCTCGTATGATTTTATAACATCTTCCGATAATCCCAAGCTCCAGGGATTTATCTCGTCCGCAAACGAATATCCCGGGCCGCCTGTGCCGTCGCCCTTGGGATCGCCGCCCTGGATGACAAAACCGGGCACTACGCGATGGAATGTCAGGCCGTTATAAAATCCCTTATTTGCCAAGCCAACAAAATTAGCCACGGTTTTTGGCGCGTCCTTGGTGAACAACTCCAATTTTATATTGCCTCTTTCAGTTTGTATCGTCATTATTTTATCGGTTAAATTTTCCTGATTATTGCCGGCCTGCGGCGAGAAAGACGGAAATGCCGATTCGAGCGAGACACTCGCCGTCGGTGAAGGTGTCGCCGAGGGCAAATTCTGCCCGGCCAGCCGCCAATTTAAAAATTTGGTTATGCCAAAAATCAGCGCGGCCAGAACCGCCAGCCCCACTACCACGCCGATAATAATGCTTCTGTTGCGTTGCTGGCGCTGCTCATCCTGCTGCTCAGCTTCTATTTTTTTCTGTTCGCGGATCTTTTGGATTTTTCCCATATTATTTGTTTATCTGATATATCGCCGCGCCGAAAGCCACGGACACATTCAATGATTCTTTTTGGCCCCTCATCGGTAAAAAAACGATTTTATCGCACCTTTTTAAAATTTCCTCGGAAAGTCCCTTAACTTCGTTTCCCAGCACCAGCGCCAAAGGCCAACGCGGCTTGAATTTAAAAATATTTTTCGCCCGCGAGTTTTTTTCCAGCGCCACGATATGGTAGCCGCTTTTCTTCAAGCCCTCCAGCGCCCGCCAGGTCTGCCAAACGCGCTCATGCGGCACGGCTTGTTCAGCGCCCAAGGCCGTTTTAGCCAGCTTGGGATGGGGCGGATGAGCGCTGTAGCCGCCTAAAATTATTTTACTAACGCCCGCCCCGTCCGCCGTTCGGAAGATAGATCCCACATTAAAAGCGCTGCGGATATTATGGCAAACAACGATTATCTTATTTGTCAATTTTTTCGTCGATTTCCTTGGCAATCTTTTCTTCTCCTTTCTTGACCGCGCCCAGCTGATTTTCTATTTTGCTGAGTAATTTTTTTATCTCCTCCACTCTTTCAACCAGGGTCAGCGTTTCTTCAAGACGAACCTCGGTAACTTTTCTTCGACCGCGCCAAGCGCCTATCAGAACTTCATCCCCGATGGCGATCGCCACCAGCAGGCCCGAAATCAATAAAATCGCCAACCCAAAAAAAATCGAAACCCAGGGGCTTAAGTTCACCCCGTCGGCCAAGTGCCAAACCCCCCGCCAAGTCAAAACGATGCCCACAATTCCGACCAGCGCATAAAGCAACGGCCAATGGCTCAACCAATGACGGACTTTATCTTCCAGAATATCAAAAAATTTGTAAATTTTATCAAATAGCATACTGCGTATTTTGACATCGTTCGGCTAATATGCCCCATCGGACGCATTGGCCTCCCTGGTCAAAAGAAAAAAATGCCAACCCGACCTGCGGGCTTGTTAAAAAGATTATACTCGGAAATTTATTCTCTGACAAATAAATTGTAAACCCAGGCAAAAAACCAGCCCAAAATAAAGCCGATAACGGCGTGTTCTATCGCCATCACCAAAGCGCCGGTCCAAGAATAGGAAACCCAGTGCAGCGCCGCAGCGCGGGTCAAGATATCGCTGGCGCGGCCCGTCAGCAAAGAAAAAGCCATCACCAAAAACACGATAAGCGCGTCAAAAATCGCAAAAGCCCAGGCCAAGGCAATTTTATCAAATTTCATATGTTTATGTGGAAATATTAGTTTACCGGTTCGACCGCGCCGGTTAAATAGCTTATTTCTGGCAGGCGGGACAAAAATGCGCCGAGCGCCCTCCTATTTTTATCCTCGCCACCCTGCTTTTACATTTTACACAATTTTCGCCTTCCCTGCCATAAACTTTCAACTTTGCCAGAAACCCGCCCTTGCGGCCGAAGGCGTCCAAATAATTATTGGCCGA
>Ga0265297_10010832_pt1 | contig 11339 bp, 10 predicted proteins | sample Munlanlwell13791_FD_192502 | JGI IMG/M metagenome (GOLD analysis project Ga0265297, IMG submission 192502) | Leachate microbial communities from a municipal landfill in Southern Ontario, Canada - Leachate well 137-91 | ecosystem: Engineered > Solid waste > Landfill > Unclassified | place...
CTATGGTGCATCATCTGCAGGAAGCAAGCGGCACGCATTATGACTCGACGGCCAATAATCATGACAGCACAGGGATAGCGGCCACTCAGGGCGTGACAGGAAAGATTAACGGGGCTGATTCTTTTGACGGGGCCAGCGATTATGTCCAGATAGGTTCGTTTAACGTGGAGGAGATCACTGTCGAGGCGTGGGTTAAATTTGATGCGTTCACCGAGTGGGATGTGGTTGTCTCAAAGCCATGGACGCCGGCCGGTTCTCCTTACGCCGTATGGAATATCACACTGCAGGATGGCACTAGCTCTAGGGGCGGCTACCCCGCGGGATACCGATTGGCGAGCAAGATAGCTTATGACGCCACCGACAGGGGCAATATTTATACGCGCACGATATCGACAAATACCTGGTATTATGTCACGCAGACATGGAAGAAGAATTCGACAGTCAATCATTCTCTTTATCTTAACGGCGTTTTTTATTCAAGCCAGGACTTAGCGGATGGCAATAGTTTATACAGCAACGCGGTGGATATATATATCGGCCATAATATGAATAACGGGGACCAGGATACGGATGGTATTATTGACGAGGTACGCGTTTCCAATACGCCGCGTTCCGCGGATTGGATCTTGGCCCAATACAAGTCAATGAGCGGCGTCTTTATCAATAAAGGAAGCGTTGAGACAGGAGGCGTTAACACCGGTTTCTCAAATGTGACAACGCCCGCTGACACAGCCCCTTTTAATTCCGGAGACACTGTCAAATATACAGCCCAGGCCGGCGACACATTTTTCGCGAATGGGAAGACGATTTACTGGAGAGCGCGGGCAAAAGACCCGGCCGGCTCCAACGCGTGGACTTCTTATTCCGCGCCGCGCTCTTTTACCATAGATACCAGCGTGACAACGCCCACCTGGTTTCAGACAAAGACAGGCCAGTTTAATACCGGCGCTTTCGTTAATAATGTTTACGCGGGATCCGGCGATGACGTGAGGATGAGTTCTTATGGGGCGTCCTCATGGTGGAGTACTAATTACGCCAAGAGGATCCCTATCAATCTTACGGGCGGCGCGTGCGGCGGTTATCCCGTGCTCCTGAGTTTTGATTCTACCACTACCCCCAGGGCAAGCGACCTTTATAGCGCTTCAAAGAGTTCGGTCAAGGGGGATGATTTCAGGATAGTCTATAACGGGAGCGAGATAGACCGCCACGTGGAGTCATTCACGTCAAGTTCCGTGAGGATATGGTTTGGCCTGCAGGCGGCCCTGGGGACTTTTAAGAACCTGATAGACCCGGCCAACGGCGGCGCTTTTGTGAGCGGCACCACTCCCGCGGCCGGCTCCTGGAATAATGTCAATAATAATTCCTGGGCTTCTTATTGTGAGTGCGCGCCTCCCACGCCTTACGCCATATACAGTTTCAATAATACGGACACAAAGACCATTTATAAGATACGCATAAATCCCAATAACTCCACTGCCACGAATCCCGGGGTCAGGGACTTCAGGTTTCTTGTCTCTACCACAGGCACGGCCGAAGGTGATTTTACCACTATAGTTGACAGCACAATGGGGACAACAATAAGGCGTTATACTGATTTTACTTTCACCCCGGTCCAGGCCAAGTACGTGAAGATTATTTTGGACAGTAATCAATTGGGTTCAGGCAATATATTGATAGATGAATTGGAAGTCTATGAATATTCCACGGATACCAGCAATTACAAACTTTATTATGACTATGCCTCGGCTTCAAGCCCGCCTGCTGATTTATGGGATGTTTTTCCTCCCGGAAGGGACGCCAATACCAAGACCCTGTTATATTGTACGGAAGGCTCGGGCACGATTTTGAATGATTCCTCGAGCGCCGGCACAGGCGGCATGACGCTGTATAACACGCCCACATGGGAAAACACATTTGGGCTATCCAATAATTATAGCCCCAAGGCCATGGGCCCTTATTTTGTGGATTTCAACAGCAGTCAAAGCGAATATGGTCAAACAGGGACTGTTTTTCCTAAAAAGCATCTTACCTGTGAATACTGGGTCAAGATAGGCAGTACGGGAAATACCTATAGCGCGGCTTACGCCGGTTCAACCATGTGGGCACATCAATGGTATTATGAATATCAGCAAAGTTTCATGTATTGGTGCGGCGTCAACCAGGGCGTTGGTTTTCAGCCAGGCGTGTCTTCCACTGAATTCTGGCACGTGGCCTTTGTGCAGAATGACACTACTGATACAATGGAGTATTGGATGGACGGCGTTATGAGGTCTCAAGTGGCCTCTAATTCCACCGCGGACTCCGGCCTCATAAATTTTAAGATATTTTACGATAGTTATGTCAGCCGTTACGCCAGCGGTAAAATGGGCACATTGAGGATTTCAGATACGCCGAGGACGAATTTTGACTATGGCCGCAAGTCAAATCAGACCAGCTGCACGCTTGGGGTTATTGAAAGTTACTCCAGCGGAGGGGCAACAGGCGCGTTGACATCTCCGACCATAGATTTTGATGACGGGACCGGCACCTGGGATTATATCTCGTGGACCGATACGGAGACAAATGGGGATATAAAATATCAGGTATTATATTGGGATGGGGACAGCTGGGAGCTTGTGCCTGACGCCGCGCTCAGCGGCAATTCAACGGGATTTGACGCAAGCCCCATAGACATCTCTGGTTTAAATACGACAACCTATAACCAAATCCGGATAAAGGCTAATTTTACCTATTCCGGAGGCACTCCGATTTTAAGCGACTGGACCTGCTGCTGGTGTTCGGATAACACCCCTCCGATCATTGATTCGCGCGGCATAAGCCCGGACGGCTCGACTGTGTACACTGCGTCCAGGCATCTGCCCGATGACGCCGTGACATCCACGACGTCCTATATCTATTATGAGGGGAACGCCTCGCCGGATAAGATATGGTATGGGAATGACATGTCTGTCAACCAGACGTTTTACTGGGCGGGCACCGCGCATGACAATGTGGGCGGCACAGGCCTGCAGAAAGCCGTGTTTGTAAAGTCAACCCAGCTCGCCGGAGGTTCCAGTGAGCCGGTGGATGACGCGTCCGCGGCTAACTGGGCCGGCGCCTATGATCACGTGGGAAGCGGGGACACTGACACTGACGTTACCCTGGGCGCGACGCTTTACGATAACGCGAATAAAACCACGGCGGTGAATTTCACGGTTTACAGGGACGCGACAAATCCTGTCGCGGGGACAGTGGCCTGGACCTCGCCCGCGGATGGGGCGCGCCTGCAGTCTTCCTCGGGTAATTACAGGGTCTACAGGAGCGGTCAGACAGTTTATTACTCGGCCCATGCCTCAGGCGAGACAACGCAGGTGACTATGGCCGTGAGCGGCGCCAGTGACGCGAATTCAGGCCTTTGGAAGTATCAGTACCCTAATTTCCTTGATATAGGCAACGGCAGGTTTTCCGCGGGTAATTGTACGTATACTATCGGTAATGCCTCGGTCAGCGAACAGGTATCGCCCACTTACGCCACCGCATATGACAATGTATGCAATAGTGCCAATACGGCGGCTGGGGTAGCGCTTAATAAAGATACCACCGCCCCCGCCCCTAATTCACCAGCCACAGAAACGCACGGGGCCGCGAGCGGCGTCGCGCAGAGTATCACTAACGACCCTGCTTTTACCTGGACATGTTCCGCTGATTCAGAAGCGGGTATCTGGGGGTATGACTGGTATTTTGGGACAAATTCCGGGGGGACGCCCGCGAACTGGGTCCTTTCCGGGGCGTGCGACCCTTCGGCGGTCGACAGTTATAATAGATATTATTTAAACGTACAGACAAAAGATAATGTCTCCAATACGTCCAGCATAGTCCAGCTGTTCGTTTTTATCTATTTTCCGTCAGTCCCTTCTTTGCCGGGCCTGGCGTCATGGGCGCCTACCCCTGCGAAAAGCATGAGCGCGTGGTATCAGGGCGTCAAGGCCTCGAGCCCATTTACTTTTTCCCCATCCTCTGAGATGGGCACAAAATTCAGCAGGTATTTTTACAAGTGGACAACCACGCAGGCGGAGGCGCCGCCTTCTGACGGAGGTTCGGGGTATAATGTAACCACTTCTGACACGGCGTGGGCGGCCGGGTCTATAAATCTGACGCCCGCCAACGGCAGGCATAACTGGCTTCATATAAGAGCCGCCAATTCCAATAACGATCTGAGCGACCAGTCAGACATAGGCCCGTTTTATTTCGTGGACACATCCCGTCTTATGAAGCATGGCAAGTTCTTTGATGATGAGGGAAATCCAATCGAGATGGGCCCCAAATCCCCTTAAATATTTTTGAAAGAATTTGACCCCCTCCCGTGTCTTATATGGTAGGAGGAGGTGATTTATATGTCGAACCAGGGCAATGGAGTGGAAGTGCTCAGGATGCACCGCTTCAGCGGGGATTCGAACCTCAAGGCCTTTGTGGACGTGTCGTTCGCGGGGGTCTTTGTGGTAAAGGGCCTCAGGGTGGTTTCGGGGAAGAAGGGTTTGTTCGTGGCCATGCCGAGCAGGATAGGCAAGGATGAAAAATGGCATGATACGGCGTATCCTTTGACCAAGGAATTCAGGGAGGCCCTGAACGAGGTGGTTTTGGAGGCGTACGAGCGGAATTAAAAGCGGTAATTTCCGAAGCCGCCAGGTTATGGGCGGCTTCGGAAATCCAGGGCGGCCGGAATTATATTGACATTTTAATCCGGCGTAGTAAAGTATATGGTAATAAATCAAAGCGCAAACAAAAGGAGGTGGGGCGTGAGGAGGATCGCGATTCTGTTGGTCGCAATTATTTTTACAATCGGGTTCATGGCCGTTAACGGCGATTTTGTTTTCGCGAAAAACGGGGACAAGAAGACGGAAGAGAAGAAGGCGGAAGCGAAGACGCCGGAGCCAAAGGTGATATGCAAGTTTAAAAACAAGGAAGACATGGGCGAGTTCGAGAAGCTTTACGTGGCGAAGCAGGCGACGTTCGGCAGGATGGGCGTCCTGCAGGCGTATTTTTCGATGGAACAGAATAATCTGCAGCAGATCGATAAACAGATGGAAGAGAAATTCAAGCTGAAGATGGACCCCAGCAAAATGTATGATTTAAACAGGGATAACATGGAGATACGCGAGATAGGCGCTGTGCCTCAGCAGCCAGCTCAGTAGTCCCGGGGATAATCAAGGGCCGGCGTTACAATATAGCGCCGGCCCTTTTTGTTTGTATTCGCTAAGTTGACAAAAGGAGTATTGCTCGTTTTGTCAACTTGTGGTATCATCAAGTCATGCTTGGCGATACGCACAGGTTGGTTGAGCGATGCATCAAGGGCGAAGATAAAGCGTGGAAGGAATTTGTAGGCCGCTATTCAGGGCTTTTGCGTTATTCGGCGAGGATGAGGCTTTTAAGAAGCGGGCTGGCGTTTTGCCAGCAGGATATAGAAGACATAGCGCAGGGCGTGATAACGGAGATCCTGGAGAAGCGGAGGCTCAATGAGGTAAGGGACAGGCGGAAGATCACCGCCTGGCTGAGCATCATGGCGCAGACAAGGGCGTTGAATTACATGCGCCAAAAAAAAGAGAGGCTTTTGGGCCGGGATGAGTTTTACAGGATAGAGAACATGAGCGCGGCTGACGCGGGCCGCGTAGACGAGGAGTTGATGGGCGGCCTGGAAAGAGAGATAGAGGGGCTGGGTCCCAGGGAAAAGATCATATTGAAATTAAATATAGTTTACGGGAAGACGCATAGGGAAACAGCTGAATTCATGAACTTGCCCGTGAATACGGTCTCCACTATAATCGCGAGAAACAAAGGGATATTGAGGGAGAAATTGAAAAGGCGGGGATTATGGGCTGTCTGAGCGAAAAAGAACTGTCCTCATATCTGGATAAGAAGATCAGCGGGGCGGAGCGCAGGAAGATAGAAGAGCACGTGGCCGGCTGTAACGCGTGCCTGGACATGCTCCTGGTGGCGCGCGACGCGGAACGCCGTGAAAAAACGGAAAAGACAAAGAGGCGCGGCCGCGGCGAGACAAAATGGCTTTTGGGCGCCCTGATTTTGTTTTTGTGTTCTTTTGTCGTAAAGCGATATTTCCTGCAGTTCCTCGCGGCAAGCGCGGTGCTGGGTTTTAAATGGGCGATGGAAGGCGAGGGAGCGAGGCGCGCGATAATGATTTTCAAGGATTTTGGCAGGAAACAGGACTCTGTTAATAAAGATAGAGACAGGACTCTTGACAAGGCGGGTTTTTAGAGTTATACTTTTGAGAAAAAGGAGAGTAGTGCATGGCTAAGATCCTAAGGCTGGCGTTGATTCTTTTGGTTATAGCGACCGTCGCGTCTTCCGCCCTGGCGGTGATATCTTTCATGGGCAAGGAAAGAGAATATATGAAGAGGTTGCTGCTGGAGGATAAGCTTGCGGCCACTCTCAAGGAAAAGAGGGACATGGAAAAGGATCTGGAAGGCGCCAAGGGGGCCAGGCAGGAATTGGAGGCCAAGCTGGCGAAGACAGAGTCCAGGATAAAGGAAATAACATCTCAGTTTGAAGGCGAGAGAGAGAAGAGTGAGATGGCCGTGTCCGATCTGGAGCTCAAGAAAAAGGACCTGGAGCGCTTGAAGGTGGATCTGGAAAACGAGAAAAAGGAAAAACTGAGCATTTCAAAGAAATTACAGGATATACAGTCTGATTACGATAAGGTGAAAAAGGAAGTATCCCGCCTCGCGAGCGAAAAATCCACCTTGGAAAGAAAGGTAAGCGAGCTGGAACAGAAGTCGGTTAATCTTGATAAAATAGTCGTCAGCCCGATGGACGACGCCGGCCAGGCCGCGGCGCCCAGGCAGGCCCGGTCGTTTCTGCAGGGCAAGGTGCTTGTCGTTAACAGGGATTACAGTTTTGTCGTGACTGACCTGGGGCAGGATAAGGGCGTCCAAAAAGGCATGATATTTGAGGTCAGGGACGGAGAAGACCTGCTTGGCAAGGCGGAGATAGATAAAGTATACGATACGATGTCTTCAGCGAGCGTTTTACCGGGCGGCAGGATCAGTGACATGAAGAAAGGTAATTTGATTATTGAAAGCCGTTGAAATATACATCCCACCCGATAAGTCCATATCTCACCGGGCAGTCATGCTCGCTTCTATTTCAGAAGGGACCACGCGCATAAAAAATCTATTGATGGCTGAGGATATTAAGCGTACCATCGAGGCGTTCAGGGCGATGGGGGTTGATATCCGCGTCGGGCGTCACGCGTCATGCGTCGTGCGCGGGGTTGGCATGCGCGGTTTGAAGAAACCGAAGAAACCGCTCTATTTGGGGAATTCAGGCACTACAATGAGAATATTGCCCGGTATCCTGGCGGGCCAGGGTTTCGAGGCGGTGTTGACCGGGGATGAGTCGTTGTCAGCGAGGCCCATGAAGAGGATCATAGAGCCGCTGAGAAAAATGGGGGTTGATATAGGCGCAATACGTTCGACGCACGACGCCCGACGAGACATATATCCTCCTTTAAGAATCCGCGGCGGTAAATTAAAAGCCATTAAATATAAATCAAAGATCGCGAGCGCGCAGTTAAAATCATGCATCCTGCTGGCAGGGCTTTTCGCGGACGGGGTGACGAGTATCGCGGAACCTGTCAAGTCGAGAGATCACACAGAGAGGATGCTGAAAATGTTTGGCTGCGGGCCGCGGATAACAGGTAACAGGGTCATGGTAAAGGGCCCTGTAAAATTAAAATCGCCCGGCAGGATAGAAGTGCCGGGGGATATCTCAAGCGCGGCGTTTTTTATCACGGCGGGATGCGTCTTGCCCGGGATGAGGATAGTCATTAAAGATGTAGGTTTGAATCCCACCAGGACAGGGGTTGTGGATATATTGAGGAGGATGGAGGCGGATATTCGCGTCATGCGTCATGCGCGACGCGCGACGCCCTGTGAGCCAAGCGGAGATATTATTGTCGAATCCAGCAAGTTAAAAGGCGTCAATATATCTCCAAATGAGGTTACAGAGGCTATAGATGAGATGCCCATAATAATGGTTGCGGCGTGTTTCGCGAAAGGCAGGACAACGATACGGGGCATCGGCGAATTGCGCGTCAAGGAGACAGACCGCATCAAGTCGATGGTCACCAATTTGAGAAAGATCGGGGCGGATATACAGGTTACCAATAAGGAAGAGATTGTCATTAACGGAGGCAGGCCGTTACGCGGGGCCAGGGTGTCGAGTTTCGGGGACCATCGCACGGCGATGAGCATGCTGGTCGCGGGCCTGAATTCCAGGGGCAGGGTCCTGGTCACGGGCCTTGACTGCATAAAGAAATCTTTTCCCGGTTTTGAGGATTTACTTCGCAAATTGAATTGACAAGATTGTAATGCTTTGATAGAATTAACTTTAACGCGAAAATAAAAGAGGTGCATAATGGGAAAAATTTTTAGATTATTGAAGAGGTATGTCGATTCGATCCTTGGTCTTTTTTCAAACGACATGGGTATTGACCTTGGTACCGCGACGACCCTTGTCTACGTAAAGGGCCAGGGCATTGTCCTATGCGAGCCGTCAGTCGTGGCTATTCAGAAGGGCACTAACAGCGTACTGGCTGTCGGAGAGGAAGCGAAACGCATGCTTGGCAGGACGCCCGGAAACATAGTCGCCATCAGGCCCATGAAGGACGGCGTCATAGCTGATTTCGAGATACAGAGGACATGTTGAGATATTTCATAAAGAAGATCCACAAGCGCAAGGTATTCGTGAGGCCGAGAATGGTCATTGCCATCCCATCGGGGATTACCGAGGTTGAGAAGAGGGCTGTCAAGGATTCCGCGGAACACGCGGGCGCGCGCGAGGTGTATCTGGTTGAGGAGCCGATAGCGGCGGCCATAGGCGTGGGCCTTCCCATACAAGAGCCGGCCGGCAACATGATTATAGACATAGGTGGAGGCACTACCGAGATAGCTGTTATATCCCTGGCGGGGATCGTGTTTTCGCGTTCCATACGCATTGGCGGCGATGAATTGGATGAGGCCATAATAGAGCACCTCAAGAAGACGTATAACCTGATGATAGGAGAGCGTACCGCCGAAGACATAAAGATAAAGATCGGCTCGGCGTATCCGCTTGACGAGGAATTGACCATGGAGGTCCGCGGCAGGGACCTGGTCGCCGGCCTGCCTAAGACGATAACCATTTCCTCCGAAGAGATACGGGAGGCGATAGCCGGTCCTGTCTCCGCCATATTGGAGGCGGCCAGGATGACTCTTGAGCGCACGCCGCCGGAACTTTCAGCCGATTTGATCGAGAGGGGTATTGTCCTGGCGGGGGGCGGGTCTCTGCTGAGGGGTATGGATAAATTGATAAGCGAAGAGACAGGATTACCTGTTCACGTCGCGGAGGACCCCACCACCGCCGTAGCCCTGGGTACGGGTAAGGTCTTGAGCGAGATAAAGTATCTTAAAAAGGTTACCGTGCGCTCAAAGATGGAATTTTAACAGTGCGTGATAAAACCAGACAAAAACCTATCACTGATATTTGCCTTTGTCGCGACACTCGCCGCAATACTGATCTTTCGCGCCTCACAGGATGATTCCCGCATAAAAGCCTTGAATGTCTTCCGCGCGCCGCTTAAAATAATCTCCGGAGCCTATTATGCCCTTCAGGATGTTTCCAATTTCAGCGAGATCAGGAACGAAAACAGAGTTTTAAAAGACAGCATAAAAAATCTGGAGATGGAGGTGTTGAGGCTGCAGGAGGCGCGCCTGGAAAACGAGCGCCTGCGCAAGCTGCTTGATTTCCGCGAGGAAAAGACGCGCAAGTTCGTGCCCGCCCTTGTCATAGCGAGAGATCCGTCTGAGCTGACCCATACCATAATTATCGATAAAGGCAAGAAGGACAAGATTGTCAAGGACATGCTCGTGATAAGCGGCGGCGGACTGGTGGGCAGGGTGCGCGAGACAGGATGGAGCATATCCAGGGTTCTCCTGATAACGGATTACGATTCCGCTTTCAGCGCCATGGTGGAGAGGACAAGGGACTCGGGCGCGGTAAAGGGCGTGATGCGCGAAGGCCTCGTGATGAAATATCTGGAACTCGACTGTGATGTCCAGAAAGGGGACAAGGTAGTGACGTCCGGCCTGTCAGGCGTGTTTGAAAAGGGCGTGCTGATAGGAGATGTGGTTTCCGTGGAGAAAGATCCCGGCGGTCTTTACCTGAACGCGAAGATAAGGCCCGAGGTGGATATCATGAAGCTGGAAGAGGTCTTGGTGATGCGATGAGATTTTTCATTTGGGTTGTGATATTGGGCCTTATTCAGAGCGTGGTATTTTTTGACCTGCAGATAAATTTTTTAGTGCTCTTGTGCGTTTTCGCCGGGATGAGGGGAGGGCCGCTCGCGGGGCTTTTGACAGGCGCTTCTATCGGTGTATTCGCGGAGGTCCTGTCTTCCTCGGATGTCGGCTTGGGCCTCGCGCTTTACAGCGCGGCGGGATTATTGTCCGGGGTCCTGAAGTCCCAGGTGTATTATAAAGAGGGCTTCCTGACCGAGATGCTTTTTTCCTTTTTCGGGGTGTTGTTTTTTTATTCGGGTCATTTTATGTTTACAAAAATAATTCAACCAGGCGCGTTCTTTACGGCGATACTTTCCGCCATAGTCGCCCCGGCTTTATTCAGGGTTGTCGGGCGAGAAGTCAATCCCTCATGAAAATCAGGGTAGTCCAGATTTTTTTTACGGTTTTGTTTGTCTTGCTGATCGCGTATCTTTATTATCTCCAGATCATGAAAGGCCAGCTGTACAGGGATCTGAGTTTCAGGAACAGCATAAGGCTTTTGAATATAGCCGCGCCGAGAGGCGGCATTTACGACAGGAATAACCGGCCCATAGCCGGGAATTCGCTTTCTTTCGGCGTGTTTATCGTGCCGCAGGAAGCCAGGGATAAGGACGCGGAGATGCGGGACCTGGCCAGCGTCCTGGGCGTTTCCAAGAGCTTCCTGGAAAGGAATTACAAAAGGAATTACACGGCCCCGTTCGCGCCTTGCGAATTATTCAGGGGCGCCTCAAAAGAGGCCGTCATTAAGATAGAGGAGATGAGGCCTAATATGCCGGGGGTCATGGTGAGAGAAATGCCTTCCAGGGATTATCTCTATAAAGACGCCTTCAGCCACGCCGTCGGTTACGTGGGGGAGATAGACCAGGCGGAACTGGAACTTCTGAGGCCGTACGGTTACGGCATCAAGGACATGATAGGCAAGGACGGCATAGAGAGGTTCTATGACGCCACCCTGCGTGGCAAAAACGGCGGCATGCAGGTGCAGGTCGATAACATGGGCAGGCAGGTAAAGATACTGGGTTCTAAAAA
>Ga0265297_10010833_pt1 | contig 11339 bp, 15 predicted proteins | sample Munlanlwell13791_FD_192502 | JGI IMG/M metagenome (GOLD analysis project Ga0265297, IMG submission 192502) | Leachate microbial communities from a municipal landfill in Southern Ontario, Canada - Leachate well 137-91 | ecosystem: Engineered > Solid waste > Landfill > Unclassified | place...
AGTAGGTCTGGGAACCGGATACGGTGAAATTGCCCTGCACAGTCAGATCATTGCCGGCGGTGATGTCATTGGCAATGGTATTGCCGTTCTCGTCGACGTTGAAATCACCGGAAGATATGGTCAGGGTTTTGGAAGTTAAATTGGCCGGCAAAGATACGGACTGACCCGTGGAATAATTGGGCCTATCGGAGTTCATCTGGCGCAGGAGCTGTTCCACTTTGTTTTTGGTGGCAGTATCCACCACCACGGTGTTGGTATTGTTGTTGATCGTGCGGATGGTCTGGACTTCCCTTGTGGGATTGATGTTTTGGATGATTTGCGTTGGCGGATTTGTATTCGAAGGTCTGTCCTCGGCAGCAGCCGAGGCCAGACCTTGGCCAACTGCATTTGTATTTTCCGCATCTTGATTGGTATTTGGTTCTTGAATATTTTTTGGAATTTGGTTCTTGGGATTTGGAGCTTCCGCCGGCGTGCTCGCCGGCGGCTTTTGGCAATCGACGCCAAAAAAGCATTTGATGTCATTGAAAACTGACGCCAGGTTGGCCGGGTTGAAGAACGCGGGCGCCACTTCGCGGGTGATGATTTGCGCGCCTTCGGCGAGCTGTTGCCGGATGCCATCGAAAAAATTCGCGCGCGCGGATAGCGGCGCGCAAAAAAAACACAAAACAACCAAAAAAGGAGCCGCAATTTTAGTCAAAAAATGCGATTTTTGGATACGTGGTTTTTGAGCCATTTTTTCTGCCTTCCGCTCAATGCTTTCTATCAAAATCCAAACAAAAAAACAACTGCCCTTATGTATGTAATTATACACCAGCAACAATGCGGCACGCAACACGCGCAACCGATGTTTTTCACCCCTTGTGGAATCCCAGATCCGCGGGATTGGCGCCGCCGGAAATTTGCACAAGCTGGCCGCCGGTTTGTTCAAAACGCCAACGCAATTTGGCCACCTCCTCGGCCAATTCGATGGTATCAATGCCCATATCTTTTTTAATATGGCCCTTGGACCAGTAATTAAGCACCAGCCCGCTGTCACCAAAAATCTTCATCGCCCCGCAATCCAGGGCGATTTGCAGCGCGTATTTGCATGCCAGCAATTCGCCGAAATTGTTGGTCTGGCCGCGTTTGAGCAAATAATGGCCTTTGGCGCTCAATTTGCTTTCAGGCAAAACCTTGTAAAGCAATCCGTTCCCCCGCGCATCCGCCACATTGATTTCCGTGCCGTTGCCGCCGCCCGTGCCCGCGTCAAAATAAACCCCCGGTTCAAGGGCGATGTGCTTGATTGCGTAATTCGCGCCCGCTTCCAGCCACCGCTCGGCCTCGCCCCGGCTTTCGAATGATTTGTATTTCGCGCCCGGAATTTTCGAAACAATCCGCTGGCACTCGGGCCAGCTCTCGGTGATCCCTTTCTCGATATCCACGCTATAGGCATAAAATTTCTTCTTGGCCATAATCAAAAATTATAGGTATTATCATTGCGCCGGCCGATTTCTAAAACAATAACCTCTCCTTTGGAGTCGATCCGGTAAATTATCCGCATCCCGCCCGTTCTCACCCGATAGACATCATCCCGCCCTTTTAATTTTTTCAAATCGAGATTTTTGAATTCTTTGTTTTTTATCCTTCTCAAAGTTTCGCCGATAGTTTGCCGCTCTTTCGCTGATAATTTATCCAAAAATTTTTTGATTTTATCAACCATGGTTAAATACGGGATAAAATTTCATCAATATGAACCCCGCCTTTCTTGATTTTGGTAAAATCAATGACGGTTTCCCATAACCCCTCGTCTTCGTCCAGGGAAGACATCCTAAACACCGGCTTTGATTTCCTGACCACAATAAACGACCTTCCCTTAGCTACAGCCTCAATATAGGTTTCGATATTTTCTCTTAATTCTTTCAAGCCGACGATTGATTGATTTTTATTTTCCATGATACTGAAGTTAATCTTAAGATTAACTTCATCTTATCTTCTCTGGTTCTTCGTGTCAAGGCGGTTGCTATTTATCAAATTTAAGATAATAAATTTTCGGTTTCGATTCGGTTTCCAAAATCTTTTTCCAGCCGTTGTCGACATCCGAGACTTTTTTAACGATGCCATCGGCATCGAATAACGGATCAACCGCCCTTGATTTGCAGCTGACTTTAACGTCATAATCGTCCGGGTCGTTTTTGAAACCGGTCTTGTTGTTCATTCTGTCGAACAATCGGGTCAATTCCCCATCTTTGCCGTGGAACTTGGCAACCTTAGCCAAAACTTCGCTGTCCGTGGAATACAAATCGCCTTCGACGATATAACCCTTCTTGAGCGCGCAACGCAAATAATCGCCCACGGCGCCAAACATCACCGCGGAAAACAAGCCGGAATAATATTTTGAATTCACCTTGAAAAACATTTCCGCGAAATCCCGGGCGCTTTCGAAATCTTTAAAAATCCATTTTTGGTTTTCCGCCTCCAGGTTTTCCAAAAAATATTCCGCGCTTTTGATTTCGCCGAAAACCCGCGCCGTGCGCAAAGAATAATCTATCCTGTCGGCGCAAAGGTCGGGCAAGTCGTTTTCTTCAAGCGGAAAATTGTTTTTATTCAGAATATATTCCAAATCGATGGAATATTTTGCCAATATCGCCGGTATTTCCGACCTTTTGACAAATTCGCCGAAAACATTGTCCTGGTGGTTCTGCTTGGACTGGGAACCGGCGTCCAAAACATAATCCACGCAATGGGAAAACGCCGCGTGCGATGCGTCGTGAATCAGTCCGGCGATCTGCTCTTCAAGCGTCGCACCGTGGATTTTCAGCAACAAATAAACGCCGACCGAATGTTCAAACCGGCTCTGCTCGGTTCCCGGATAGAAAGGCGTGAAATATCCCGACTGGTCGATGTTTTCCAACCTCCGCATCGTCGGGCAATCCATCAATTCCAATATCGCCGGCTCCTTGATTTCCATTTTTCCGTACACCCGGTCCGTATATTCCATATTTTTTACTCGATGCGCCAGCGGTCTAATTCGGGCAGAGTGGTTTGGGCGACTTCGCGCGCCTCGTTTTCCTCCATTCCCATTTTCTCCACCGCGATCGCCACCTGCATTTCGATAAACTCCGCCAAATCGACATCGCTGATGAATTTTCCGTCCTGCCAGCAATACTGGCAATAAATTTTATTCTCTCCGCCGTCGGCATCAGTGCCGTAATCTTCCGGCGACTCCATGGGCATCCCGCAACTCTGGCAAATTTTAACTTCTTCAATATCCATATGTTTTATTTATTGATTGTGCTCATTTAGCATATCAAAAAAATTCCATTTTTCAACGGTAAACGATAGCTCACAATCCAAGTCTTTGGTTTTTACCATCAAAAAAGTCCTGCGCCCTGGCAAAGACCTTCGCCACCCAATCGGAATATTCTTTGGCCTCTTTTTTTGAAATCATCGCGCCGCCGCCGTATAAATCCCAATTCCGCTTCGCCCGCATTTGATTCCCCAAAACCTCAATTTCCGAATCACCGATGATTTCCGCCAGTTTCCTGATCAACTCAATATGGTGTCCCTGCCTTGCCTTTACACGCAAGCTATTTTGCGCGCAAACAGCCGTTGCAAGCTTCAATAATGCATCATAGGAAAACCTAAAAGCAACGTCAGGAATATCAGATTTCCGCGCAATCATCAAATCGCGCTCCGCCGACCGGCGGTAATTGCCGATTTGGCCGCTGGTAAATTCAAACCTCTCAAACATTAGTTATCACTTCGATTATTTTGTCTGAAAATATATTCTTGATAAATGGATCATTTTTTTGCTTGGCCTGGCTGAATTCTTCTTGTCCCATGTCAACCACGTTAATATCCCGCCCGATCGCTTTTTGCAGCGGCAACAACCGCCGCTTGGCTTCAATGGAAGAATGATCGCCGACAAGCAAAAGATCGATATCGCTTTCCTGCTGCAATGAGTTTTTGGCGTATGAACCGAAAATATATGCTTCTTTTAAACCTTTAAGGCCAAAAAGTTCTTTTTTGATTGATTGGGGAACTCCGTGTTCCGCTTCGAATATTTTTTTTACCTCATGCAACAAGGGATACTTCTTGTTCAAAAAATAATATTTTTGATTTCCTTTTTCTTCATAAACCGCAACCCCTTCCTTTTCCAGTTCCTTTAGCTTGCGATGCAAATTGCCCGGATCAAGAGATAAAATTTCGGCCAATTCATTGATATAATGCCGCTTATCGGGATTTGCGAAAAAATACCCCAGCACCCTAACTGCAATTTTCGATTTGAATGAAATCATAATTATTGTTGTTATATACAATAATTATTGTAATAAATTACAATAAATTGTCAATAGCTCAGATTTTCAAAACGGCCGTTTTCATACGGCGGAAAACAGATTTCATAAACTTCCAAATCCGAATCAGGCGCGGCCTGCCATTGCATCGTTTCGCCGATTTTGACTTCCACGGCCAATTCCTTTTTACCGGTATAAGCTTTTTTCTCGCCGCCGCGCCCAACGACTTCCAAATTACCCTTGCCGGAAATATATCCCTCGATCGTACGCTCGCCCTTCAAAACTCTCTGCAACGGTGTCCTATGCCCGGCCTTAACCCGGATAATCCCCAAGTCCCTGCTGCCATCGCCAACAAATTTATAAACATCGCACTCCACTCCTTCGGCCGCTTGTATCGTCTCAACGAACACAACCGCCAATTCTTTATTCTCAAAATTAAAGTTTGTTAATGCCATTTTATAAAAATCATTCCACAATTAAAAAATCCTTTAAAATCTTATAGCGCCTGGCAATTATTTTGCGGGCAAAACCGAAAAATATCTTTTTATTATAATCGCGTTCAATTTTTTCCAATGCCCACTTTTTGAAACTTTTTGCATCGCGCTTGCCGGTAATGGCGACTGCCAGATAAAAATCATTGGAAAAGTGGGACATTGCGTCCGCGGTCGCCAAAATCTTGCCTTCCGGAGTTTTTGGCGCCAAACCGCAATCGCAACTATGCGTTAAAATTATTTCTTTAACGCGAGCGATTGTTTCTTGGCCATGCCCGAACTGTATTAACATTTTTTCAGCTTCCGCCGCGCCAACCTTCGCGTGGCTGCCTTCTATTTTGCGCACCCGCTGCAAATCATGCAGCCAAACCCCCAACATCACAATCTCTTTATTCGCTTTGGGTAATTTTTTTAAAAGCTCATTGGCAAATTTTTCCACCCCCAGCAAATGAACACTGTAAAACCATTCACTTCCATTTGCAGAACATTCTTCTTTTATCAATTTTTTAATTTGGTTGATTTTTCCGTTCATAATCAGTTTTCAATCGGATAAATATCGAAAGTGGGTTCATCGTAGGGGTGGACGGATTTCATTTTCGCAATCACTTCTTGCAAGATCGCGCGCGGCACCGTGGCTTCGGTCCGCTCTTCATTTGCGGTTTCCAGTTTGCCCGCCTTGCCGATAACCGGATGGGATTTTTCGTTTCCCCAAAACCGCCCCGTTCCCCGGCATGAAAACGAACAAAAACCATAATTCCCGATCCTCCCCGCGCCCGCCTCGCCCAGCGCCTGGCGCACAACATCGGCATGCGCCACCGGCACATGCACCGCCAATTTCACATTCTTAGACCGCTCTCGCTGACCGATTTCCAATGATTTATGATACACGAATTGGCTCAAAAGCACATTTAAAACATCACTCAAGTTAAGTCCAATTTTTTTTGCAATAGCCTGGGCTTCAATTTTTAATTTTTTATCAACTCTAAAATTGATTACTTCGCTCATATTAATTTTATTATATAATATACAATGTAATTACATTGTATATAGCAACGCGAAATTGCCAAATTTGATTAATTGTCTAAATTACCACAATAAATTAATCGGATCTCCTTTTAAAAAAGCTTCGATATTATCAATCATCATATCGTTGGCAACCCGAGCAGTAACGTCCGTATTAAAAGCGATATGCGGTGTCGCCAAAATCCGACGGTTCGACAAAAGTTTTTGGTAAAATTCATCGCTCGCGTCCCCAACCCGGGCGTCGCCGGCATCGATAGCAGTTCCTAAAATATTTTTCCCCAAAGAAAGCAATAATGCATCCGCGTCGTAAATTGCCGAACTCGTAACCGAAATAAAATACGAACCGGATTTGAAAGAAGAGAAAAAATCCTTGCCAAGCAATCCGACAGTTGTCGGATTTTGGCTCAAACAATTAATCACGATATCCGCATCCGCAACGCTCTTTATAATATTATCCCCTTGTCTGAAAAAATTAACTTTCATATCAAAAACTTCGCAAATCTTTCCCACCCGAAGCCCGATATTGCCCGCCCCCAATACGCAAACCCTTTTCCCGGTTAGCCCAAAAGATCGTTTTGGCAAAACATATTCAGTTTGCTTGGCTACATTCGTATATCCAGGTAGGTCACGTAACAGATTTATCGTCATGCCGATAATCCATTCGGAAACCGCGTCTTTATTGCAACCCGGCGAATTCGCGACCTTGATGCTTCTGGCTTTCAATTTTTCAATATCCATCCAGCCCGTACCGACCAGCGGCAAAGAAACAAAAACATTTTCCAAATCATAAATTTTCTGCCGCAACCCGAAATTGCCCGTGCAAATAATATCAAAACCCCGGCACCGATCAAGCCAAACCTCGGGCGATTCCGCCACGTCATCATAAATTTTTGCTTCACCCATTTTTTTCAAACGCACAACCTGATCCGATAATAAGTCCAAATTTTGCACAACAACAATCTTTTGCATAAAAATTTATTACCTAACAATTTATGTTATGGCCACAATATATTTTATAAAATCACACGACAGATAAAGCCGAAAAAGAAGGCCCGCGGTTTTTTGTTTTAAAATCGAAACTATAATTTCTCGATAAAGAAACTGGCGATAAAATAAACTGCCACGGTCGCGAACAGCGACCACCAGAGCCAGATGAGGCCGGCGAGATCGTCATTAAAATAAATACCAAGCAAAATACCCAAAGAAGCAAGGCAGATTTTGATCAACCCGACCTCCCACCATTGAAACGTCCGCGCGCTGAATATTTTCATATTTTTTTACTGATTATTTAAAGTTATATTAAGATTTCCATTCCATCATAGGCAAAATCGAAATCAACACCGGAATATTTTTCTTTCATTCTTTGCAAATAATCTTCTCCCATGCTCCGGATATCATCTTCTTCTATGTGGGTCAAAATCGATCTCTTCGGTTTTATTTCTTGGATTCTTTCGATCACGCCTTCAAATGAAATTTCACCAAGGCAATCAACGAAAACACCGCATTCGCTTATAAACAGATCTAAATCCTTGAAATCTTTGCACCTCTTGAAATCTATAGTATCACATGGCGCATAAAGAATCTTTTTATTGTCTTTCTTTATCAGATATGCGTATGTACTGGAATTAACACCTTCATATCCAACCGCCTCAATCGTAATATTCCCAACCGCAATCTTATCCCCATCTTCGATGAAATGAAGTTTGCCAGTTTTTTTGACATTGATCAGATGATCGATAATCGGAAATTTTTGCTCCAAAACCTGGAAAACATTTTTGGGCACATAAACGTTAATGGACCGTTCCGCCTTACCGCTGACAAAATCATAGTTCGCGTCCAAAATTCTTCTGAAACCGAAAGTATGATCCGGATGCCAATGGGTAACAAAAATATTATCAACTTGCTTTACGTTCCTGCGATTGAGAGAGTCGGCAATATCTTCCCCGCAATCTATCACAGTGTTTATCCCATTGATAAAAAGAGAACTACCGTTTCTTTTAAAAGGTTCTCCGATTTCTCTTGCCTTAACGCAAACCGCGCACTGGCAAAAAGGCCGCGGCGTCGGTATCGCCCCTCCCGAACCCAAGATGGTCAATTCTAAATTTTTCATATTTTTTATAAAATTACTCCAATTCATCGGGAGCCGGTGCTTCGAAATCATTAAGCCATTTATCAAGATCTGATTCTTTGACTCGGAAAGTATGCGGCGGCAGATCATTGTTGCGCCTTTCCAAACGCCGCCACAGTTCGTCCTTGGTAGCATTCAAATAATAAATCCGCGTGTTTGCGCCAAGCTCTTTGGCTTTGGCCCGGTATTCATCGCGCTCTTTACGGACCCAAAAACCGTTTTCAAGAACAACATCAACCCCCAGCCGCAACGCTTGTTGCGCGATCTCCCACTGGACTGATTCAATAACCGCGCGCTTTTTATCGTTAAACCCATCTCCCAAAATACGCGCCATCCATTCATCAGGCGTCAAACGCAAAGCAGGAAGCTCAACTTCCAACTTCTTGGCCAAAATGGATTTACCCGCCCCGGGCAATCCGCAAATTAAATGCAATGTTGGCATATATGTCTTAACCAATAAGATTTGGATATTGATACAAAACTATATATAGTTTGTCAAAATTTAAAATCTTAATATAGTTTCAATTTTAATCAAAATCCCGCTTGCTTGCAAAAAAGCCGCCCTGCGAGGCGGACTGGAACTTTCAATCAGCTGCGGAAGCGAGAGGATTCGAACCTCTGATACCCTTTCAGGCATAACGGTTTTCAAGACCGTCCCTTTCAACCGCTCAGGCACGCTTCCATCCAACTATAATTAATCATTTTAAAGAAAATAAAGCAAATATTAGCTATTCGCCGCTTAATAAAAAAATGAAGGTGAACCGCTTTGGCCCACCGCTGAAATTATCTAATTTTATGCGAACCGCTTTTAGCCTTCTCAATAAACCTTCAATCGAAGGCAACCAGAGAAGTGATTAAAAAGCGATTCGTCTCACATTAGCCTAAACGTGAGAAACCGAAACTTAGGCCTATTATCTGCCCCTCCGATCATCCGAGGCCATTGCAGGAATATTAATAGCGGCCCTTCCGCTAACAGGATTGGAGAAGATAGCCAACACCGAGTTTCTAGCAAAATCTGCTGTCATTCTTACCCCCTATCAACACATTATTCAACAATTCGTCGCAATTGAGCCAAGCTTAAATACCAAGTCAAGCTTATTAATGTGCTATTTATTCCCGCCCGTTATTATGGAATAGCAGATTATTGGGGAAATTTCAATTTTTTCCATACCCAGCTAAGATCCCTCTATAAAATCGAATAAAAATAAGGGGAGGCTTTTAGGATTGTGCCTCCGCAACTTCTTTTTTCGCCTGCGCCTCGAGCCAAGCAAGAACTTGGTCGGCTTCGGCGACGAGCTGGAAATGCGCCGCCAATACCCTTTGGGCAAAATTAAACGGGTTAAGGCCGCGGCTTAATTTCCCGAAAAGCATGGAAAACTTCATTTGCTTCCAATCGTCTCCCCAGAAATCAACCGCACAATTAGCAACCTCTTTCCTTAACTCTACCTCGAGGAGCATCAATAGCGCTTTTTCAGTTTCTTCCTTGGCAATCCTTCGCGTTGGAGCGATAAAGAAATGGAATTTTACTCCGGCCGTTTTTTCAACCACAGAAAGAGCAACGTAGCCATATCTTTTAACAGCCCCGTTATCAACAACCAGCTTCAGGCCCAACCGAGGGAACAAATATGCGTTTGCGGCAATGTTGTTTATCGGCTCAGTTTCATACATCTCGCAACGCGCACTCCAGATTTCATTTGCCTCTTGGAATGCCAATTTCCGGCGCAAAGCGGAAAAGTTCATCGCAGACTCTTCGCCGCAACAAATTACTAACTGCCGGCCGCTGGGCAGGAAAACTTTTTCAACTTTTGTGGAATAAACCAATACTTCATCCACAAGAAGCAAAGCGTGATATCCCAGCACGGTTTTTGCGTAAACCACAGGGAATTCCCGGCCGGAAATTATAATTTCTTCCGGATTTTCCGTCTCGATAATATCAACCACGAATTGGGATATTTCCAAAAGGCTAACCGCTTCTTCGTGGATTATATTTCGAAAACCGCCCAGATAAACCAACTCCCGATTTATTGCCTGCGGCAAAGTTGTTCTAAACAATTCTGTACCAGCGCGAAGATTCAGCGCGCGTATCCTTTCGATGACAAGATCATTATAGCTCATCACCGCTTTTAATCTGATTGCGTTCATGTTCCCCCTCCTTTACAAATACCTATTTAGATTAAACTGCAAATTTCGATTTAGTCAATACTGGCACGCTAAAAACACAACTTGGTCTGGCCATAGCGGCTACGCAAAACAGGGGTCGCCCCCTGTTTTAAAGATAGATTGTGCGGCCGGGTTATCGCGATTGCGGTTCGTTGGTGCAGCAGCATGTTCCGGCATGGTCCGGAGCTTCGAATTTTTCACCGACGCTTTTTGACGAACAATCTTTTGTGTAGCCTTTGAATCCCTGCTCCTGGCACGCAGCCAGGCAATAGTCATGGAAGCAATCCGCTGAACAATTCAGCAGATTTTCCCCGGATTCGCATTTTCCGTTTCCGCAACCCGTTGGCATGATGATTTGCGGCGCGGGCTGCCCTTTTTGCGCCAGTTGCGCGTTCAAATCGGAAACAGTTTGCGATAGTTGGCTGACAGTGGATTTCATTTCGCTCATGGAAACCTGCTGGCTGTTTATCAAAGCCTGCTGGCTGTCTATTTTCGCATTTAAAAATAAAGCTCCGCCAATCACGGCAAGGACGCAAACTGCAACAATAATAAGATTTTTTATTTAATCTGGCAGAATACCCCGCCCTTCTAGGACGGGGATGAATGCCAGCCCGTAGTAAGCGAAGTGAACGGAGGAATTAAACAAACTTTTCCCGTAGCGTAGCGGAGGGAATACCCCACTGCTCTGCGGCGGGGTAGTTTATTTGCATTTTTTTATTTTTATTCAATGGATTTATTTTACCATCGTATTCGTCTCATGCAAGGCTAATGTTATTGACGATCGCACATATAAAAGTACAAAGATAAAATTCAGATTTTTTTAAAGAGTTTGAAGATTTCAAACCAGAGCAGGCTGAAGGCAGCGGCGATAAAGGCCAGCGCGACGTCGGCGATGCTGACGGCCGCGAAATGGAACACCTGGCGCAAAAACGGCAGCGACAGCACCAGCGCCAAGGTTGCCGCGACCGCGCCCAGCATCCAATAAAGCGCGCGATTGCCGTCGCCCAAAACAAACACGCTCAATTTTGACCATGACAAGTTTGAAACGATCAGCATTATGTTGGCGAACACCACCGCGCAAAAAGCGATCGCGCGCGCTTCGTCCTCGCTCCGGCCCGAAGCAAGCATATAAGCAAACAATGCAAACAATACCAGCAGCACCGCCACCCCCTGCATCAGGCTGACAATAAACGCGCCGCGGTTGAACAGCGGCTCGCTCAATTTGCGGGGCGGCCGCGCCATAACGTTTTTGCTTTCCGGCTC
>Ga0265297_10010834_pt1 | contig 11337 bp, 8 predicted proteins | sample Munlanlwell13791_FD_192502 | JGI IMG/M metagenome (GOLD analysis project Ga0265297, IMG submission 192502) | Leachate microbial communities from a municipal landfill in Southern Ontario, Canada - Leachate well 137-91 | ecosystem: Engineered > Solid waste > Landfill > Unclassified | place...
AAGCGGGCGAGTGGGTGCGGCTCGACGGCGTGCTGCAATCACTCGACGAGAAGCGCGTCGTTTTTCGCTGGCAGGAAAACGAACGGGAGGTGCCGCTCAGACTCGCCGGCGCGCTCGTGCTCGCCGACAGCCAGCCGCCCTCGACGCCGCGCGAGAAACTCACCGCCCTCTATGGCCGCGACGGCTCACGCCTTGTCGGTGAGTTGCGCGCGTTCACTCCAGACTCAGTGACGTTTGACACGCCGTCGCTCGGCCCGGCAACCGTGCCGCTCGATAGCGTGGCGGTCGTGGACGCCCTTTGGGGACGCAGCGTATTCGTGAGCGAACTGGAGCCGGCCACCGTCAACGAGGCCGGGTGGTTCGGCACGCGCTTCCCATGGCGGCGCGACGCGAGCGTTTCCGGCCAACCGCTCACGCTGCGCGGCCGAACATTCGAGCGCGGCCTCGGCGTTCACTCGCGCTCATCGCTGGTCTACCCGTTGGACAAAAAATTCTCGCTGCTCACCGGTGTGATCGGTCTCGACGACGATGGCGGCAAGCCCGGCCGTGTGCACTTCATCGTGCGCGGCGACGGCCGGGAACTGTTCCGCGCCACCCTGAGCGGCACGGACGATCCCAAGCCGCTGCGCGCCACCGTCGCCGGTGTGGAACGGCTGGAACTGCTGGTGGATTTCACCCGCAATGAAGACACCGGCGACCGCGCCGATTGGGCCGACCTGCGGCTGGTCCGCTGATCGCGGCGGCGTCCTTCCTGCTTACTTGATCAACACCGCGTCGCCGGCTTCGAGTGCCAGACGATGCTCGCGCCCTTTCCAGTGCAACGTGGCAGTCTGCCTCAAGGGCGTGGCGTTGACGGCAATGACGGCCTCGCTGCCGTCGGGCGCGCGCCAGGCGTTGTGTTGAACCGCAGAAATGGCTGAAATGGCTGAGTGAGCTGACCTGCCGTGCCAGGCGATTGTCCCAGCCTCCAGTTTCGGCAAATGCAGCATGCGGCCGAATTGGAGATAGGGCCGTCCTTCGCCGTGGTAAAGCTCCACCCATCGCTTCATCAGCTTGTGATCGGGCGGCGTGTTGGAGCAGATGGCGTTACGCGTCGTGCCGTCCGGGAGCACTTCTTCCAGCGTCATGTCATCCACCCACGCTTTCGCCTTGCCTTCGATGTGAATCATGATGCGAAGCATCGTCGCGTCTTCCGGCACTGTGAACTGCGCCGATTTGCGCATCCAACCCGCGCCAGCCGCTGGAAACTCGAGCCGGCCACCTGTGCCTGTGCTGCTGAATCCCGCCTTGAAAACGCCAAAGTTGACACCGCACCGTTTCGCCATCGAGTCCGTCTTCAGCCACGCGCTGAGACAGTATTTCTTGCCCGCGATCAGGCCGTCGCCAGCCGTGACGTTCTGCGAGACCTGCACGACGTCGCTGTCTGCCGCGTTTTCCAGCCGCAGACTCGCCGCGCCGTTGTGCTTCTCGGCCTCGTCGCGATAGGCCTTGCCATTCCACACCCGTCCCTGGTAGCCGTGCAGATGATCCCAACCGGCGAAGAAGCTGCGCGTGCTGTTGGTTTCCTCAAAACCGCCGTTGGACAACGCCAGTTCTCCGACACGCATCGACGGCACGAGGTGCGGCATTTGGCCATTGGCGAAACAGTAGGCCGCCATCGCCGTGTCGCCCGCGTGCGGGTTGCTCTGAAACGTTGGCAGAAATTCGTGATAGAGATAGTTGAACACCGAAGCCGGTTCGCGCGGCGCTTCACAATCGCGGTAATCCTGGATGCCGACGAGATGGTTGAATCGCTCATTGGGTTCCTCGACGCACACAACCGAATCACGTTCGATCTTCCGGCACGCGGCCGCCATGGTGCGCAGTTGTTTTGTGAAGACGTCCGTCATCCACAGCCCCGGTCCCGGTGAATGCGCATGTTCGCGGCTGTAGCAGAACGGGAATCCACCGCCCACGACCTGGTCCACCTGAATCATCTCGCAACCACGCCGGGCCAACGGCACGCAGATATCCTTATTCCACCATCGGATCGTCCAAGGGTCGCCGGGACACATGGTGGCCGTGTCGCCGCCGCTGAGCCAACTCGGCGTGCGGATGTACATCTTGCCGTCGCGCTGATGCACGGCATGAGGCCGCCCCACTTCATCGAACCGTTTGCGGTCGTCCCAGTAGAAACTGCCGTCGTCCTGCTTGCGATACATGAGCGTCCAGTGATAGCCCGACGGCCACGGGAACGCGTGGCAACCGAGCACGCGCGACCGCGCCACGAGATTCGTGAACTGTTCGTCCGACGGGAACAGAGGGAAGTAATCCGGCGTCACCCAACTCCCGACCTTTTCCCAACCCCAATAGGCCGTGATCAGCGGCATGTCGGGAAAATTCTTCTTCCAATAATCCGCCAGCCACTTCTCGATGCGCGCCGGCTGCGCGAGCCACTCGCGCCCGAAACGCACCATCGCCGGGCCGTCTTTCATCCACGAGGGGATGTCCCGCCGCTTCGCGTAAGGCGTCGCGCACCACGGCTGCCGCAATGCCCACTCCTTGTATATGTCGGCCGCGTCGCGCCAGTCCGTCGGCGTCGCCTTGTCGGCGCTCGCGAACGTCGTCATCACTACATCGAAATCCAGCGCATAGGTCTTCGAGGCGAAACAGTGCGGATTCCAATCCATTTCAACGCCTTCCGCCGTGCGCCGCATCTCGATATCCTTCGGGTAGCCTTTGCCGTCGTAGGCCGCCATGTAGAACCCGGCGAGATCATCGTAGTAACACCCGAACTGCGCCGCCAAACTGCCCGGCTGACGTCCATAGGTGCGCCAACCAACCTTCATCCCGCCTGGCTTGCGGATGACGCCGCCTTTGGTGTGTCCAAACACCGCCGCATCATTCTCCACGCTCGCGCCCAGCGGCGCGCGCAGCACCACGAACGGGAACTGCACCTCCTCCAGCACCAGCGCGTCGGGAATCCTAGCCGTGAGCCGCCAGCGCACGAGCGGATCACCCGCCTTCACGCTCGCCGTGCATGTCACATGGACCGGCCATTCACCCAATCCGTCATAGGTGAGCGTAGCCACACCGCGTTTCACATCGACGGAGAAGCTCTTCGCATCGCCACTGGATAGATAAAACCTCTTGCCGCCAGCATCAGCCTTCGTCGAGAACGCAAGGGTGAACAAACGGGACATCTTCTGCGCCGCGACGAACTCCTGACGGCTCGCGTTATCCACGAGCGAAACCACGGCGCCTTTCGCGGCCTTGCCGAGCTCAAGCGTGAAACGATCGTTGCGCAGAACCACGCGCGCCGGGTCGTCCGCCAGGACGGGATTTTCGGCGGCATTGAGCGGTAAACAGGCGAATACCAGCGAACCAACGACGAAAGAAGTGAGGCATTTCATAGGTTGAATTTTAGTGTGGCTTTTAGCCGCCGGAAGCGCGAGCGTAAACGCGATTCCGCTTTCCTGCCATATGAGCAGATTGCGGTGAATGAATTTTCAAGTAGAGTAACCAGAATCGTTATGAAACACATTTTGAATCAGTTGGTCCAGCTGCAAGAGCTGAATTTTGCGTTGTCGGAACAAAAGGCGTCAAACCCGGAAGCGCGGCTGACGCAGCTTGAGGAATCCATCAACAAACTCGTGGAGAAGCTGCCGGAGGACATCTCCAGTCGTTACTTGCGCATGCACCAACGCGCCCCCCTGGTGGTGGTGCCCATCGGCCAAAACAACACCTGCACCGGCTGCGGCATAGCAGTGCCGGTTGCGCTCGTCAATGAGGTGCACAAGTCAGAACAGATCCATTCCTGCGAGAATTGCGGCCGGTTCCTCTACTATCAGGAAAACTCGCCCCGGCGTGTGCCGAAGGTGCCCGGCGCCAAGGTTGAACTGCCGTCCGGCATCGCGCGGTTCTCGGACGTGGCGCTGATGCTGCCGAAGCTGGCCGCCAACAGCCGCGATGAGGCCGTCAAGGAACTGGCCGCGTTGATGGCAGCGCAGGGATTTGTCGAGGATGGCGATCGATTGACGGAATTGGCGTTGCGACGCGAGTCCATGATCAGCACGGCGGTGGAGAGCGGCCTGGCTTTCCCGCACGTGCGCAATGTCGAGGGTGGCAGCCTGACGTTTGCTCTCGGCCTGAAGGAAAGCGGCTTGAAGTTCGGCTCGCCTGACGGCGAGCTGACGAAGATCGTCTTCTTCATCGTCATCCCAACACCGGCGAGCGCATTTTACCTGCGCTTGCTTGCGGGACTGGTCAACACGTTCCGCACGGCCAAAGCCCGCAATGCGTTGCTCAAGTGCACCACGCCGGAGAAGATGTGGCAGACGCTGACCTCGCTCACCAGCGAGACGATCTCCTGACCCGTTACGGGCCGACGTTCAACTTCGCGCGCGCCTCCGCGAACGCTTATCACGTCAAGCGGCATCACACGTCGCAAATCTGGATGGATTGCCGCAGCGAGGTAAGTGGGTCACGCTTCGGGATGAACTCCTGACCGACGAAGCCTTTGTAGCCTGTGGCGACGATGGCGCGGCAGATGGCGGAGTAGTTCAGCTCCTGCGTGTCGTCAATCTCGTTGCGGCCCGGATTGCCACCGGTGTGGTAGTGGGCGATGTAGGGGTGACTCTCCTTGATCGTGGCGATGACGTCGCCCTCCATGATCTGCATGTGATAGATATCGTAGAGCAGCTTCAATCGCTCCGAGCCGACGCGCTTGCAGACTTCCACGCCCCACGCGGTATGATCGGCCTGATAATCCTTGTGGTTGCGCTTGCTGTTGAGCAGTTCCATCACGAGCGTCACCTTCTTCTCCTCGGCGAGCTTCATCAGCCGCTTCAGGCCGACGACGCAGTTCTCAATGCCCTTCTGGTCGTCGAGGCCGTCGCGATTGCCGGAGAAACAGATCAGGTTTGGCAAACCGGCGTTGGCAACGATCAGGATCATCTGTTCGTAGACCTCGACGAGCTTGTCGTGATTCTCGATGCGGTTCCATCCCTTGGGAATGCCCCAGCCAGCGGGGCCGCTGCACATCGCGCAGGTCAGGCCGTGCTTTTGGACTGTTTCCCAGTCTTTCTGGACAAGCAACTCGACCGACTCGATGCCCATCTCCTTCACAACGCGGCAGAACTCGTCGAGCGGAATCTTGCCATAGCACCATTTCGAGACCGAGTGGCGGATACGGCCCTTGAGCTTCGGCGCCGCGCCCTCCGCGGCAATACCGTCACGCGAAACGGCTAACGCGCCGGCAGCGGCGGCAATGGAAGTGATGGCGGAACGACGACTGATCTTGCGGGTGTTCATGATTGGGTTTCTTGTTTTGGGGTTCTGACTCTGCACAAAGCGTTGGATTCGGCGAGCACACTCTTCTCAGCCGCCAAAAACCTCTGTTGGCACGCGCGCCAAATCCGGCGCGATCCAGTCCGCGCCGGCTTTCGTGAGTGTCGCAACGTCAAAACTCGTTGTCAGGCCGAGGCAACGGCTGCCGGCGGCTTTGCCTGCGGCGACGCCGTTCGGCGCGTCCTCGATGACCAGGCAGCGGTTCGGTGGCAATGCCAGTTTTTCGGCGGCGCGCAGGAAGATTTCCGGGTTCGGCTTCTTGTGGACGATCTCACTGCCGGTGACGCAGGCGTCAAAAGTGTCCGCCGGCAAACCGATCTCGCGCAAGTTGCCGTCCATTTTCACGCGGTCGGCGCTCGTGGCCACAGCGAGACGCAGGCCGCGCCGGCGACAGCCAGCGATGAACTCGCGCACGCCCGGCAATGGCTGGAGCCGGCCCTTGATAATATCAAGGTAGATGGCGTAGGTGCGTTCCTTGTCGCGCGGCATGGAGAGCGTGACACTGTATTTGGCCGCGACGCCGCCGAGGAAGCGATCTTCGCCCATGCCGACGAATGGCACAAAGTCCTCCGGACGCACCGCAATGCCATGGGCTTCGACAAACATCCGGCATCCGGCCTCGGCGATGAACGGCTCCGACAGGCACAGCACACCGTCCATGTCGAAGATGACGCCGGCGAAAGGTTGATGTGGCTCATTCATCGTCGTTGCTTCTGGCGCGGAGAGTTTGTTGATGTGCATCACTGCTGTCCATCACTTTCAGACGTGAAAACAATTGCTCCCCCGGATGCGCGGACATATCCTGCGCGCACTGCCGATTGCTATGAGCTCGAAATCTTCAATTCAAAAACCCCTCAACGTCCTCGTCGTCGGAGGCGGGATGATTTCCGCCGAAGTCGTTTTGCCGACCGTGTTCCAAGCGCGCCGCGCCGGGCTGGTTGGCGGCGTCAGCGTCGCGTCGCGCCGGGCACAGACGGTTCTCGACCTGCGGAAGGTTTTCCCGGCGGAAGGATTCACCGGCTGGCCTGCGGACAAGAACCCGCAAGCAGCGCATCCCGATTGCTACAAGGATGCGATCAAGAAACTGAAGCAGCCGGGCTGTGTCATCGTCGCCACGCCGGACCATCTGCACACGCCGGTGATCCTCGACGCGCTGGCGGCGGGGTTCGACGTGATCGTGCAGAAGCCCCTCTGTCTGCGGGTGGCCGAAGCACACCGCATCGCCACCGTCGCTGCAAAGGCGAACCGGTACGTTTACACCGACTATCACAAGCGCCACGACAAGGCCGTGCGCGCCGCCAAATACAAATACTCCACCGGTGAACTCGGCGAGGCACTCTGCGGCCACGCGTGGATCGAGGAGCGCCGCGAAATGCCGCTGAAGGTGTTCGGCCGCTGGGCGGACCAAAGCAGCAGCTTTGAATACATCGGCTGCCACTACGTGGACGCGTTCCATTTCATCACCGGCCTGAAACCACGGCGCGTCGCGGCGTTCCGGCAACACAAGCTGCTGAAACAACTCGGCCACGCCGCCTGGGATGCCGTGCAAGCCGTCGTCGAGTGGGAAAACGACGCCGTGTTCTACGTGCAGACTTCGTGGGTGTTGCCCGACTCCAATCCCAACCTCACCAACCAGGGCCTGCAACTGACCTGCACGCAGGGCGAGTATCGCGCCGACCACGCCGACCGCAACTCCAACTTCGTCACCCAAACCGGCGGCGTGCAGCGGTTCAACCCGCATTTCCTCAAGCCCTACAACGACTGGGACGACCCGGCAAAGACCGAGTGGGTCGGTTACGGTGGCGACAGCATTCTCCAACCGCTGCACGACATCCACCGCCTCTGCGGCGTCAGCGCCGTGGAGCGCCGCAAGTTGATCGCGCAGTTCGAGAAGACGCGCCCGCTGCCGCAACAAGCCCTCATCGCCACCGCCGTCAACGAAGCCGTGCGCCTGAGCATCACTCACGGCTCACGCTTCGTGGTATTCGACGGGAAGATGAACATGAAGCTGGAAGGTTGAGGCTGCGTTTCAGGACTTCGCGGGGAAGCTGGCAACGATGTCCCAACCGGGGTCATTGATGCCGGAGCCAACGACGCACGCCATTGCCGCCGATCGGCATTCTCGTTCGCTTGCCATCAAAAGGTTTGCTAGAATGCAAATTGCGTGTTTAGCATTCGCAGCTTCGGTGAAAACTAAAAAGAAGGATAACGCTATGTCAGAAGAAGCCCAGCCAACCGGCATGAAGGGATGGATTACCTATCGTCCGGAGATCAAGGTGCTTGACTGCACGATCCGCGACGGCGGTTTGATGAACGCACACAAGTTCAGCCAGGATTTTGTCAGCGGTGTTTACCGGACTGACGTCGCTGCCGGTGTGGACTACATGGAGCTGGGCTACAAGGCGTCCAAGAAACTTTACTCCCGGGACGAAGTCGGCGCGTGGAGGTTCTGCGACGAGGACGACCTGCGAAAGGCCGTTGGCGAGAAGGATCCGACCGTGAAGCTCTCGGTCATGGCCGACGCCGAGCGGACGGATTACCACGACGACATTCTGCCTCGGGACAAGAGCGTGCTCGACATGGTGCGCGTCGCCACCTACATCCACCAGATTCCGGCCGCGCTTGACATGGTCAAGGACGCCCACGACAAGGGCTACGAGACAACGATCAACCTGATGGCCGTCTCCACCGTGCCGGACCTCGAACTGGAAAACGCGCTGGAGGCGATCTGTGCATCGCCCGTGGGCGCGCTCTATGTCGTGGACAGTTTCGGGACGTTCTACAGCGAGCAGGTTCGCGCGTTGATAGCGAAGTTCATGAAGCACGCGAAACCCGCCGGCAAGCAGGTGGGCATTCACACCCATAACAACATGCAGCTCGCCTTCGCCAACACCATCGAGGCGATCATCCAGGGCGCCACGTTGCTCGACGCCAGCATGGCCGGACTTGGCCGCGGCGCGGGCAACTGTCAGATGGAATTGCTCCTGAGCTTCCTCCACAACCCGAAGTTTCACCTGCGGCCGGTCCTGCAGTGCATCCAGGACCACGTCGAGCCGATGCGTGAAAAACTGCGCTGGGGTTTTGCGATTCCCTACATGGTCACCGGCCACCTGAACATGCATCCGAAGTCCGCCATGAAGTTCATGGAAGCCGACGGCTACCGCGAGATCGTCAAATTCTACGACTCGGTGACCGAGAAGGAATGGTGACGGTCTCCAGCCTCGCTCGCGAGGTCATCTCACCAGTGACAGAATCTGTTTGAACTCGTCGGTGCCGCCGCAGCCGAGGAGTTCGAAGAGCATCATCTCCGTGGACGCAATGACCGCGCCGGCGTCACGCATTCTTCCCACGGCGACTTGGTGGTTCTCCGGCGTCCGCGATGAGATTGCGTCGGCCGCGACGTAGACGTTGAAACCCTGGGCGAGAAGGCCCAGACAGGTTTGAGTCACGCAGACATGTGCCTCGATGCCGCAAAGGACAATGTCGCGGACGCCTTTGGCTTCGAGCGCATCAACAAAACCATCCGTGTCGCATGAATTGAAGGTGATCTTCTCGATCGGCGCAAAGTCCGGCACAGCGGCGGCCACTTCCGGCGCGGTCGGCCCGATGCCCTTGCGGTAATGTTCGGTGACAAAGATCGGCAACTTCATAATCGCCGCGCCTTTGACAAGCCGCGCGGCGTTGGCGACGACGCGCTCTCTCTCGTGAATCGCGGGCAATAACCGCTCCTGGATGTCCACTACTACCAAGCCAGCCTTGTTTCGCGCGATGCGATTCGAAGTCACGTTCATGGGGTTCCTCTAACCCTCTCGGCGGTTTATTGCAAAGCGAAAACGCGCTGTCCCGTCTGCCCTCAAAAACCGTGAGCGACCCTGGGGCACAGATGGCAACCCCGCAGTTCTGGCTTTATGCGCATCGCACCGGGTTCTACCATCGGCGCGTGCTTGAGGCGCATCTACTGCTGGCGGCTTACTGCAAAGGCATCTTCCCGATGGCCGTGGGCAAACGGGGTGACATCGGCTGGTTCTCGCCGGACCCGCGCGCCATCATCCCGCTCGACGAACGGTTTCACGTGCCGCACGGCCTGCGGCGTGTGCTGAAGAAGCAACCCTTCGAAATCACCGTGGATCGCGAGTTCGAGGTGGTGATGCGCGCGTGTGCCAAACGCCACGAAGGCACCTGGATTTCCGACGAGATCGTCGAGAGTTACTGCAATCTTCACCGGCTCGGTTTCGCCCACAGCGTCGAGGCGCGGCTCGACGGCCAACTCGCCGGCGGCCTCTACGGCGTCCATATCGGCGGCGCGTTCTTCGGCGAGAGCATGTTCCACCGGGCCACCGACGCGAGCAAAGTGGCGTTGATGCAACTGGTGGAGCGGCTGCGCACCGGTGGCTTCGCGTTGCTGGACACGCAATGGACGACACCGCATCTGGCGCAATTCGGCACGATGGAAATCCCGCGTCGCGACTATCTGCGACTGCTCAGGAAGGCGGTGGCGCTCGACTGCAAGTTCTGAACGTCAGCCAAGCAGGACTGTTGTCATTCGTCGCGGTTCAACATTGTCCCACCGCCGCCGGTATGATAGGAAGCCGTCGCCGTCCTCAGGATGGCAGACACAGGGAGAGTTGGTCGCGAACGCATGAGAATCTTTGGTATTCAGAATTCGAAAGCCCAGCAAGACCAGCAACGGGCAACAACCCTTCTATTCCGAGGGCTGGCGCTGGTGGGTGTTGCGGCAGTTTTTCTATGGGGCTACGCCGCCACGCAGTTCAATGGCCTGCGACATCCGGAGGCGATGGACCAAGCGCAGATGGCCCGCAATCTGGCTGGCGGCGAAGGATTCACGACACGGTTTGTTCGCCCGCTGAGCATTTGGCGGCTCGTGGAGCGGTCGGCGTCGCGCAACGCGATGCTGGAGCACCATCCGGACCTCATCAACCCGCCCGCCTATCCCGCGGTTGCCGGTCTGCTCTTTCACATCGCGAGCAAAGGTGATTTGCAGCCCGCTGCCGCGGCCGGGCCGGACGCGGCAAAGCCTCACGGTGGGTTGAAATCGCTGATCGCGCGTGGCGTTCTGGCACTCTTCAACTGGCCGTTCGTTTGGGGCGGGCTGGGGCTGCTGTGGCTGTTGATCGTGGCGCAGCAAGCGTGGTTTGGCCGTGTGCCCGCGGAAACATTGCCGTGGCACGCCGCGGGAATCCTGATGTGTGTGGTGATGCTGGCGCTGTCATTGATGCCGGCGATTTCGTTCAAGGTCGATTCTGAGATCAACTTTACGAGGTTCGAGCCGGATTCCTGTCTGGTCTATGGCTTGGGGTTGCCGCTGACGCTGTTAAACGGCGTGTGTGTTTATCTCATCGGCCGCCGGTTGTTTGACCGGCGCGTGGGCACAGTCGCGGCGTTGCTGTTCATCGTGTCGGAAACGACGTGCCAATACGCCATTTCCGGCCTGAGCACGATGCTCACGATGACGTGGGTGAATTTGGCAACGCTCGCGTTGGTCGTGGCGGCAGAGTGGCGCGAGTCGGGCCGCAAGCCGCGCGCCATCGTGACGCTGGCGCTGGTGGCGGCCGCGTTGATCGGCGGGGCCTTTCTGACGAAATACGCCGCTGGCTGGTTGCTGCTGCCGGCGTGTGTGTTGTGCTGGTATTGGTGGGGCTTGCGGCGCGGCATGCTCGTGGCGGCAGGCATGGCGCTGGTGTTTCTGATCGTCACGGGACCGTGGCTGGCGCGGAACTATGCCGAGTCCCGCAGCCTCCTCGGCCTCGCGCAATACAGCGTTCTGGAACGCACACCTGCCACACCCGGCGACAGTCTGCAGCGAACGCTGGACCCCAAGATCCTCAAGGTCACTGCACCCAAAATACTCCGGAAGGCAGCCTCCACGGCTTACCAAGTGTGCACGGACAGCCCTTGGGCCGGCGGCGCCTGGCTGAGCGTGGCGGCGTTCGTTGCGGCGATCTGCTACCGATTCCGGCGTCCCCAAGCCAATCACTTGAAATGGTTCAT
>Ga0265297_10010835_pt1 | contig 11337 bp, 14 predicted proteins | sample Munlanlwell13791_FD_192502 | JGI IMG/M metagenome (GOLD analysis project Ga0265297, IMG submission 192502) | Leachate microbial communities from a municipal landfill in Southern Ontario, Canada - Leachate well 137-91 | ecosystem: Engineered > Solid waste > Landfill > Unclassified | place...
TGTGAAGAGTGTGGAAGTAATAAAAGACTTCATGTTCATCACAAGAATTATGCGAGAATAGGAAGAGAAAGAGAAGATGATGTAGAAGTATTGTGTAGAAATTGTCATGATGAAAAACATGGCGGGAAGCTGAAAAAATATGACTGAAGACCCAAGACTCAAAGCATTTAAAGAAGCCAAGGAAAAATGGAACTTCAACGGTTTAGTTAGGTGTCCATACTGCCACACATACAGTGTCGCACATATGACGATTGCCGGTGAAGGAGAAAAATTTATTTGTAATATTTGTAGAAAAGAAGAAATAATTGGTCTAGAAGATTATAAGAAAGTAAGAAGGGGTGTGATTTTCAGATGAAAGCTATTTTACCAAGAAGTTGTGATTGTTGTAGGTCTCAATTAGTAGTAGAAGATAAGAAAGATGTAAAAGAAGAAGATTCAGATGGAAGGAGGTTATTGTCTGTGGTGTGTCCGGCATGTGGAACACAAAACGAATTTCTAAGAAAATCAATGAAAGAATACAAAAAGATTACTATTGATAAATACAGAGCGGTAATATAATGGTTGATATTAATGAATTAAGACTTTCTCTTGCGAGAAAATGGCGTGACCCAGTCGCAAGATGTGAAGACATATTTAACGTTAAAACTTCTCAAGGTAAAGTTGTTCCTCTAAAAGTTCCTGAACCTCAGAAAGATATATTGAGAGAAGGAATACTTGGTAGTGCTAGACCTCTTATTGACCAAGGTCTTAGATTTACTTCTGTTACTAATAAAGGAAGACAAATAGGTTTCTCTACTCTCTCTGCTATGGAAGCTATACTAATAGCAGAAGATTTTCCAAACACAAATATCTACTATATTGCAGATGATATGGACCAGACAAAAGATTTTTTGGATAAAATTACTCAGCTTTCTAAAGACGCAAACTTTTATCCTTTAGAGTTAGGTGGAGGACCAATAATCACTACTCAAAGTCTAGAACAAACCTTTAGTAAGAAAATTAACAATACAAGTATTATAGGGTTGAGTGGTAGAGCTAGAGGAGGAAAAAGAGGAAAGAATGCAATAGCAGTATACTGGGATGAAATGGCATGGTGTATATCTGTACACAACGAACAGGAAGAAATATGGGATGTTATACAACACTTCGTTAAGCAAGGAGGACAAATAAGAATCGGTTCTACACCAAGAACAACAGATGATAAATTTTGGACATTCTACTCAAAAGCATCTGAATGGGGAATGAAAGCATATTATAGGCCAGCGATAGAAAATTGGAAGGAATTAGACTTAAAGAGTCCTCTTCACATAGACTTAAATAACATACGTAGGCAAATAAGACAATATCCAAAGCTAGAAGAGGCAGAAAAACAGGCCCTTATAAACCTGTATTCTACTAACCCTAGGTACATAGTAGACTTAGCTAAGGAACAGATATACCAAAAGAATGTAAAAATACCTTATCATTGGGTTAAACTAGAAGAATTAGAGATTGAAAGAGCAGATTATGAGAAATTTTTACAAGAAAATCTTGGAGTGAGTGTAGATGAAAAGTACAAACTTATTCCTACAGATTGGATTTATCGAAATTGTATTGTAAGTATGACTGAATCTAGAGGAGATAGTAAAAACCCTTTCTACATGCTTATTGATGAAGGTCGTGTGAATGATGTAACAGCAGTAACGGTAGTAGAAAAGTTAGAAGACGGAACTGTGTTAGAGAGGAAAATTCATGAAACCCAAGCCCACTATGATATTCAAGTTGATGAAATATGGGATATCTATAATAAGTTTAAACCTCAAGCAATTAGTATTGATAATACAGGACACGGAATTGTAATAGGGGACCTTTTAGAAAAATTGATTAGAATTAATGGATTACCACTCAAACTACTCAACAGGGTTAATTTTTCTGCTCCAGAAAAAGAAGTAATGGCGGAAGGTTTTAGAAGCTTAGTACAGATGGATAAGTATAAGTTTCTAAATGTAACAAAACTACATCAAGAAGCCTTAAGGCATGTTGAAAGAGTAGAGAAAGAAGTATTAGAGACTCATGTAAGATATTCTGGAAAGAAGTGGGGAAGAGATGACCATTTTTGGAGTAAGGCACAGATTGTTTACTTCACTAACATGCTCATGCCAAACCCAAAACAGAGCTTTGGGAAGATTAGAATGCAACCATTTGAATTGCCGAAGGTACAGCAACCAGTGATAGTAGAGAAGAGAATCTAAAGAAGGAGAAGGGAGTAAGTGAATTCGTCTTGCATGCCAAAGCCAGAGCTATAGGAAAGGCGTTAAGAGAATTGGATTTTGGAATAGTAGACTGTCCAAAAACAGGAGAGCAGGAAAAACCAATTTTTTGTACTGGTTGTGATAATACTCAATGCCTACACTATGATAGTATGGTTAAGATGTGTGGAGTTTTTAATGTTACTCCAAAAGATATATGGGAAAAACAAAAAGAATATGAACAAAATAGACATAAAATTTTAGATGAGGGGATTAGGAATGGATGAAGAGATACAGCAGATAATCTACGATGGAATAGCTAGAAACCTTCCAGATGATATTATAGAAAAGGAAGAAATTAAGAAAAAACAAATACATTTATATATTCCAAATTTTATTAAACATATTAAAGAGAAAATGTTAGGGTTTAAGTTTCCCAATATAATCTCCTTATCCCTCAAAGAATGGATTAATGGAATACTTGAAATTTTTTCAAACATTATAGTGTTAGGAATAGCAGGGAGTTTTTCGATTTTCTTCCTACTATTCCTTCTTCCATTCTCTAGTAGTGTTCCATTAGTTGGGATAATTAAAGAAAATTTGTGGTTGGAAATAGTAATAGTAGTTTTGGGTAGTGGGAGTTTTATTTACATTTTTTATGATATTGTAGACTTTTTAAAAAAAGACCGGAAGGTGGGTAAATGAATTTTAGAGAATATTTGAAAGGAACAGGACACAAAGAGTTTAAGAAGTTGAAGGAAGAAGTATCTCCTCAAGACCTTACTGATGCTAAGAAATTTTTCAAGCAGGCTCAAGATAAGAAAAAAGGAAAAAAAGAAGACCCTACAGTTGACCCTGAAGGACCGGATTATAATGAAATAGAAGAGAAAATGACATTGAGAGAATGGGCTTATAGATTAACTCACAATATCTCACTTTTTAAAGAAGCAATGACTGTTGGAGGATATAAATCTCCAGAACCAGGTAATCTAGGAAAATCTGATACAAAGAAGTTAGCAAAAGTTTACGCTGGAGTAAGGAAAGGAGAAAAGGGTGATTCTCCTGAAGAAAAAGAAAAAGCCGCAAAAATTGCTTGGTCTGTAGTAAATAAAGAAAAAGAGAGTTTAAAAGAATATATTACTGGTTCTGGTAATGAATGGAAAGTTCATGCTGAAGATGGTAAAGTTTTAGGAACTCACTCTAGTAAAACAGATGCTGATAAACAGTTACAAGCAATAGAAATAAGTAAGCACAAAAAAGAAGGATTTGAAGATGAAATTAAAAAAATGAATGCAAGAAAAAAGAGTATTAATGACCCTGATACTCCAAAAGCTAATCCAATAGAAATAAATAAAGATTAAGGTGTATCTAAATGCGAACACTACGAGAAGTTTTAGGACCAACGGCAATGGTATCTAAAGAACGAAAATCTGTTATTGGTTCTTTAGGTAGTCAAGTTGCTAACATCTACAAAGACAAAATTATGACTCCCCACCAAGTCATGGAAGAACTAGAAAAATCTTATGAATCTGAACCAATCTTTCGCTCTGCAATAGATATGGTAACTGATTTTATATTTGGTGGAGATATTGTTTTTAAATCAGACGATAAAGTGACAGAAGTAAGAGGAAACGCTTACATCACAGCACTTGGGTTTAATGAATGGGTTCCACAAGCTATTAGAACTACTACTATGACTGGAAATGGATATGTGGAAATAGATTATAATCCTATATCAGGTCTCCCTCAAAAATTTTATCCACAAGCTCTCTCTTCACGCTTCTTTGTAAATTGTAATGAATACGGAGAACCATTAGAAGTAGAAAAGGTTGTATTTGATGAAGAAACAAAATCATATAATTTAAAGAAAGTTCCTAACGACAAGGAATATTATCTTCAAAGAATTGACCCAAACATTCAACATAGAGATGCAAAATGGTATGATTTGAGTTATAATTATGGTAGTAAGTTTATGAGATTTAGAATATATGCAATTCCAATCCATAAAGATAAAATTATTCACTTTAAAATTAATTTAGGATTTACAGGATTATACGGAACCACACACTTTGCCGCGGCAATTGATGATAAAATGATTCTGAGAGAGCTTGAAAGAAGTATTGCTATACTTGCTAGATATAAAGCTGTTCCAAGGAAAGTTATTCAATATGGAGATAAAGATAATTCAGCTACTGGAGAAGAACTAGATGATTTTATTGTTTATATGGAGAGTCTTGAGAGAGATGAAGACCCAATAGTCAATAAGCCAATTAAGATAGATGATTTGTCTTATGCAGGTGGAGAAATTAACTTAGATTACATGCTACAACACATAAGAAAGAAGTTGATTAGTGGAGTGGTTCCAGATTTTTTAACAGGATTTGGACAGGATGTTAATAGGAGTACTGCACAAGTTCAGTTAATCTCATTTGTTTTATCAATTTATGCTAAAAGAAAGGCATTCTTACATACACTTGAAGAAAAAATAATTAAGCCTTGGTTAGAACAAGAAGGATTAGAAGAAGGATATTTAGAGTTTAATGAACTTGACTTTGAGACAAAACAAGAAAAAGCAAATAGAGTAATGCAGTTGTGGTCAGGGAATATTATAACGCTAAATAGAGCATTAGATTTGTTAGGTGAGTCAAAAGTTGGAGATGTAGGAGATACATATTATACTAAGTGGCAGAATGAGATGATGAATCCTACACAACAAAATTCACAAGGAATGGGATATGTTCCTACTTTACTTCCTGGAGGAAGACCTATAACTCAGGAAGAACCAGTTCCTGAACGACAAACACCTTTTGAAGATGATGCTACTACAATGCCACCAAGCTATAGCTTATCTCCAGAATACTTTAAGGAAAAAGTAGGAAAACTAAAAGACGACCCAGCTGGATTAGACCCATTAATTAATCAAACTTCTTATAAAATTAGGAGTGTATATCAGGAAAAATTAAATAAAGTTAAATCTTTCAATACAGTTGAAAAGATTGAAGAAATATATAATAACCTAAGAGAAAAATACTTAAAAGATTTTTTGTCTATGAAAGAATACTCTGAAAATAATATTAATTTAAAAGAAATTTTAAGTCAGAAAGAAGTTAGAGAATTAGCTACTTTCTTGAGAATTGAAGAAGGTAATATTAAACCTCATGTTGAAAAAGCTGTTGAAGAAGCTTGGATTAAAGGAAATTTAGATTCTTGTAAAAAGATTGGCTTACAAAGTTATATGATTACAAATGATAAACACATGAACAAATTGAAATCAGATGCTTTTAAGTGGGTTCAGAAGGCACAGAATGAAGGAGCAGATAAAATTGAAGATGTTTTATTTCAAGGGGTTGTAGGGAAAGCTAAAGGAAATGAATTAGAAGAAAAAGTTGAGAAAGCTTATAATTTTATATCATGGAAGAGCGAGCAATTAGCAAGGACAGAGTTGAGGAAGGCTTATAGTGAGGGTGTAAAATATGTTATGCAAAACTCTCCATATAAAGAATATGTTTGGCATACTAGTGGAAGGGAAAGTGTATGTAAGGTGTGTAATAGTCTAAATGGAAAAAAATTTAGAGTAGAAGATATAAGACAACAAATGGCACCCCTACATCCAAACTGTAGTTGCTCGTGTGAAGTTGTGGTGCAAAGGTGATGATTATGTTTATAGGGGTGTTGGACATGGTTAAAACAAAATGTGAGGTATTTAGTAGAGTAGTTGGATATATTAGACCGGTAGAATCATGGAATGATAGTAAGCAGGCAGAATTTAAGGATAGAGTAACATTTGATAAAAAACAAACAAATTTGTTTTCAAAAGGAGGAGAATAAAATGGTTATAAGAACATTAAGAAGTGGAGTAAGAACTGCGGCAGATACGACAGATTCTTATACCTTTATCAATGTAACAGGAAAGTTATTGAAAGTAAATATTACAAATTCAGCTTCAACAACATATAAAGTTTATACACTTCAATCAGATGGAGCAACAGCAAATGAATATATTTTAGGTGGAGCGGCTTCTACAGTAACAGTAGCAACAGCTTCAAGTTTTTATCCAGGAGTAAATCAAGTAACTGCTGATGGTTCAACTGCAGTTTTATCATCATCTCCATTTGTAATAGGATGGAATAACGTTAAAGTTGAAGCAAGTAATCTAACTGCGGCCGATACATGGTCTATAGAGTTAACAATTGAATTGTGATTAATATGAATATGAAAACAAAAATAGAAAGAGAATTAGGTGGATTACGTTCCGATAGGAAGAAAGTAGTAGAGAGAATGGATTCTTATATACAAGTAGAACATATGGGACAATACACTGTAATTCCTTTAACACAAAAAGAGAAAGAAGAATTTACTAAAAGAGATTTAGTAGTTGGGGCAGTTGCTTTTGGTGCAGGATATATTGCTGGAAATTCTGACAAAAAGAAAAAAGAACCGGAAAAAGAAAAATCTTTAATGGATGAAATTGCAGAAGATATAGAAAAAGATAAGGAGAGTGAGGAACAATGAAAACAGTATTAATTGATTACCCTACATTAAAATTTTACTTCTTTGTATCACACTTCAAACAACCTATAACAACAAGTGAAGTTTACTACAAAAAAATAAACGAAGGATGGGAGATACAATTTAGTAAAAATAATTTTTATATAAAATCAGTAGTTATGTATGATGATTTAATGAAAGAAGAACAACCAATGATTAAACCAATACCAGGTATGGATTTACTAAAACAAATGGATGCTTCAATACATGGATACGAAACAGAATACATGGATAATATGAATGAACAACAAAAAGAAGATTTAAAGAAACAAAGGATTGCGGCATTTGAAGTAACATACTTAAAGAATGCTATTAAAGTAATAGAATTTGAAGGTGAATGATTATGGAAGTAGAAAATAAACATAAAGATTACTCAAAGTATGACCAAATACAATTAGAAAAAGGAACCAAAATTGAAATGGAACATACTGATGATGAAGAATTAGCTAAACAAATTGCTTCAGACCATCTTGATGAGTTTGAGGATTATTATAAAGAACTTCCTAAAATGGAAGATAAGATGAAAAAGAAAGAATCACACCCATATGATAGTTCTGCTAAAATGATGTTTGGTAAAGAATTTAAAAATCTTACTCCTCAACAACAAATAGAAGCAGAAAAAAATTTTGTAAAAAATTCTTCTGAAAAACCTACTTGGATGAAAAAAGAATCTACTGATGTGGAAGAAAATGCCAAAAAGATGTTTGGAAAAGGTTATAAAGATTTAACTCCTGAACAGAAAAAGAAAGTTGATGATGCGGCAATGGTTAGTCATTGGTTAGGAGAAAATTTAAAGGAAAAACATTATGGTCTTACTTATGATGAAATATCTAAAAAGAAGTATGGAAAGAAGTATGATGAATTAGATAAGGAACAAAAAGATGATGTAATTGATGAACATGACCATGTAGTAGAAATGGGAGAGAGAGTAGTTTATACAAATGCATCTAGTAATTATGTTTTTATAAAGAGGTAATTTTTATGACTGTTAATGGCGTACAAGAAAATGATTCAAGAATTCAGAATGAAGAACACGACCACACTAATCTTGCTAAGAGAGTTACTTTAATCAACTCCCTTGTAGCTGTTGCTTATGATTATATTGGAGTTACGTATCCTACTACAAGTAGTGAAGTTTATGTTTTTAAAACAGGTGGAGCTAGTGGAACTATTGTTGCTACAGTAACAGTTGTTTATTCTGATTCTACTAAAAATAATCTTACAAGTGTTACGAGGTCTTAATAATGCCGTACAAGTTTAATCCTTTCACAGGGAATTTAGATGTGGTTAACTCCTTAACTAATCCTTTACTATTCAAAGGAAATATTGCTATTAATACTGATTTTCCTTTGATTGCTGATGTTCAAACTGGTTGGTTCTATACTGTTTCTGCCAGTGTTACTGATAATGCTGGACCAACTTACACAAACACTGGACAAAGTTTTGTTCTTGGTGATGAGATTGCTTGGAATGGAACTAATTGGACTTTGTTAGGAAGTATTTCTGTTTCGGGTTATTCAGGTTACTCAGGATACTCTGGATATAGTGGAATTAGTGGGTTTAGTGGAGAATCAGGATACTCAGGATATTCAGGAGAAAGCGGATACTCAGGATACAGTGGAGAAAGTGGATATTCAGGTTATAGTGGTTTCAGTGGTGTAAGTGGTTATTCAGGTTATAGTGGTATAAGTGGTTATAGTGGTTCTGGAATATCAGGATACAGTGGATATTCTGGAGAGTCTGGTTACAGCGGTTATTCAGGTGAATCAGGTTATTCAGGATATTCTGGTTATTCAGGATATTCAGGAGATAGTGGAATTAGTGGTTACTCAGGATACTCTGGTTACTCAGGATATTCTGGTGAATCCGGAATTTCAGGTTATAGCGGATACTCAGGAATTTCAGGTTATTCAGGTTTTAGTGGAGAGTCTGGATATAGTGGTTATAGTGGAGATAGTGGATACAGTGGTGAATCAGGTTATAGTGGGTTTAGTGGAATTTCAGGTTACAGTGGATTTTCAGGTGAATCGGGCTATAGTGGATTCAGTGGTTCTGGTACTAGTGGATATTCTGGTTATTCAGGAGAAACAGTTTCAGGATATAGTGGTTATTCCGGAGAAAGTACAAGTGGTTACTCAGGATATAGTGGTGAGAGTGGCTACTCAGGTTACTCAGGAATTTCAGGATATAGTGGAGAATCAGGTTACTCAGGAATAAGTGGATACTCAGGTGAATCAGGATATAGTGGATTTAGTGGAGAAAGTGGATATTCCGGTTTTAGTGGCGAAAGCGGATACTCCGGTTACTCAGGTCTAAGCGGTTACAGTGGATTTAGCGGAGAATCAGGTTACAGTGGATACAGTGGCAAAAGCGGTTATAGTGGTTTCTCAGGTGAATCAGGGTATAGCGGATATAGTGGTGAAGGTACAAGTGGCTACTCAGGATTTAGCGGAGAAAGTATTTCTGGTTATAGCGGTTATTCAGGAGAAGGTACTTCAGGATTTTCAGGTTATTCAGGAGAAAGTACAAGTGGTTATTCCGGTTACAGTGGTGAATCTGGTTACTCAGGTTATAGTGGTATAAGCGGGTATTCAGGAAGCGGTTTAAGTGGATACAGTGGATTTAGTGGAACAGGAGATTCAGGATATAGTGGTTATAGTGGCGAATCAGGATATTCAGGTTACTCTGGATTAAGTGGTTATTCAGGAGTAGATGGAACTTCTGGATACAGTGGTTATTCTGGTTCTGGAATTAGCGGTTATAGTGGAGAAGGAACTAGCGGGTACTCCGGGTATAGTGGAATCAGTGGGTACAGCGGATACTCTGGAATCAGTGGGTATAGTGGAGATAGTGGAATCTCAGGATACTCAGGATACAGTGGAATATCTGGATACTCTGGAAGTGGTATCAGTGGATACTCAGGGTTAGGGATAAGTGGATACAGTGGAGAAAGTGGATATTCTGGATTCAGTGGACTTAGTGGTTATAGTGGTTATTCAGGAATAAGCGGTTACTCAGGTGACTCGGGTTATTCAGGTATTGATGGAATTTCAGGTTATAGCGGAATTTCAGGTTATAGTGGATTTTCAGGTAAATCAGGTTATAGTGGAATATCAGGTTATTCAGGGATAAGTGGCTACTCAGGATTTAGTGGCAAATCTGGATATAGTGGTATAAGTGGTTATAGTGGTTCTGGAATATCAGGATACAGTGGATATTCAGGTAAATCAGGTTATAGTGGAACAGATGGAAGTGATGGTTCTTCAGGTTATTCAGGATTTTCAGGTAAATCAGGTTATTCAGGATTTTCAGGTAAATCAGGTTATTCAGGATTTTCAGGTAAATCAGGTTATTCAGGATTTTCAGGTAAATCAGGTTATTCAGGATTTTCAGGAATAAGCGGATATAGTGGAATACAATTATTAACAGCACCAGCAGACCATGCATTTATAGGAAACTATATGTTAGGAACAGCAGGGGAAGCACTAGCACTCGGAGATGTTTGTTACCTAAAATCTGATGGAAAATTTTGGAAAGCAGTAGCAACAACAGTAGCAACATGCAATGGACTAATAGTTATATCTGCCGCAGGATACAGTTCAGCACAAACAAGTTGCTCAATGATAGCTTACGGAATAATGAGAGATAATACATGGAATTGGACAGTAGGAGGACCATTGTATATTCATACAACAGCAGGAAATCCAACACAAACTGCTCCAAGCGCAACTACACAAGTTGTTAGAATAATAGGTTATGCTTATGACGCTGACAATATTTTTATTAATCCAGAATCAACATACATAGAGTTGGTATAAAATGACGGCTACTATTTCAAAAGTAAAAGGAATTAACATTGCTTCAATAAATAAATTTAATAATGCTTTAAGAACTTCAATTTCAAAAATAAATGGTGTAAATAGAACAAGTACTTTACTAACAGGTATTGTTCATTATTGGAAGTTTGATGAAACAACTGGCACAACCCTTGATGATGCAGTCGGAACTTATGATTTAACAGCACAATCTGGGGCAACAGTAAATCAAACTGGAATAATTGGTAAAGCAGTTCATTATGATGGAAGTACAAATGGTTATGCTGAAGACACAAGTGTTTCTATGCCAACTACTTCTGGAACTCTTTCAGCATGGTTTAATATTGATGCTTGGGTTGAAGAAGGGGTAATATTTACTAATGGGTTATATGCTTCTCCAATTAGTTGGGTATGTTATTTAAGGACTCCTGTGGCAACAAAAGTTGTGAGATTTGTGTTTGACCAAGATGGAGTATGGGGAGGCACATTACTTATTTTAGATGGAACTACTGCTTTAGAAAATGGTAGGTGGTATCAAGTAGTAGTTACTTGGGAAAGAGGTTCTGTAAATACAGCAAAACTTTATTTAAATGGCGTTGAAGAAGATTCAGAAGCTTTATCTTTTGACCCTTATGCTTCAGCCACAACTATACGAACTGGCGGAATGACTGGATTTAATTGGTTTCACGGATTAATTGATGAAATAGGTGTTTGGGATAGAGCTTTAACTCCAAGTGAAGTTACTG
>Ga0265297_10010836_pt1 | contig 11333 bp, 11 predicted proteins | sample Munlanlwell13791_FD_192502 | JGI IMG/M metagenome (GOLD analysis project Ga0265297, IMG submission 192502) | Leachate microbial communities from a municipal landfill in Southern Ontario, Canada - Leachate well 137-91 | ecosystem: Engineered > Solid waste > Landfill > Unclassified | place...
CCCGCCCGTGGACAAGTTTGCATAATCCGGTTTTTATGCAGTACGTGTTTTGGAGGGGAACCCGGTTTCCGTGGCTGAGGTTTTCGCCGACGCTGAGGCTCGCTACGACGCTGCGTGCGAGCGCAGACAGGAGACAATCGAGGCGTGGGAGGCGATGGGGAAACCGTTGACTACCACCGGCTCACAGGGCCAGATCGTTGACCACCCTCTCGTAAAGCAGATCAACGCTCTCGACAAGCTCTGCGCCGATCTTGGGGAGAAGCTCAAGCAGAAACACCGCGGGCCTGATCCATCGGCCGTCGTTCGTGCCGGTGTCGGCAAGTCGCCCGCCGCGAAGGTCAGAGAACTCAAAGCCGTTTGATGGCTGTCACCACGAAGATCGCACCGCGCGAACCACGCGGGCGTAAGCCTGTCGAGTGGAAGCGCTACGCCTCCGGCTCAGAGGCCGATCACTTCGCGCGGTTCTGCAAGCAGTTCCTCGTTCAGTCGGTCGATGCCTGGGATGGCCTACCACTCGAGCTTGAGCCCTTCGAGAAGCGGCTGATGGGAGAGGCGCTGGCCTACGACTCCAACGGCCTGCCGATCTGGAACTCGACCGTAATTTGCCTGCCGCGCAAGAACGGCAAGACCACGCTACTCGCCGCCTACGCGATCTACCGGTTACTCACCTCTGACGGGATGCCCGAGATCCTGCTGACCGCCTCATCCGACAAGCAGGCCGGGCGTCTCTTCGAGGCCGCCGCCACGTTCGTTCGCAGGAATGCCGAACTGGCGAAGCTCTGCCGGGTGCGGGAGTACATCGGCGAAATCCTCCGCGAGGACGGGCTCGGGAAGATCCTCCGCATGGCCTCCGACCCCGGCAAGTTGCACGGCTACAACCCCTCGCTCGTGATCTGTGATGAGCTGGCCCAGTGGAATACGCCGATGCTGAAGCGCGCCTACGCTGCGCTGACGTCGGGCGGCGGAGCGCGTTGCGCTCCCCAGGTGTTCACCATCACCACGGCAGGCGAGGCTCAACACCGGCACGATTCGATCCTCGGGCGCATCCTCGACGCTGGCCTAGAAGCGTCCGACACCACTAGCGAGCCGGGGCTGCTGATCAGCCGGCTTCACGACGCGCAGATGCTCGTTTGGAGCTACGAGGCACCAACGACTGACGCTCACGATTACGTTGCACTCAAGGTTGCCAACCCCGCCTCCTGGATCACGAAGGACTACCTACGCCGCCAGGCTGAAAACCCGGAACTGTCAGACGCGGAAGTGCTCCAACTCCACGGCTGCGTTTGGGCCGAGTCCGCGACTACCTGGATCGGGCCGGATAAGTGGGATGCGCGGAAAGTGCCGCGTGAGCTCGAACCCGGCGAAAAGATCGTACTCGGTTTCGATGGGTCCTACCGCCGCGATGCCACCGCGCTCGTCGCTTGCACGCTCGACGGGTTCATCTCCCCGATTGCGGTCTGGGAACGCCCGTCGGGGGCGCCGGACGATTGGAAGATCCCTCGATCTGAGGTTGACGTTGCGGTAGAGGGTGCGATGGAGCGCTACGACGTGGCCGAGCTCGCCTGCGATCCTCCGGGCTGGCACAAGGAGATCGAGGATTGGGCTGAGCGCTACGGCGCGGAGGTCGTAGTTGAGTTCGCCACCAACCAGCGCCAGCGCATGATCCCCGCTTGTGACCGCTTCCGCGTCGCCGTGCTCGAAGGCGACCTGAGCCACGCCGGCCACCCCGTTCTGTCTGCTCACGTCGGTCACTGTGTCCCGAAGGAAACGCCCTACGGGATCACTATCGGCAAGGACGGGAGCGATTCGCCGCGAAAGATCGATGCTGCCGTGGCGGCCGTCGTCGCCTACGACCGGGCGATGTGGCACGCCGCAAACTCTCAACCGAAAGAGATCTTGGTCGCCTATGCCTAGATGGTGGAAGACCAAACCCGCGCCGGTAGCTGAGCGCGACGGCCTGCTCGGCTTCAACGAGTGGGTACAGCTGATGAGCTACCAGGGCAACAACTACCCGCTGCTCCAACAGATCGGCGTTCCGGGGAGCAATCAGGAAGTTCCGGAGGACTTCGCCGGGCATGTCCGCCTCGCCTACAAGTCGTGCGGCGTTGTCTTCGCTTGCTCGCTTGCGCGGATGCTTCTCTTTTCAGAGGCCCGGTTCATGTTCCGTCGGCTGCGAGCTGGCAAGCCAGGCGACTTCTTCAGTAACGCCGACCTCAGAATCCTCGAGCGCCCCTGGCCTGGCGGCACCACCGGGGATCTCCTATCGCGCGCCGAGCAGGACATCACCACGGCGGGTAACTTCTTCGCGGCGCGGCGTTCGGGCGGCATCAAGCGGCTGCGCCCGGACTGGGTGACAATCGTTCTCGGCTCTGAATCAGACGCGCAGACCACCGCCGAGGACATGGACGCTGAAGTGGTCGGCTACCTGTACCACCCCGGCGGACGCGCATCGGGCCGCAAGCCGGTGCCGCTACTCGCCGACGAGGTTGCCCACTACGCCCCGATCCCCGACCCCGAGTGCCACTACCGCGGCATGAGCTGGTTGACCCCCGTGGTGAACGAGATCCTCGCCGACAAGGCCGCGACGCAGCACAAGCTCAAGTTCTTCGAGAACGGCGCCTCCCTGTCATACGTCGTGGAATTGCCTGAGCAGGATCCTGAGAAGTTCAAGACCTGGGTGGACATGTTCAACGAGAAGCAGGTCGGTGCTCGGAATGCTTACCGGACGCTCTTCCTTGGGGCGGGCGCGAAGCCACACCTAGTTGGCGCGGATCTCAAGCAGCTCGACTTCAAGGCAACTCAGGGAGCAGGCGAAACGAGGATCGCGGCCGCCGCCGGCGTCCCGCCCGTCATTGTGGGCCTATCAGAGGGGCTGCTGGCGGCGACCTATTCCAACTATGGTCAGGCCCGGCGGCGGTTCGCGGATGGAACGATGCGCCCGCTTTGGCGCAACTTTGCCGGCTCGATGGCTCGGATCATCAACGTGCCGGCCGACGCGGAGCTCTGGTACTACGACCGCGATATCCCTTTCCTCCAGGAGGACCAAAAGGACGCGGCCGAGGTTATGCAGGCGCACGCCACGACAGTAAACACCCTCATCACCGCAGGCTACGAACCCGCCTCCGTGATCGATGCGGTGAACGCGGGCGACTTCTCGCGTCTCATCCATTCCGGGCTCGTCAGCGTCCAGCTTCAGCCTCCCGGCACGAAGCCGGCCCCCGAGCTACTGCCAGCGGCGCAGAAGGCGCTACCACCTGCCGCATGAAACGCATCGCCAACCGAAATCTTGAGGCCGCCGAGAGCGGCCTTTTTAGTGCCCAAACGAGCAAGGAGCTCCACCATGCCAGGTAAGAAACGGCGGCCGGCCGACGCCGCTACGAACGGGCAGAAGGACGGACGCCCGCCGCGCGAGGATCTGTTCCGGGCCACCTACCCCGGTGTCGAGTTCCGCGGAGCCACTGACGGAGAAGCCCCGGTACTGACTGGCCACTTCGCCGTGTTCAACGAGTGGACGGAGATCGACTCGATGTGGGAGGGCACATTCATGGAGCGTATCGCTCCCGGTGCTTTCCGTAAGACCTTCAAGGAGGCCCGCGACTCGATCCGCGTTCTGTTCCAGCACGGCCGCGACCCGCAGGTAGGCAACAAGCCTATCGCCAAGATCACTGAACTGAAAGAGGACGGGTCGGGCGCCTTCTATGAAGCAGACATGCTCGACGCTCCTTACAACGATGACCTCCTGCCGGGTCTGAAAGCCGGTCTTTACGGAGCATCCTTCCACTTCCGCGTGCTCAAGGAGGAGTTCGTAGATAAGCCGAAACCGTCGAGCTACAACCCACGCGGACTGCCCGAGCGCACCATCTTGGAGGCAGCAGTTAGTGAGTTCGGCCCGGTGACGTTCCCGGCCTATGTGGGAGCCACCGCAGGCGTTCGGTCACTGACCGATCGATTCAAGTTTGGGGAGGACGATCGCTCAAGCGAGGCACCCCCCGAAGATCCAAACCCAGAGGACGAAGCACTTCCGAGCGACGGAGCCGATGAAGATCACTCCGACGAGGGAAGCCGCGAAGCACTCTCAGACGACGGAGCCGAGGAGACTCACTCCGACGCAGAGAGCCGTGGCGGGGATGACCCCGCCGTTCTCAGTCAACCAACGACTGAGGAGATAACGGCCATGACGGTCGAAGAGAAGAGGGCGCGCCAGAAGGAGATTCTGGATCGCCAGACAGAGCTCAACACGGGCGAGTATGCCGACGCGGCGCTTCCCGAAGCTGAGCGCAAGGAGTTCGACGAGCTGGAGGCCGAGTGGGCCGCCCTCGAAAAGGACATTACGGAGTCCGAGGAGAGGCGTGCTCGGATTGCGGCGAAGGCCACCGAGAGTAAGCCTCCGACGGTCGATCCGGTCGGCGGCTTCAACGTGCGGGCCAGTTCTGATCCGTTCGACCTCTCGACAATCCGGCAGACGGGCGACAACCCCGATGCCCTGAACGCCCAGTACCGTGATCGCGCACTTCGGGTCACGGAGAAGATCCGCCGCATCCCCCACCCGGACGTTTCGGTCGAGGATGCCCAGGATCGGATCAGCGAACTGATCGAAGCTGGGGCCATCGACTGCGACGGGCAGCCGTTCTCACGTCGCGTCCTCGTCACGATGAACCCGACCTACGAGCGGGCGCTCAACAAGAAGCTCGCGGGAAGACCCCTGAGCCGAGACGAAGAGCGTGTGATGGGGCTGAGCGAGTCCGCTTACGCCCTCCCGACCACGCTTGATCCGACGGTGATTGCGGCCTCAAACGGAGCGGTCAACCCGTTCCGGCAGATCAGCCGCATCGTCTCGTCCGCGGGTACGACTTGGACGGGCGTTACCTCTGCGGGCATCACGGCGTCGTACGATGCCGAGTCCACAGAGACCTCGGACGACAAGCCGACTCTCAGCCAGGTCACGATCAGCGCTCAGAAGGCGCAGGCGTTCGTGCCGTTCTCGATCGAGGCCGGCGAGGACTGGGCGGGGCTCGTCTCTTCGATGGCCGTGGAGTTCGCGGACGCGAAGGATGCGCTCGAGACGACCAAGTTCGCGATCGGCGCAGGCTCAGGTTCCAACGAGCCGTACGGCGTTCTGACTGGGGCCACCTCTGATGTCACCACGGCCGCGGCCCACACGTTCGCGGTCGCTGACGTGTATTCGCTCGAAGACGGGTTGCCTCCTCGCTTCAAGGCGAACGCATCGATCGTCGCCAACCGGGCCGTCTACAACAAGATCCGCCAGTTCGACACCTCTGGCGGTGCTGGGTTGTGGCTCAGGATCGGCGACGGTCTCCGCAACAACAAGACCGGGGCGCTCGGCGAGGCCCTGCTCGGATACCCGACCTATGAGTGCTCGGCCATGTCGTCACTCACTACGACGGGCGCTGAGGAGATCATGATCATCGGCGACTTCCGCAACTACGTGATCCTGGATAAGGTCGGCATGAACGTCGAGCTGATCCCGCATCTCGTGGGCGGCACCGCCAACTACCCGACCGGCCAGCGTGGTCTGTACTGCTATTGGCGCAACTCGGCCAAGGTGGCTACTGCCAACGCTTTCCGCGTCCTGAAGGTGGCGACCACCTAGAAGCAAGCAAGCGGGGGCGGGCTTTCGGCTCGCCCCCGCCTTTAACTGGAGGAACCATGCCTCGAAAGGTCTACGTGCCGACAACTACATTCTTCGCCCAAGGTTTCCCCGGCGTCTTCAGTGAGGGCGTCACGCGAGTCTTCGAGGGCGACCCCGTGCTTAGGGGCCGGGAGCACATCTTCAAGCTGATCGAGGTCGAATACCCCGACGTCGAGGACGCCAGCGCGGAGCCTGGTGTGCCTCGTGGGCTACCCACGCCTGCCCCGGTCGCTGAGGACGCCACCGCTGCTCCCGGCGTGCTCAGGCGCACGCCTCCAAAGAAGAAGAGATGAGCGACTACACCACCTCCGCCGAACTTAAGGCGTCCCTCTCTATCATGTCCACGACCTACGACGCGGACATCGCACTCGCCATCACCGCAGCCTCGCGTGGGATCGACAACCTCTGCCACCGTTTCTTCTACCAGCACGATGCCTCGAACGATGAGGTCTTCTACTACACCCCAACCTCGCGGATCATTCTCGCCATTGACGACCTTCTCAGCCTGACGACGCTCAAGCTCGATACTGACGGCAACGGCACTTTCGAGACGACGCTGACGCTCAACACAGATTTCGTCTTGGAACCGCTCAACGCTGCCGAAGAGTCGCGTCCCTTCGAGTGGATCAGGATTCATCCCAACGGGAGCTATGCCCTGCCGATGGGCTACCCGCGCTCGGTTGAGCTGACGGGGCGGTTCGGCTGGACGTCAGTCCCCTACGAGATCGAGCAAGCCTGCCAGATTCTCGCAGCGCAGCTTCTCAAGAGAACGCGCGACACAGCCGTCTACGGGTTCGTCAGCCTGCCGGGGCTCGAGATCAATCAGGTGGCCCGGATCGGCAAGTCCGATCCGCACATCACGGCCCTGCTTGAGCCCTTCATCAAGAAGACCTACTTCGCATGACCGAGCTCGTGACATCTATCCGTACCGAGCTGGTTACGAACCTCGCCGGGGTCACTGGTCTTGAATCCTTCCCCTACATCAACCCCGGCGCCCCGCTGCCTTGCATCTGGGTCTACCCCGATGAGGTCGAGTTCGGAGAGTCGGTCGGTACGGACTCGCGCCGGTTCATCGTGGAGGCCCGGCTGGGCACCGTCACTGAGCAATCAGCGCAGGAGTTGGCCGACCTCTTGATGGGGAATGGAGCGAAATCGGTCAAGAAGGCGCTTGAAGTGGCGTCGATCACGATTGGCGCTGGCGAGTGGCCGGTCTGGGTGGAGAAGTGCTCAGGCTACCGCTACGACGCTAACGAGGTGCTCATCATCCAATGGACCGTTGAGCTGAGCACCCCCAACACAGACACCTAGAGAGGAATCGCATCTTGACTTTATACCGAGTAGTCGGAGGCTCTCGCGTGCTCGGGCACATGAAGGGCGACTCGCCTTTCGAGGTCGACGCCACGCCGGGACAGATCCGAGCGCTGATCGAGGGCGGGCACATCGAAGTAGTCGAGCCGCTCCAAACGGAAGCGCGCAAACCCCCAAAGCCCAGGCCAGCCTGGGAGAAACCGCAAACCGACTCGGCTCCGAGGCCGAAGGAGGGAATCAGGAATGCCTAGAACAGCATCATTCGTCTACAAAACTCCCCAGGCCACGATCAACAGCGTTGACCTGTCCGATTGTGTTCGGGAGTCCGAAGTCGTGCTCTCGAAGGTGGCGATCGGCGACACCAGCTCGGGCGATCTAGCCGAGCACTTCACCGCCGGGCTCGAGCAGAACAAGTGCTCGGTCACGCTGCGCCAGACCTTCGAGGCTGCGAAGGTCGACGCGACGCTTCGGCCGCTCTGGCAGAACGATACGGAGTTCGAGGTAAAGATCAGTCCGGCAAGCGGGACGAACTCGGCCACGAACCCCGGCTTCACGTTCAACTGCATCTTGCTCGACTACCCCGTCCTGGCGGGCAAGCCAGGCGATCTCGCAGAGACGAAGATCGACTTCACCGTCAACAGCGTCGTTTCGGTTGACATCACTTAATCGTGCGTGCAGGTCAACGCGGAGAAACGCTTGTAGTTAGGGGGATCAGGGAACTCGTCCGATCCGCTGACGCTACGAGTAAGCAAGTCAAGAAGGATTTTCGCAACAAGGTACGCGCTATCGCGGAACCTGTCTTGGTCGAATCTAGACGGCGGTTTGTGAGCTGGGGTGCGTCCAACAACGCGCCCAGCGCCGCTCGATCGGCTGCCCGGTTCGGCATCACCGTTCGCCGAACCGGGACCGTGAGCGTGGAGCAACGGCTTCGCAGAACACCCAGATCGACTCAGGCCACCCGTACTTACTGGGGCGGCAAACAAATGTGCGAGGCATTGATCCCGGCGCTCAAAGCCAAGGAGTCCGAGATCGTCAGAGGCTTCGAGACGCTCATTGATGAGGCACTACGCAACAACGGTCTAGTGCCTTGAGGAGGTAGGAATGACTCAGGAAGCAGGCTTCAAGATAGGCGAAAGGGTTTATCCCGTACCGTCCGGGTTCCGGTGGGTGGACACGGTTCTGGTTGAGAGGCTGACCGGACTCAAGTTCACCGAGTACGGCGACCGCTACGACGCGATGCAGGCCGAGATGGAATTGCCCGAGGCCGATCGCCAGATGGACCCGATTGTGGTCCTCGGTCTCATCGCCGCTTCAGTGTGGCAGGCGAATCCGACCTGGACACGCGAACGTGTCGAAAAGTTTGTCGGCGCGCTCGAGATAGACCAGGTCGAAGAGGTCAAGGAAGAGACGGCCGATGACGACCCCCCGGCCGCGGGCGAGGAGAAAGCCTCGCCGACCTCATCCGAAACTGCGAGTCCCTCACTGGAACCCGAATCGGGCGAGACGACCCCCGACTCGCCTGGGCTCCCTGGGTAGGTCACTGGTTCCACTTCAAACCCGAAGACATGCCCGATCTCTATCTCCATCAGTTCCTCGCCATGTATTCCTACATGAAGGAATCCAGCGATGCCTAAAGTCCGTGTCGATGTTCTAGGCGACGCATCCTCGTTCAACCGCGCCATGAAGGGCGCGGTCGGTCATGCGGGTGCCTTCCATCGAACCGTGGTTGCCGCATCGGCGGCGGTCGGTACGGCTCTGGTAGCACTAGGTGTTGCCGCAAAAATCGGCTTCTCCGAGTTTTCGCAACAGGCACGCGTCGGCGCACAGACCAACGCGGTCATCAAGTCAACGGGTGGCCTTGCGAATGTCACCAGAGGGCATATCGAGAGACTCGCTACAGCCCTAATGAAGCTCTCGGGGACGGATGACGAGGCGGTGCAAGCGGGCGAGAACATGCTCCTCACCTTCCGAAACATCCGAAACGAATCAGGCAAGGGTAACAACATCTTCGATCAGTCCACGAAGGCGCTGCTCGATATGGCGACCGCCATGAACGGCGGCGTAACACCTTCGTCCGAAGAACTGAACAAGACCGCGATCCGTCTCGGGAAGGCGCTCAACGATCCGCTTAAGGGAATGACGGCACTCGGCCGAGTCGGCGTGCAGTTCACGATGGGGCAGAAGGAACAGATCAAGGTCCTGCTTGATACGGGGAAGACGGCCAAGGAAGTAGCGGCTGCCCAGGAAAAGGCGGCGGGGGATGTGGAGAAGGCCCATGCCGACGTTATTTCCGCATCCGAGAAACTCAAGACAGCCGAGGACAATGCCTCGAACGCCTCCTACAACCTGAAGACGGCGCAAGAGGGTTTGCGGGATGCGCAGCAGGACGCGCAGGACGCGCAAAAAGCGCTGACCCAGGCGCGCAAGGATGCGAAGCGGGCAGTCGACGATCTCAAGGACTCACTACGCGATGCCAAGAATAGCGAGGAGGGTGCAAGCATCGCCCTCAAACGGGCGCAAGAGAATCTTCAGAAGGTGATGGCCGACAGCACCTCGACCGATCTCGACAAGCGCGAGGCCATTCTGGGGGTTAAGGAAGCCGAATCCTCTCTCCATGAGGCTCAGGAAAAGCGCAAGGAGACCCAGAAGGAACTCAATAAGCGGACGAAGGAGGGCGTAGATAGATCGCCCGAAGTGATCGCCGCGAATAAAGGCATTGCAGATGCCAATAAGTCTGTCGCTGACGCCAGCCATAATGCCGCCACCGCATCGGGCGATCTCAACGATGCCCAACACGAACTCTCGGTAGCCCAGGCGGAAGCTCGAGGCGCTTCCGAGAAACTGGCAAGCGCTCACACCGCGCTAGAAAAGGCCCAGCACCTACTCGTCGGCAAATCCCCCAGCTTAGAAAACCGGATGAAGGCGCAGAAGATCATCCTGGCCGAGCTCAACAAGGAGTTCGGCGGGTCAGCCGAGGCCGCAGGTAAGACGCTGCCTGGTCAGTTGAATGTTCTCAAGGAATCAATGCGTGAGGTGGCCGCCTCGATCGTCGGGGAGGCTGCCCCGGCCATGGCGGACTTCAGTGAGTTTGCCAAGACGAAGGGACTACCCGCAATCCAGAAGTTCGCGAAGGGGTTTACGAACGTCCTCGGCCCTGCGATAGGAAGGACATCCAAGGCATTTGTGGGTTTCATGCGAAACCTCGGCCCAGTTCTCAAGGGAACGGGCGACGGATTCAAGAAGTTCAAGCCGATGTTCACCGCGCTAGCTGATATCGCGGCCAAGACCATGCAAGCCGTTGGGAAAGTCATCAAGGAACACGGGGACGATATTCGGGAGATATTCAAGAATCTCGGGACGGTCATCCAGAACCTTTCGAAAGTAGTCCTCCCCGTTCTGGCATTCTTCTTCCAAAAGGTTCTCCCTGTCGCCCTCAAGGTGGCGATCCCGCTACTCAAGCTCCTTTCGGAGAGCATCGTTATCCTCTCCGAGATCATCGCTGCGGTTCTCGGGCCGCTAGTAAAACTGGCGACGGCGATCGGCTCAGTTCTTGTCGGCGCAGTCAGCGCCGGAGTCGATCTCATTAGCGGTCTAGGAAGTGGAATAACCGCAGGGTGGTCAGCTATCGCGACCTGGTTCACCAACCTACCCGGAACGATCATCGGCTTCTTCTCGGGCTGCGTAACCTGGCTCTCTGAGAAGGGCGCGAACATCATCTCCGGCTTGCTCGGTTCTGCCGCGGGCGGAATCAAGGGCGCGTGGGTCGCCGTGTCGGAGTGGTTCAGAAACCGCAAGGGCATCCTCCTCGCCTTCTTCACGGGTGGTCTCAGCTGGCTCGCTCCGAAGGGCTATGACCTAATCAAGGGCCTGCTCGGTGATGCCGCGGGTGGCATAAAGGGTGGCTGGGCAACCGTTACGGCATGGTTCGCTACCCTGCCTGGAGCGGTCCAAGGCTACTTCATCGATGCGGCTAGTTGGCTGGTAACGGCTGGTGTGAACATCGTCGGCGGACTCGTCAAGGGCATCGAGTCGGTCGCGGGGAAGATCAAGAAGGCGCTCCTGAAGCCTATCCGGTGGGTCGTTGATAAGTGGAACGATCTCAAGATCCCACGGGTTGAGATCAATACTCACATCCCCGGGGTCGGCAAGGTCGGGATAGGGCCATACAACCTGCCGGACATCAAGGGACTCTACGCGGGCGGCATAGTCACCCGCCCGACCCTCGCCATGATCGGCGAGCGCGGTCCCGAAGCTGTAATCCCGCTCGGCAAGAACGTCGGCGGCAACACCTTTATCACCGTCCCCCTGTCGATGGTCGGAGCGTCCCCACAAGAGGCTGCACGGTTGATCTGGGTCGAACTACTCAAGCTGAAGA
>Ga0265297_10010837_pt1 | contig 11331 bp, 21 predicted proteins | sample Munlanlwell13791_FD_192502 | JGI IMG/M metagenome (GOLD analysis project Ga0265297, IMG submission 192502) | Leachate microbial communities from a municipal landfill in Southern Ontario, Canada - Leachate well 137-91 | ecosystem: Engineered > Solid waste > Landfill > Unclassified | place...
TTAGTTTGTCCCGGACAAGCTTGTTGTATATCATGAAATTTTGCCTAAATCATTGTTCAAAACGACGTCAACCATTGCTTTTATTTCATCTGCGCATGACAGTTCTTCCGGCACGGGATTCAATAAAAATATCTTTTTATCGTTTACATGGGCAAATCCGATTTCCATCAGCGTGTTCCCTCCGATGTAGTTTTTTATGCCTTTCTTGTCATAGTTTAAAACCAGAATCGCATCGCTGCCGGCAATCGCGTTGTGATACCATTTGATATACCCGTATTTTTTCTTGGCTTCGGCGTGCTCTTTTTCTATCATTTCCAGCAACTCCGGCTTGTTCCCCGCAACGATATCTTCATAATCTTTATGAATAACAGGATTATGCCCCAATTCCAAAAGCCTGTTTTTCGTTTCAATCATTTTTTCTCTGAAAGTGCTGCTTCCGCAAATTGTTATTTTCATAAATTTATTTAAAAGGATTAAAGTTTTGTTTCAATAAATTCTGCTGTGGCACGAACAAGGGTTTAGGAAGCTTATCCTCCTCCCATTCAAACCAATCCCATCTTTCACACTTGTCAGGCTCCATAACTTTTACATCCCCTCCGCCGTAATCGGCAAGCATAAATATAGTTATGTAATGCTTGTTTTCTTTCTCAAAGAAATCATTTGTCGCTGTCGCGAAACGGACGTTTTTTATCCTTATTCCCGTTTCTTCCATAGTTTCACGGACAGCGCAGTCTTCCCAGGATTCGCCGAATTCAAGATGCCCTCCGGCAAAACACCAAGCTCCTTCTCCATGCGAATTCTTGCGCTTTCCCAAAAGCACTTTGTTGTCTTTGACAATGAATACCCCTATTCCTACTTTTGGCCTGTTTTCTTTATCCATGAGATATATTGTTCAAATCCCCGTTTAAGACAATGGGTCTGGCAACCTTTATCTCCAAGGCGTATCTCAAGTCTTCTTCCTTTGGAGGATTGAACAGAAGAAAAATCTTTTTGTTCAAATGCCTTGCCAGCCCGATTTCCATCAAGGTTGCGCCTCCGACGTATCCTTTGACATCATTCCTTTCGTAATTCAGAACTACTATGCCGTCGCTTTTAGCCACCTGGTCAAAATCTTTCTTGTCTATATCGCTTTCCATGCAATAATTCAAATCCATGTTCAATTCAGGATTTTTGAGGCATTCGTTCACGTCCGAAGGCACCATCACTTCATGCCCCAATTTTTCCAGCATATTCTTGGCCTCAAGCATCTCTTTGGAAAAATGCATGCTCCCGCAAATCATCAGCTTCATAAATATTTAGCTTATTTTATATCTCTCCCCGTACTTCTCTTTGAATTTTAGCAGATTGGACCTGCTTGGCAAGCTTAAAGTTTCCATATCTATCTCATTGATGCTAACCCATTTTATTTCCGATATCTTTCCCGGCTCCATAATTTCAGGGTTTCCGGAAACATATCTGGCGATATAGGAAGGAGAAACCCAATGCTGGTTTTCTTGGAGAAGAATATGGTCTATCACTTCAAGCAGTTCAACGACTTCAATATCCATATTGAATTCTTCCTTAATCTCCCTTTTGACGGCGTCTTCGCATTTTTCTCCGAACTTCACAGAACCGCCCGGGAAATCCCATTTTCCGATTTCATTCCGGGAAGCATCCCCTCTTTTTGATAAAAAAACCTTGCCTTCTTTGTTAAATATCAAGGCTCCGGACCCCACGCCTATGAAATCAACGCCTTTTTTCATAATAACCTGGCTATTTTATCAATTTCTTCCCGGGTTAACGGCTTAAAAATATCCCTTTCAAATATCTGGCATTTTTTATACAACTCGTCTTCAAACTCCCTCGGCTGAAGATGGATATGCAGATGGTCAAGCTTAAATCCGTCCTGCGCCATAAACGGCCTGTAGTTCTGCCTTATATCGCACCCTTCTACTATATTATTGGCTATTTTTTCCTGGAATTCAATGACAAAGCCAATCAGCTCTTCTCTTTCTTCTTTATTCAGCTCCGATATCTTCTCAACGTGCCTGTTTGAAATAACAAGCAAATGGGCAGGCATCAGCCTCGGATTGCTAAAGCAAACATAGCAGTGCTTGCCCTGCTTTATCACTCTTGTTTTTTCCTTGTCAATTTCACAGAACGGACATTTCATTATTACAGAATAACCTTTTTTAAGCAAAAATAAAAGAGGCCCCGAAGGGCCCCTTTCTGGCAAAGCTTACTCTGTTAAATCTTTTTGTAACGTTTCCTCCATTATCCTTATGGGCCCGCCGTTTGATTCGGTCAAACTTCCCACCAGGGGCACTATGACATTGCTTCTGTAAAAATACGTCCACTCCGGATTATTTACAACGGGAAATACCAAAGCCGGGACGAAAAGTTCATTTGAAACAAATTTATCGTTGGCTCCGGCCCATACCTTTACTAATTTTATTTCAGGCGTTCCAAGTTCAACGCTTACTGTCCTACCGTTCCCTGAATAATAATAATTTCCAAACATTCCTCCCTGCTCGGCAATTTCCACGGCTTTTTTCTCGTCTATCTCCACGCCGTAATTTGAGCTTTCAAACAAATTGGAGCTGATGCCGCTTACGCTTGCAACCCTGTTATGCCTTGAGCTTACATTCACGTATATTCCGTATTTCTGGCCGCCTTCGTCGTAAACAGGCCTGCCCTCAATCTCCAAGGGATAAACAACGGTAAGGTCTTCTGAAATAAATCCTCTATATGACGGCTTCAAAACTTCCCCCTCTCCGTAAATTGACATATCTATTCCATGAGAAGAGATAAAGCTGTCCGCCATAGCAACCGCCTTTTCGTCAGCCATGGCCGCTACAGGGCTTTCGTAAATATCCATCGGCCATCTTTCCCAGTTAATGTTTATGGAAATATTGTCATTTATAGAATCCACGTATATGGAATATCCGAATTCCTTGTCTTCTGAAATCTGAATGCTGGTAATCTTTTTGCTCCCGAAGCTTCCGAGGTCGACAAGGTCAAATTTAAGTCCGGCCAAAGCGCTTCTTAACGAGTTCCCCAGGGAATTTCCCTTGGCTTTCCTGTAAACAGCAACCTGGTTTTCTTCTATGGAAAAGTCTTCCCCGACATATGCGTACTTGTAATTAACCTGCTCTTCGGGAGGATAAACGCTCGTATCCAAGACAAGACCGCCCCCTCCGCCCATTCCGAAAGCCTGAGACTCTCTGTTCTGAACGTTTTCACCCTGGCTGGCAAGATAAATTCTGCCGAAAGCATTTTCTCCCACGTCCTTAATCGCCTCTTCCGCCGACAACGGCTGGCCGTTTTGTTCTCCCTTATACAGAAAGGTTGAAATCCCGGCTATCAAAACGAATACCAGCACCAAAGCAGAAACATAGGCGAATCTTCTATTGAATAAAAAATTAAACATATTTTCTTTTGTTGATGATTTATTAATAATCTTAAAACGAAGCTCTTTGATAAAATTCTGATCTATCCTGGTGTCCGGCTTTGAGGCCAAAAGCTCCTGGATAATTTTTACCAGCTCTTTTTCATGGGCTCTGAAACTGCCGTCTACCAGATATAATTCCTCAAGGATTTGCTTTATTTGTTTTTCCATAACGTCTTCACTATTTAATACGCTTCCCGACTAAAAAAGTAACAAGGCCAATAAGACATGCAAGGGCATTTCCTGCCTGAGAGCGCGCATCGCTCTCATAAAAGCCATCTTGCATCCTGCTTCCGTATTATCGGTAATCAGGGAAATTTCCTTGTATGACAAGCCTTCCCATATTCTAAGCATAACAATTTCCCGCTGATTGCTTTTCAACTTTTTCAGGTGTTTTTTAGCTTCTTTTAATTTCTCTTTTGTGTCAAAGTCCTGGCTGATATCGCTGTCCTCCGAAAGGTCCCAGACGTCATCAATATTTACGATGTTCTTTTTTGTCCTGTAAAAGTCTATCACCGTATTTCTTGCAATCCTGTAAATCCAGGATGACAGGCTACCTTTGTTTTTATCAAAGCTGTCAAACTTGGAAAGGGCCTTTATAAAGGTTTCGCTTGTCAGGTCTTCTGCCGTTTCTTTGTGATGGGTCTTGTAATAGATGAAATTATAAATCCTCTCCGCATACTGGTCGTAGATTTCAATAAAATCCTGCATGTTTTCCTGCCTGGAGTTATGGTGCATTTTATATTTATTACGAATACAAGAGAAAAAAGTAACAGCGCTTAGACTTTGTCAATCTCGCTTTCCAGCCTGCTCCCCACTTCTTTGAAAATATCTTCCAATTCCTTAACCTGATTTGCGTTTTTGATATAATCTGAAATTAATTCAGGATTGGAATAACATTCGCGCCCGGCTTCCAGCAAATAAAGCAAGGTTTCAAGCTTGTTGACGGATTTTACGTATTTGGCTTCTCTTGTTTCTCCCTTGTCAAATTCAACCCATAAATCAAGAATGTCTTTTCCTTGTTTTTCCGGCAAGATTCCTGTTAATTCGGCAATGGCGACGTTTTCCATTTCTTTCTGCTGTTCTTTGGATATCCTGCCTGCGGCCACTGCGCTGTAATCCGTATTCCCTGTTTCCGCTTCCACGATATCGTGGACCAAAGCCATTTTCAAAACCTTGTTCATGTCCAAATCTATCCCGTACTCATCAGCCAAAAGAAAGGACATCAAAGCGGTCCTCCATGAATGGCCGGCAGCGGTATCTTTTGGCATTCTCTCGCTTTCTTCAAATCTTAGAACGCTCTTCATGGCGCCTGCTTTATTTAAAAAGCCTATTATTTTTGAATTGTTCATAAATGCTTGTTAATTATATTCTGCATCATATCTCCGTACTTCTCGTTGATGACGGAAGATTCCGGAGATATCTGTTTTAAAACAGCCATGCATTCCTCCCTTGCTTCGGCTGTTTCTTCCTGGGATTTAACCATTTTCTCAATTTCAATAAAACTGCCCAGCTTTTCTACTTCGTCCAGGGCAATTTCAAAGCCATTATATTCATAGACATCTCTTGTTTTTAAAATAGTAAAGCTTTCTTCAAAGCCAAGCTTATTCAGCAATTCAACGCCCTCATTTGCGTCATCCAATTCGGCTGACACCTCAATTCCGCCTCCCTGCCTCACAATTTCTTTAAACTCCACCTTAAAGATATTATTTACTCCTCTTATCCTGGCGCTCAAACCGCCCTCAATTATTTTTGTATTCTCATCTAAAAATTTAGGATGGCCGAATATCCTGTCTTCCTGCCTTATCGTTTTGATAAATCGGGCGCCGATTGAATTTAAAGATTCTTTTACAAGACTGATATTTTCAATCTTTGCCCTTATTTCTACTTCAATCATAATTTTAAAGCTTCTTTAATTACTTTATTCCGTGCCGATAACTATCTGGCCGCATTCAGCAGCAGCGCTATCTGCTATTTCCATAACGTCATCAATTTCAGGCTCCGTAGCTATAAGCTTGTTGCCGTTCTTAAGCATTAAGGTGACAATTCTGCCGTGAGTCTGGAACGCTATTTCAACCTCGCAATTATTGATTGCAAGCACTGCCATCTCCCAAGTGCTGTTTGTTTCCTGGATAAAAGTTCTTCCGTCGGGCGTCTGGCATTGGGCAGGATTTGATTTCATTATTGAAAAGCCTGCTAAAACGCATTCGTCAAAATTCCTGATTCTCTCCAATAGTTCCTGGCATTTTTCACGGCTGGCCATATCGCTTTTCGGCAGACAATCGCTAAGCTGGGCCGCGATGTCATTATCAATGTATTCTCCCAGAGACAAGCCGGTTATAAGCCAACGGTTGCTGAATTTCACTACTCCCAGCTCAACGGGACGCCTTATGGCAGCTGCGCCTTCAACGCTTGTCACCTCAACAATGTTCCCGCTTACGTCATAGGCGCCTGAACCCAATCTTCTTATGCTGATAATTTCTATTCTGTCCGGCCAAGGGCTTGAAGTAAGCCTGCCCGCTGCTTTTGACGGTTCTTCTTTCCATTGGGCGAGCAGGGCCGTGTCAAGAAAATCTTTATAGCTTTCCTCTATGTCCCGGGCCGCTGTCGGAGAAAGCAAAGAAACTTTTTTAAGCGCTTTCCCGAAACCTTCAACCAAAGACACCACTGCCGCCTCGTCGGCCTGCTGGCCTTTCTCTATAATCCTTGATTGATTCCAGGAATAAACACCAACGGCAGCTATAATTATTAGGATAAATAACAACGCCAATAATATTTTCTTTTTCATGATTTGGCTTTCTTCCGCGTTGACCTTGATAAAGCCTTCATCTTTGCCCCGCCTAAGCGAGGAGGCTTTCTTAAAGGAGAAACGCTTTGTTTTTTAATATTGATGTTCTTTTTGAATTTATCCAGCATAATGTTATTTTTTAATTCTTTTTATTGCTTCGGGAATAGACTCTTCCAAGATTTTATCTATTCCCATCTTTTTGAATAATGCCTTCAGGTCTTCTTCCGAATCAGCTTCAATCTCAACCGAAGGCCCCAAAAACTCAATATCCTCTACAAAGATACGGCTTCCGTCCAATTCATACTGCCAGCCATGCCTTGAATATTCAAGCTCTGGTTTAAACTCGGGAAACTCTCTTTTCACGAAATCAACAGCTTCTTCTTCCGTATCAAACTCTTTCCTTAACAAAGAGCTGTCAATCTTGCCCACCTCTTTGAATTCTGACTGCTTTCTTATGACGATAACATCTTTGGTAGGCCAGTTCTTTTTTGTCATAACCCTGACTTTCAGCGTGCCGTTCTCTGAAAAGAATATAATGTCTTTAAAAGCATAGTCGCTTTTATAAGCGCCTCCCAATTCCTCTATCTTCTTTCCTGTTCCCTTTATATCTGATATTACTCCCCTGCCTTCAATCATAGTTTGTTAAAATAATTGTCTATATGCTCGCACAGCTCTTCTGAACTGCAGTATTCTTTTAATAATATGTTTTTGTTTCCTTTGACCATCGCTGAAACGTTTTTATTGTCAGCATCATAAAGACATAAAATGCTCTTTCCAAGCTCCTCAGCTTTTGCTATCTCATAGCCAACCCCCAAAGAAGGGGTTGAAACCTCTGCAACAAGAACATCCGCTTCCTTTATCAAAGAAATATCCCTATTATAGATATCTTCATCTGACATTCCTTTTTCGCCCAAATATGATGTTTCTTTTCTCCCTACATGCTCGGTCAGAACTTCCCCGTATTTCTTAAGACAATTGATTATCTTGAGATACACATCTTCGCAGCTTCTGCCTCCGCGGATTGAACCTGAAAAATATATTCTCATAATCAGTATTTTTGCTCTTTGATAAAATTATCAACAGACCTGTCATAAGTTCTTTCCGCTTCTTCTGAAAAATAACAGGCAGGGAGCTCGTTTCTTTCTCTGTGGTATCTTATACATTCGCAGCACAACCCTTTTCTTTCGCACCCCTCATAAGTGCAGGGACAGTTTTTTAAGTTTTTCTCTTTTCTGCATTCCATAATATTATTTCCCGATATATTTGAATCTCGGAACTCCTTCGGAAACATTTTCCATAAACATTTTCTTAGGCCTGGCCCAAAGCTTGCCCTTTTCGTTTCTATATACTACCATTTCTTCCAGGGTCTCGCTATGCTTTGCAACGCCGACAACCTCATAAATCTCGCCTTTAAAATGCCTGTATCTCCCTGTTTTTATCATAAGTTCTTATCTTCTCCAGCTGTTCTGTCTGGAGTTTTTTAATCCCGGAGAATCCCTGGGAAACGCTTTTGCCGTTTTCCATGACAGAAAAAGTTTCAAGCAGCACGGTCCCGTCATATCCGAACGAGCTTATCTTTGAAAGAATTTTATCAAGCTCTTCTTTTTTATCATAGAACAGATGGTCCGAATCCCCTATATTATAATGGAGATGGACGTGCTTTATCTTCGGAGCGAAGTTATTGATGAACCCGTCCAGCTCTGAGTTCCTGTTCGCATGCCCTACGTCCAGCGTCAAGCAAGCGCCGGGAACTCTCTCAAACAATTCTGCCATGATTTTTACGGAACCATACAACGGGTTTGAAACATTTTCAATCAGCAGCTCAATTTTGTTATTCTTTGAGAAAGAATTTATCTGGTTTAAAATTCTGACATTCTCTTCAATGCTTAAATCCTGAAAGGGATGGATGGTAACCTTTTTTGCGCCCAATCTTTTTAACGCCTCTATGTTTTTAGCGATATCGCCAAAGTCAGTTATTTTCCAATGGATATGACCCAAAGTCTCGGAATCGCCTAAAACATCTTTGATATCATAAAAAACATTGTCTATTTCCTTCAATACCTCAGGAGGTATCGTAATCTCTATGAAGTCAAAATGACTTTTGGCGAATTTGATTTCCGAACACAAGTCTGCCCGGAAACCAACCATCAATCCGAATCTCATATTTTGCTATTCAAGTGAAAAAGGGGGATATTTGTCAGTCAGGCTGTAAAGCCAGGCGTTTACCCTTGCCTGCCACCTTAAAATACCCACCAGAAAATAAAACAAGGATTTCGGGTACTTTCCTACGAATAAGACGACCAAAAACCCGACCGTGCTGATGAAAAAAGCAATAATTCCCAAAAACCAAAGCATAATAAGATGAGGGACAAGGATAATAAACTTGGGTATATAGAAAAGCAGGGCGCAAAGAGCCAAGAGCCTGGAGCTTCTTTCCGGATAATCCACCTCAAAGATTACCGGGTATTCTCTTTTCTGCTGTGTATTGTTTTCCATAATTTTATTTATTATTTAATAATCAAATCGTAGACATCCAATATTATTCCGAAAATCAGGGCGACCAGAGATAGAATGAATATCAACCCTGAATTCCATCTTGATTTTGAGGTCAAACTGGTCTCAACCAGATAGTGAAGAGCCTGCTTCTTTGAAGGCTCTATGGTAGAATTATCCACGGCTTCCACCAGTTTGTAATCTTCAACCAGCTCCGCCCTCTTTTTGGCTACGTCATACCTATGCCAGAAATAAAAGACAAAACCGACTGTGCCCACATACCAGGCTATATCAACCCACAAAGAACTGTAAATATTCAGAAAGATTATTATCCTGTAGGCTACGGTTGCTATAATCCCAGCCCAAAAGAAGAATATTCTCACTATCTTCGGACTTGGCTCTATGACCTCTTTTTGTTCCATAATCTTATATTTATAATACCAAGAAACTAAATTGGTTTAAAGATGATAAACAACATCCTTTCTTTCAACAACGATTTTCCAGCCGACGCGCCTTGCATATTGATAAAGCTTTTGGTTGGGATTGAAGCAGACAGGCCTTTCCACCATTTTCAGAAAAGCAATGTCGCTCTCGGTATCCCCGACTCCGACAGAACCCTTGAGAGTAAGCCCTTCTTTATCAACGGCTCGCTTTAAAATCTCGGCCTTGTCTCCTATCAGGTCCGAATGAAGAACCTTGCCTGTAAACTTCTTTTTATCGTCAATCTCGTAAATCCTGCCGTATATCTTGTCAAACTCCATTTTCCTGCAGAATTCTTTGACAACTTTCTGGGGAGAGTTGGAAATCGCCAGAAGATAATAGTTGCTTCTCTTCAAGTCCCCTATAATCTTTCTGGAATACTGGTAGGTTCTATTTTTATGGAAAGCAACAACCTTTTTGGCAATCCTTGAGAATTCGTTATAATCAACCCCCTTTATATTCCGCATATACGCTTTGACAACAGCCTCAATATATTCTTCATAAGAACCTTTCCTGTCCAGCCAATTCTTATGGGCTTGATTGTATAGCCTCCTGACCTTGGGAGAAAAAATACCCTCTTGGATAAGGGCATCTGTAAGCTCTATAAGCAGGCTGGACCTGAAAACCGTACCGTCAATATCAAAGATAGCTACTTTTTTCATAAAATTATTCAAACTGAATAATATACAATCCTTTTTCTTTTATTTCTTTACTTTATACATCGGCCCGTGTCCGGGAATAACGTAATCAGCCAATTCCAGGATTCTTTTTCTGCTTTTCTCCAGCTCTTTAGAATCTGTGGCATAAGCGTCTTTCTCAGGAAGACCCTCTTTCCAAAAGACATCTCCGACAACGGCAACCACTCCCTTTTCTGTTTTAACCAAAAGAGAGATTGAATCATAATTATGGCCCGGAGTCTTTATTATCTTAATATCGTCTGTAAACTGCTCCTGCCAGTCATCTACTGCCTGGCCGTCCCACAAACCGAAAAACTCCAATGTTTTAGCCTTAGGAAACATCCCTATATTCCTGTAATGGTCTATATGGGAGTGGGTTATGCAGACAATATCTATATCGCTTATGCCCAAACCCTCTTCTTTCAGCTTATCTGCCAGAACTTGCTGGCTTTCCAGCACGCCGGGGTCAACAATGATATTAAGGCTTTTATCCTTAACCAGAGTTATCGTAGGGCAAGTCTTTTCCTCCCCCTCTTCTTGAGTGTCCGCATTCGTGAAACCTTGTATTAATATTTTTACTTCTGCCATATATATATTTTATTCTTTTTTAAGCTTAAAATCAATAAAAAAAGCCCCATAGGAATAACCTATGAGGATTGTTGCGCTTCCCGCGGAAAAAGTCTTAACAGCTCTTCTTCAAGCTGCGAAAGAGCATTCTTCTGCGAGTCGTAGACGATATGCGCCACAACAGAAGGATTGCCGAGAAGCAAACGCGATACCCTTTTTCCCGCTTCTGAAAGAACAATTATCGGAATGCCTTTTGTGTTTGCCATTTCAACTTCAATTCCTCCTCCCCACGAAGAAGCAATGGCTACCACCACCAGAACAGAAGTCTTCTCGTATATCTGCCTTCTTTCCTTTCTGTCAACATCCTGAGGAGAAAAAAAGGGGTGCTCAACAGGGTCGTAATGTTCATGCGGGACAAACCCTCTTTCTCCAATTACCTTTCCGCAGATATCAGCTATGCGGATATATAATCTTTTTGCGGCTCTTTGAATTTCCGGAGGCAGCTCTGTTAACGGCCCGCAGACATAAGCGGCTTTGGAATTATCCATTTCTTTTCCTCTCAAATGAAAAAACCGTAAACAACAAAACGATTTTCCAATATAACTCTTTTTAAGGTTAAAATCAAGAAAAAGTGCGTGCTTTTGCAACACGCACTTATTCCTGAAAAAGCATAACGCTTTTAGCTTTGAATGTCAGAACGCGGCTTTAAGAATCTGGAAAAAATAAGGGAAGCGGCAAGTGCTATCAGAAAGTTGCTTAAAGTCCAGCTCAATATCATCAGCAGAGAAACTGGAAAAGTGCCGTAGGAAATAATCATTCCCGGGATTGTCATCAGCAAATAACCCAGAGAGAAATAAAGCCATGCTTTTCCGCCAAGACTGTCCAATATCGGCCTTAGC
>Ga0265297_10010838_pt1 | contig 11330 bp, 16 predicted proteins | sample Munlanlwell13791_FD_192502 | JGI IMG/M metagenome (GOLD analysis project Ga0265297, IMG submission 192502) | Leachate microbial communities from a municipal landfill in Southern Ontario, Canada - Leachate well 137-91 | ecosystem: Engineered > Solid waste > Landfill > Unclassified | place...
GTTACCATTGATACATTAGTAAAACCGCGGGGCTCGTGACCGGTATATCCGTGCTCTTTATTATTATTACTGCCTTGGCTGGCCTGGCGCTGGTTGTAGTTAACGCGCTTAGTGAAAGCGCCTGGGCTACCTTTACTATTGCTATGACAATTCCCGCGGCCTTGATTGTGGCCTTATATATGTATAAATTCCGCCCGGGTAAGATTATTGAAGCTTCCTTAATCGGAGTTTTAATTATCACGGCCGCTGTGGTCCTTGGAGAACCGCTTTCCAAATCCTGGCTCGGGCATTATTTTTTATTTTCAAAGCCCGCGCTTTCAATAATCCTGCCGATTTACGGATTTATAGCCTCGGTTTTACCTGTTTGGCTCTTGTTATGCCCGCGGGATTATATGAGCTCTTATATGAAGATAGGGACCATACTGCTTCTGGGGGTGGGGATATTTATCGTCAATCCGCATTTGAATATGCCGGCAGTTACCAGTTTTATACACGGAGGCGGGCCGATTATCCCGGGCAAGGTCTGGCCATTCGTCTGTATTACTATTGCCTGCGGCGCGATCAGCGGATTTCACGCCTTAATAAGCTCAGGCACGACTCCCAAGATGATTAATAAAGAATCTGATATCCGCATGATCGGTTTTGGCGCGATGCTGGTTGAGGCAGTGGTTTCTATTATGGCCTTAATCGCGGCAACCGTGCTTTTACCGGGAGATTATTTCGCGATTAATGTTCCGATTGAGGCGTTTCATAAGCTTGGCCTCAGCCCGGTGCATCTTGCGGAAATAGAAAAGATGACAGGGGAGGCGTTAGCAGGCCGGACAGGCGGAGCGGTTTCCCTGGCAGCCGGCATGTCGGTAATTTTATCCGCTATACCGGGGATGAAAGGGCTGATGGGGTATTGGTACCACTTTGCGATCATGTTTGAGGCTTTATTTATCCTTACTACGGTTGATACCGGCACGCGCGTGGCGCGTTATATTTTGGAAGAGTTGTCAAAATTAGCCAGGCCCAGGCAAAAAATAAGCAAATCTTTATGGGGAATTATGATTAGCGCTGGTATCATCAGTTTACTCTGGGGGTATATGGTGTATAACGGGGAAATCTCCACTATATGGCCGATGTTCGGAGTAGCTAACCAGCTTTTGGCTACCTTGGCCTTATTAGTCGGGACTTTATTCATTCTTAAGCATGCCAGGAAATGGAAGTATGGCTTAATCACTTTTCTTCCCGCGTTATTTATGTTTGTCACAACGGTTGTTGCCGGGATAATGAATATTACCGATAATTATTTGCCTAAGCACACCTTTCAGGGCAACCTGAACGCGTTACTTTCTATAATTATGATTATTCTGGTGGTAGTCGTATTTTTGGAATCCTTAAGGAGCATGTATCTTTTATGGAAAACAAAGTATATTTTATACCGGTAAGCACTGATAAGGCGAGCCTTAATTACGAGCTAATAACTTTATAAAAATGGTTGGATTAGATAAGGGAAAAGAGTTACGCGGATTAATGGCGCGTTTAGGCGTGCGCGAAGATGATATTGTTGAAAAATTCATCCGCTCGCAGGGGCCGGGTGGCCAGAACGTAAATAAAACCTCAACCTGCGTTTATCTACGGCATATCCCGACCGGTATTGAAGTAAAATGCCAGCAGGAGCGTTCACAGGCCCAGAATAGGTTCCTTGCCAGGAGGGTACTTTTAAAGAAGATTGAAGCACGCCTACTCGGAAAACTCTCTGAGGAAAGAAAGCGGATTGAGAAAATACGCAGGCAGAAACGCAGAAGGTCCCGCCGCTCAAAATTGAAGATTCTGGAAGCGAAGCGCAGGCATTCAGAAAAGAAGTCTTTGCGTTCCAAGCCGAGCGAATATTTTGAATAAGAGGTAAGGAGAAATAAATATGGCAAACTTTTCTTTTGATATTATTTCGGAAGTTGACCTACAGGAGATGGATAACGCCGTAAATCAGGCAAATAAAGAGTTGGCTCAGCGCTATGATTTCAGGGGCAGCAAGGCTTCTATAGCTTACGACCGTAAAGAGGAAAAGATTACTTTGGTTGCGGACGATGACTTTAAGCTGCGCGCGCTTACTGATATTTTGGTAACTCGTATGGCTAAAAGAGGTATCTCGCTGAAGTCGCTTAAGTTTAATCCCCCTGAAAAGGCCTTTGAGGGTTATCTGCGCCAGCAGGTTGAAATTTGTATGGGTATTGAAAAGGAGAAGGCGAAAGAGCTCACAGGCATAATAAAAGGGTTAGGCCTGAAAGTGCAAACTCAGATAGAAGGGGAGAAGATTAAGGTAAGCTCTCCCAAGAAGGATGAATTACAGGCGGTTATCGTGCACCTGAGGGGCTTGGATTTTTCTGTCCCGCTTAGTTTTGGCAATTATCGTTAATAAAGAAACACTTGAAATTTCGTCAGGGAAGCCGTATAATTACTTAATTAAAGATTAGGATTTACCTAATCTAAAAGCCTGCCTATCGGCAGGCAGGGAGATAAAATGGCATATCAAGGTGGTGGCGGTGGATTTGGGGGGCCCAGGGAAATGCATAAGGCGATTTGCTCAGAATGTAAAAAAGAGTGCGAGGTCCCTTTTAAGCCCAGAGAAGACCGTCCGATATACTGCAAAGAATGTTATTCAAAGCGTAAGAACGAAGGCCGTTAAACGCAGTAAATTTGAATAAATGAGGGCGTTTCTATTTTTCTCAACCGATTAAAATAGGACCGCCCTTTTTTCTCAAGGAAGGCATATGAAAAGGATACTCAAAGAATACGAGATTGGCGATAAAGCTGTGGATGGTTTAATAAATGAACTTGCCAAGGTAACTGCCCTTGCTGAAGATGAGCATTTATTGCGCGAGATTCTTGTTACCGTTATTAAGCTGGGGAGGGAATCAAACGATAAGGGAGACCTTAAGCTGGTAAATAACACGCTTAAAGAATTGCGCTATTCGTTTAAGATATTCTCGCCATTTAGAAATATTAAGAAAGTAATTATTTTTGGGTCTGCCAGGTCCGGCAAAACTTCAGCCGAATATATTATGGCTGAAGAATTCTCCAGAAGGCTGACTGAAAAAGGTTATATGGTTGTAACCGGAGGCGGGCCCGGGGTTATGGAGGCTGGGAATAAAGGCGCTAAGGCAGGTAAGGATTTCGCGTTAAACATCCGCCTTCCCTTTGAGCAAAAACCAAATCCCTATATAGATGAAAAAGAAAAACTGGTTAACTTTAAATACTTTTTTGCCAGAAAACTTATTTTTGTAAAAGAAACTGACGCAACCGCGCTTTTCCCGGGAGGATTCGGCACAAATGACGAAGGGTTTGAAATGCTTACGCTTGTCCAAACCGGGAAATCCAAGCCCCGGCCGATAGTCTTGATGGAGCCGCCCGGCTCTACGTATTGGACTGACTGGAGGCGTTTTGTAAAAGGCCATTTGTTTAAGAAGGGGTTCATTAAAAAAGAGGATTTTAGCCTTTTTCATATTGCCAAAAGCATTGATGAGGCAATTAAATATATAGAAGAATTTTATAAGGTATACCACTCAATAAGGTATGTTTCAGGCCTGACTGTAATCAGGCTGAATAAGAAGCTTTCCGATAAAACCCTGAATTTTATAAACCGGGAATTTAAAGATATCCTGGTGGCAGGTGAAATAAGAGTTTCGCCTCCTATGAAAGAGGAGGTGGAGAGGGGAGAGTACCCGGGTCTGCCCCGGATTTTAATGAATTTTAACCTGCGCGATTACGGCAGGCTTTGCGAAATGATTCACGTGATTAATAAAGATTAGCATTCTAAAAATGGAGGCGGAGAGGAAATTATCCAACACAAACAAAAAATAACTTGACAAGCAAGATAGACAGCAGTAAACTACGGCTGATAATCAAAAATGGATAAAAAGCTAGTTTTTCTGTTGTGTTTGCTTTTATTCTTTGCTCCAACCGCGTATCTTGCCGCAGCCTTATCAGATAAGGCTGCTGATGATTCATTCCAGTCCGCTGCTACGAAAAAATCCGATAATCTTGTCAATCAGCTGGGGTCCCCCAAAGAAAAAGTTAAAAAAGAAGATGACCAGGAAGAACCTTGGACTGTCCCGGAATGGGTCAGACGTACGAATTTTGCAATAGAAGCCGGTACCGACCAAAAACCGCAGTATTTCTTTGAAACAATCCAGCCTTTGTTTGGTTCGCAATTTAAAGATATAGTGATTTTTAATCAAACCCGCATAACTTCCCAAGAAGAAAGGCCGAAGTATAACATTGGTTTTGGCCTAAGGAAAATATTCTGGGAAAGCCTGCTTTTGGGCGTTAACACCTTTTATGACTATCAGGATTTACATAAGCATTCAAGAGGCGGCGTTGGCTTTGAGGCGATGACCGATAGAGGCCTGGAAGCCAGGCTAAATACTTATATAGCGATTTCTCGTAGGCGCCTGGTAGGCGAAGACTTTTTAAATAAGTATTATGAAAAGGTAGCTAATGGTTTTGACTGGGAGTTGGGTATGCCGCTACCGTATATTCCTTCGGTAAAAGTATACGGGGGAGGCAATTGGTATAATTTTGAACATTTTAAAAATAAATATGGCTGGAAATTCCGGGCTGAATTTATTCCGGTAAAATACTCCAGGCTTAACTTTGAAATATTTAATGACACCAAGAGAGAATCCGCTGGTTATAAAATTGAAGGCGCGCTTACCTTAGCCTTTACCTCGTTTTCGCCAAGGGAAATTATGAATGATATAACATCGGTTACAACTGCCTATCCTAAGGTTAATTTAGAGGATAGAGTGCTGGATAGGGTAGTCAGAGACTTTGATATAACTCTTATAAAATCAACCGTAAGTAAAGGCACAGGATTCACGGTAGAAGGCGGAAGCACATAAAATATGAATAAACTGTTATTAAGAAGCCTTGTCCTAATAGCGGCGGTAACTTTTTTTATAACACCCGAGGCTGCGCTTGCGAAGGAGTCAGGTACTCCGACTAAGTATGTAATCAAGCTTAAGACATTAATGCTTCTGAATGGGGATGGAGAATGGATAACTGTATATAGCGGGACTTCTCCTGGTTTGGATATAGCTTCTGTTAGCAGGGGGTCTAATCAATTTGTAGGCGAATTTTTGAGCGGTTTAGAGGTCCCGGATGGAACTTATACTCAAGCCAAGGTTCAGCCTGATACAACATTCATCTTAAAAGGGACTGTTGATGGACGTGGCACTAATGGTGGTACTGATTTTGGTAGTAGTGAGTGGGGCTGCACTTCTACTGCGGGAATTACTCCCGTAGATTGTACGCTTACCGTTGTTAATCCCATACCAATACAAGGGCCATATTCTTTTGATCCTGTTGTAGTTAAAGATGGAGTGGCTGATCATAAAATACGTGTATATTTTAATATAGCAGATGCTGTTACAGATAATGAGGATACCGGTTTCATCTATCCCGAGACGCCTGTCTGCACTGTAGCTGCCATAGATAAATAAAAATAGAGACAGTGAGGAATTCCGGGGACACGATACTTAATTCCCCTTATTTTTTTTCTTGACAAACCACACAAATGTGTGGTATATCTATAGCCATGAAAGAGAAGCCCTATTTGACGCCAAAACAAGAGAAGGTGCTTAATTTTATCCGTAAAAAGGTAGGGGAGAGGCTGCCTCCTACTATCAGAGAGATAGCAGGGGAGCTGGGTTTTAGTTCTACCGGAACAGTGAGGGATTACTTAAAGGCTTTACAAAAGAAAGGCTTGGTGAGGCGGATGAATAACAAATCCCGGGCAATTGAACTGACTGAGCGCGCGAGTTTTAATAAAATACCCATAATTGGCACCATTTTGGCCGGCAAGCCGAATCTGGCCTATGAAGAAATTCAAGGATACGTGGATGTGGACAATTTGTTTTTAGGCCGCTTAGGCTTTGATGATGTTTTTGCTTTAAGGGTTAAAGGCGACAGTATGATTGGCGCCGGCATCCTGGATAGCGATGTGGCGATTATTAAAAAACAACCCCATGCTGAGAATAATGAAATTATTGCCGCGCTCTTGGATAATAATGAAGTTACCTTAAAAAGGCTGGCCCGTAAAAGCAATAAATATCATCTGGAAGCGGCTAACCCAAGCTACCCGCCAATTTTTGAAGAGTTTAAGATAATTGGAAAACTCATGACAGTAATCAGGAAATATGAATCAAAATAGTTTTAATCCTAAGGCCCGCTGGGACAGGTTTGAGCCGGATAAGGTTGGTTTTAACCCGGATGAGCTAGCCGAACGAATTGAAGTCCTGGTTTATTTTAAGAACAGCCGTATTTACCCCAAGACTTTTCTCTGGAATAATAAAGAATACAAAATAGAAACCATTACCTATAACTGGCAGGAGCGCACAGGCCAGGCATTGGTCAATTATTTCTCGGTTAGTTCCTCAGGCTCAATGTATCAGATTTCATTTAATAATTCCACCTTCCGCTGGCAGATAGACAAGTTAATCCAATAAAATCCCGGTAAGTTTATATGATCCTGCATATTGATATGGACGCGTTTTTTGCCTCAATTGAGCAGGCAATAAATCCGCGCTTAAAAGGCAGGCCCTTAATTGTCGGCTCGCGCGGTAACAGGATGCATACGGTTGTATGCGCGGCAAGTTATCCTGCCAAGGCTTTAGGTATCCATTCCGGTATGCCTTCAAAAGACGCCTTTAGTGTATGCCCAAACCTGGAATTTGTAGCAGCGGACCAGGCTAAGTATATCTGGACTTCCGAACAGATATTTGAGTTACTCAAGGGTTACGGGTTTTCACTGAATTACGCTTCAGTTGATGAATTCCAGATGGATATCCAAGGCTATCCTGAACCGCTTAAATTAGCCGGCAAAATCCAGGAGCAAATATATGCAAACTTTAACATTACCGCCTCAATCGGCCTGGCTAAGAACTGGCTTTTAGCTAAGCTTGCCTCTAAGATCAATAAGCCAAACGGGGTAACTCTTATAAATGATACCAATTTTAAGGAAGCCTTAAGCCAGGCGCCGCTTAGTAAACTCTGCGGGATGGCCGGGAAAACCGGCCAGATTTTAATAGCCCGCGGCCTAAAGACCTGTTGGGACCTATACCTAAACTTACCGGAATTCTTTGATGAAAATCCCGGTAAGTTTGAGGAAATCGCAATAGGCCAAGAATTACCCAAGTCCATAAGCCATTCATACACATTGCCAATGGCCTCACAAAACCCCCGGTTTATTACTGCCTGGATCAGGCTTTTGTCTGAGATGGTTGGCGAGCGCCTGCGCCACCAAAACCTGGCAGCTAAAACCGTGCACCTTTGGCTAAACAGCCCGGAAACAGGCAATTTTCTGGGCCAAAGAACGTTCTTAAGAGAAACCAATGATAGCTATGAGATTTACCTTAGAGCCCTTAAGATCATGGCTGGAAAGCCCAAAAAAGGCCATAAAATCCGGGCCCTGGGAGTAACTGCTAGTGGTTTAAGCCGGCAAACTTACCTGCCTTTATTGATTGAGGAAAAACGAAGGGAGGTCCTGGTTAAGGCAATAGACCGGATCAACAGCCGCTTTGGAGATAGTTCAATTTATCCTGCCCAAGTCATTTTAACCCGTAAATAGAAATAGGCGATTAGAGGCAAAAAATCCTGGTAATCTCATATAGAAATACTCCCTGAAATGTTAAGCATAAAATAAGGCGGTAAGTTTAAGTAAATGAAACAGCGCTTATTAACAGAAAAATACCAGCATAGCCCAACCTTTTACCAACCAAGGAGTTAGAGTAATCTAGCCAATATGCTGAAGTTAACATAAGATATATTATAGGAAGTTGACAAGGTAGGCCCAATATGGTATAATTCGTTAATAAGATGAAAATCTGCTCAATTATAAGGGTTATTTGGCTTACGTTGTTGTTTGTTTTGTTTCTTTTTGTGAGGATTCTTCGCGGGAGCTGATTACGTAATGTCCGCCCTGTATCTTTATAGTATTACCGTTGATTAATCCCTTAGCAATGCTTCTATGCGCTTTCTTTAATATCCGGCTGAAGGTTTGCTGGGATATATGCATTGAGCTGGCTGCCTCTTTCTGGGGTAAGCCCATATAGTCATTCAGGCGCACAGCCTCGAACTCATCCATGCTAAGATCTACTTCATTTGGCCTTCCGGGTTTACCCCTTGGGCTAAACTGATTTATCTTAGGGTCAAGGCGCACTATCCTGTATTTCTTAGGTCTTCCTCGAGTCTGCATTTACCTGGACTTACCGGGTTTTAACGCCGTATTTATTATGAGTACTTACCCGAAATGCCTATACCTAAACTAAAGGACGGCCTGGTTCTAGACCGTCCTTTAGGGGTTAAACTTCGTTTTCTTTGACTAATTTGCGGTAGTATTCAACGCATTTATGGCAGGTTTTTTTGCTTTCATGCCATTCAGGATGGTCGCGCCTGATTAAATCCAGAAGGTATTCTTCAGCCTTAATATGGGCAAGGCTGGCAAAATCATCAATGTCCCTGTCGCAAATCTGGCATCTGTATTTCATCTTACGCAGTCACTCCTCCAGCAGCAGATTAACTGGTCGCAGGTACGGGTTGTTCCAAAACAAGCCGTATTGCCTTCAGCGCGCTGGATAGTCTTAATTAGCTCTTTCTTGGATAGCCTCCAGGTGTCTTTGATACCTAAGTTTTTTGCCCTTTTTTCAACCTCTGAAAGTCTCACTCTACCCCCTCCTTTTTAAACTTTATAAACCAAATCGTGTTGCCGTACCCGGGAATTAACCAATAATCCTATCTCCTGGCCAACTTTAGCGGAATCTACCGGGACATGGTCAATTTGCATAGAGCTGATGGTTTGGTTAAAATCTGTTGTGTGGCCTTTGATTTTTATGGTCTCTCCGACTGCTAGCGGCGCCTTCAATTTAATTACCGCGGCCCGCACGTGCGGGAAATAATGAGTAATATTTCCGATTACATTTTCCTTAGGTTTTTTGGCCTTAATAACCGTTTGTTTCTTTTTTTTGGACACAACCCTCTTGGCTGGTTTCCTTTTGAGCGTTTTCTTAACGGCCTTTTTCTTTGAAACCTTCCTCCTAACTACTTTTTTCACCGCTTTCTTCTTGCTTTTCTTCTTTTTTAATACCATACGCACCTCCCTGCCCATATGGGCACACCGGCGCAATTCCGATTAGCTCCGGGTGTTATTTTTTGTTGCCGATTTCAATTAGGGAATCAACTGAACCGTAGGGATTAACTTCTTTTAAAGGATTACTGGAGTCTTCTACCCAGTTTCCGTCAATAACAAAACGATAGCGGTATTTACCGCCAAGTAAATTTAACCTTTTGCTCCAGGTGCCGTTATTTTTAGCCATACGCCCGTCTTCCGGCTTCCAATTATTGAATTCTCCCGCGACAAATACTTCTTTCGCTTCAGGGGCAAAAACTGTGAATACTATTTCAGTAAGCTTGGGCAGCTCCTTTTTAAGTATCTCATTCATTCTCTTTTCCAGGGCGGCGGCCGGCTTAGTTACCGCCTTAGGCTCATTTTCCTGAGTGATAATCTCACGGGAAAGGCTAAAATAATCTTTTGCGCCGCGGCAGTATTTGTCAAAATTGAGTATGTGCGTTCCCTGGTTCTGGGCCTCTTTTAATCTGACGTTTACGTGGATAATATTGCTGAATAGTTTATCTTTAAAATCGGTTTTTATCTTTTTAAGCATATTAAAGGAATGCGCCAGGCGGGAATCAAAGTTAGTCACTAACACCCTGCAATTTACCTCGTGGTTAAGCCGGTCCCTGACCAGGCTGACTATGCCAATCAATTGGCCCATGCCTTCCAGCGAGAACCTGCTGGCTTCAACCGGGATGATTATTTCGCTGGCCGCGCGGATGGCGTTTATGGTTAGAATACCCAGATTTGGGGGGCAGTCTATCAGCACGTAATCGTAGTTTCCTCTCAGGCCGCTTAGGGTATCCCAAAGGCGGCTTTCCCTGCCGATTTCTCCGGCTAATTCCTGCTCTAAGGTGCTTAAGATAATACTGGATGGGGCAATATCAAAATCCGGGCTGATATTCTGGATTATTTCATCTAATTTTACTCTTTGATGCGCCATTTTAGAAAGGACATTATAAATACTTAAGGATGATTTTATGTTTAACCCCAGGGTAGCATGTGATTGAGGATCAAGGTCTATCAGCAATACTTTCCGGTTGTTAGCAGCTAAAGACGCCGCCAGATTTACAGATGTGGTAGTTTTTCCGCAACCGCCTTTTTGATTAGTGATAGCAATTATACGCATGCTCTTTTAGTCTCCTTTCATTTCAAAAGCCGGACGTTATCTATATAAACTAAACCTTTTTTATTGGAGGCGTTCCATTCCTCAACAGAAAAAGCCAGGGTTGTGATTTCTGACCAGTCGTTTATATTCTTAAACTCCGTTAAATCAACCCGGAAGTCTTTCCATTTAGACGGAATATTTTGCAGATAGATTTCGGATTTTTCTTTAAAGGCGTTGCTGAACTCAATCCTTAAGGCGATTTTATCCTTGGGGTACATATTCCTGGCTGAAAAAGCCAACGCCCTGGAGTGGTTTATGTTAAGGCGGTTTAGGTTAATGCTGTAGATTTCTTTTTTGGCGGGGTCAAAATTAAAATTTATTTTGGCGGGGCCATTTTGCAAGACTAACGCTGTTTCAGAGTTTAAGGTTTGCCTCCTGGCTAAGGAAGTGAACAATGTAGTCGTCAGGCCCACCGCTACAAATATACTTACGATAAAAAGATTCTGGAAGAGTTTAGGATATGACTTGTTTCTCTTTTTCTTTTTGGAAGAAGCGTCAAGATAAATCTTGGCTAAGTGTTCGTATATGTCTTTTTTATCCATTTTAACTTTTTCATTTATAACATAAAAGGCGTTGTCTGTCAAGTACTTAGAGGGTTTTGTAAATAGTCCGGAGGCTTAATCCCTATGGTTGTGTAGAGGTTGAGTAAATGCAGGCGGAATAATTTGTCAAATGAACCATCAGGATCCTCTCCGTACCACCAGAACCAATCGCTTCCTTCCAGGATGTAAATTTGTTTCCAGGCAAGGCTTAATTTTTCTTCTGCCAGGTTCAGTTTTGCTTTATCCAGCGCAAGCCTCGCTTCAAGAAGCCAATCCCAGGCCCGGGCCTTATAATTATTACCCATCCATTTGTTGAAATTTCCGTAAATCCAGGAACCCGCGCATAAATGCTTTATTGCGGATTTCACCCGGTGCGTATTAAGGTATTCAGATACGGTAGTTGTTTTAATGTAGTCAGTTTCCGATAAACTCCGGTAAAGCAGGTTTAAGAAATCATGCCGATCGTTGC
>Ga0265297_10010839_pt1 | contig 11330 bp, 5 predicted proteins | sample Munlanlwell13791_FD_192502 | JGI IMG/M metagenome (GOLD analysis project Ga0265297, IMG submission 192502) | Leachate microbial communities from a municipal landfill in Southern Ontario, Canada - Leachate well 137-91 | ecosystem: Engineered > Solid waste > Landfill > Unclassified | place...
GTCGATGGTTATCTTGCGCAGGATGTCCGCGAATTCCTTGAGATCATAGGCGAGATAATGGGTCGGAAGCACAAAGCTCACCGACTTGATGAAATGGAATTCTTCGCCCGACCGCGCGAATTTCATTTGAGCGGATTTATTCTTCTCCAGATAGGTCTCAATCGTGTCAATGATCTTCTCCCGAAGCTGGCGGATCGTGCTGTATTGCACAATATCGATACTGGCCAGACGTTCGCCTAATTCATCCTCGCTCAAGACTTCATTGACCCAATACGCGAAGTCGTTGGGAGGCTCCGGAGAAAGATACTGGTGCTGCTGCAGGAATCTATGCGTATGATAATAGATACATGACCCGGGGACCGCCTTGATCAAATCCACCAGCTCGCCTAACGTGGTCGCCCGCAATCCGGTTAATTCCGAGAGATGCATCCGGGTATCAAAACGAAAAGCCTCTTTTGCCCTGACGAGTTGTGCCATATGACCTCCCCAAGATCTTTTCCAGAAAATCCTGAACTTCGTTATGGTCCTGCAAATAATACCGCGCCGAGGACCGTCTCGGCTCGCCGACAAAAATCGCCAGCCCTTGGCCCCTTATGGCCCGGAAGGCCGCTTCATCCGTCACATCGTCTCCGATATATATCGGCAACGCGTTCTTCTGCCCCGCGCCCAGCCTCCGGATAAGCCAGCGGACGGCGTGCCCCTTGCCCCATTCGACCGGCGGCAGGATCTCCAGGACCTTCTTGCCGCGGCTGATCTTTATTTTCTTTCCCACGAGATATGGCTTCACGGCCTTATTGAACGCCGCCCGCATTTTTGTAACATCCGCCTTCGCGGCCAGCCGGTAATGCACGCTTAACGTCAATCCTTTATCCTCCGCGAGAATGCCTTTGATCCCCGAAAGTTTATTTCGTAAATCACGGCGGATATTCCGGATAACCGCTCGGAAGCCCGAAGAGATCGGGGGCTGGAATTTGAATCCCGGCGCGTCTATTTCGAGCCCGTGATTCCCCGCGTAAATGATCCCCGCGATCCCCACCTTCCTTTTCACATTCCGCAATGACCGTCCGCTGACAATGGCCAAACGGACCCCGGGAGCGCCGGACAAATTCCTTAATGCCCTCCGGACCGGCGCGGACAGGTCGGCCTGATCCGGCGTGTCCTTAAGCGGCGTCAATGTTCCGTCGTAATCCAAAAACAGGAAGACGTCCTTTTGCCCTATTTCCTTTTTTAATTTCTCCCAGACAGCCGATACCGGTTTCATTCTCAGGCCTTCTTCAGCGCGGTCAGCTCCGTGACGATATTCGCCGCCCAGCGGTAAATGTTATTCTCAGAAATAATCTTGCGCATGCCTCCCATCCGTCGCCGCTTTTCGTCCTCCGGCATCTCAATCGTGAATTTAATGCTTTCGGCAAATTCCTCAATCGAATAGGGATTGATCGGCGTGGCGTCGGTAAGTTCCCGCGCCGCACCGGTAAACTGGCTCAAGATAAGGCTCCCCGAGAGATCCCTTTTCGCCGCGACATATTCTTTGGCCACCAGGTTCATCCCGTCGTGCAGGGAACTGACGATACAGAGATCCGCCAAACTATAAAACGGCTCAATCTCATCCGCCGAGAAATGCCTTTTCAGATAGATGATCGGCCGCCAGCCCGCGTCCCGGTGCTTTTTATTTTTCTTCTCCACAAGCTCATCGATCTCCGCCATTAAGGAGTGGTACCGCTGGATGTTGACGCGGCTGGGGGTGGCCAGCTGGATAAAGACAAATTTATTTTTATATTGCGGATATTTCTCCAGGAATCGGTCAATGGCCGATATCTTCTCGGCAATACCCTTGGTGTAATCAATGCGATCAACGCCTAATGCGACGATCTTGCCCTGAAGGTTGAATTCTCTGCGGATCCTCTCCACCGCACGCTCGAGATCGGCGACCTTGAGCTCATTGCTTAAACGGTCGCGCACGCTGATCGGAAAAACCCGGATGAAAGATTCTTTCCCGGCCCGCACGACGCTGAATTTTTCCGTGTCCACCTTGGATTCCAGAAGCCGGTTAGCCGTGTCGAGAAAATTGTTGCAGTGGCTCTGGATGTGAAACCCGATAAGGTCGCATCCGAACATGCCTTCCAAGATCTCCGCCTGGTAAGGGCAGATGGAAAACGATTCAGGGGTGGGCCAGGGGATATGCCAAAACAGGGCGATGGTGGCGTCGGGGCGTTTTTCCTTGATCATCTTTCCTAACAGGGTGAAATGATAATCCTGAATAAACACAAAAGGATTTTTCGCGGGCAATTCTTCCAAAACACTCTCGGCGAATTTCTGATTCACCTCTTTATAAATCTTCCAATCGGCCTCGCGAAAAACCGGCCGGGTATGCGTGTTATGGCAAAGCGGCCAGAGTCCTTCGTTGGAGAAACCATAATAATATCCGTCCTCTTCCTCTTTATTCAGCCAAACCCTTTTGAGAATATACCGATTGTCTTCCGGCGGGACCCCGAGTTTATTTTTGGAATTGACAAACTTCCGGTCGGCATTCCCGGCGCCGTGGGCGATCCATGTCCCGCCGCAGGCGCAAAGGATCGGATGGATGGCGTAACCACGCCGCTGGCCGGACGGATACATTTGACCGCACCGGTGGCCTCGTCCAGGACATGCATATACGGCTCGCGGTTTGAGACGACGAATAGTGCGTTCTCTCCCAGTTTCGCCCGGACCAGGTCCCGCAGTTTGGCTTCCGTCCAGGCCCCGTCTTTCTTGACCCGCGTGGAGGCCTCGTCCGAAACAACCCGGCGGGCGATACGCAGGCTCAAGGCGACCTGCTCAACTTCCTCGGCGAGTTTGCCGAGCGCGCCGTACTCTTTTACGGGATGAACCTCGTCGGTATCCCCCCGCTGAAAATGCGTAAACCATTCCGTGAGCCGCCGGACCGGCAGGGCAAAGACCTGCCGATACAGAAAGACGGCAATGATAAATATGCTGACCACCAAAATGGCCAAGGTCGTGCTGACCCTCCGCCATATCTCGTTCAACCGGGTTAAGACATAAGAGGTATCGTAGACGACTTCCACCAGGCCCAGAATTTGCTTCTCGTCGTCGGTTATGGGAAGGATGTAACTATAAACGCTGTATCCCCTATGCTCCTCCAGTTCGCCGCGGGGGGATTTGCTCAACAGCAGACCTGGGAGATAAGGCTTATCTTTTTCGCTCCAGTCCCGGATGCGGCTGGTGATGGCGAGGATATTTCCGTCTTGATCGTATAAGACGCATCCCTGAAGCCTCTCGCGCGTCTCGAATTTTTCGACCAGATAATTGGCATTGCGAATATCCCGCGCGGCCAGGACACTTCTCGCCGAGAGCTCCATACTCTCCGCAACGTGCTTGGATTTACGCTTGAGATCATCCAGGAGCCTCTCCTCTTCGAAACGGACATGGAAATACCCGAAAAGGGTAAAGGCCACGGCAACAACAAGGAGGATGGGTAAAATAAATAAAAATGTTCTTTTCACGATTCTAACCTCACAAATTAAAAAACCATCCCGCACTCCCACGCGAGATGGCGGCCCGACCATCACCCTTATCCTCTGGAATACGTCGCTCTCCAGACCCTGCGCAACTGGGCGGATATCCCAGCCACGCTAACCACTGATTCGGCAACTCCTTCATCGGATTGTCAAAAAAACTTGGCGAAAGTCCATCACGCCGGGCACGAACACCCGCCTTAAGAATTTTCCCTTATGCGCGGCCCTATTTTAACACAAAATTTTAAAATGCTAAGCATTTTCTTGCCGGCGCTCACCCGCGCTCGCCTCATCCAAGCCGGAATATCTCACCGATATCCCGAAATGAATAATGCTCAAACCCATAAAAGTTTAAGGCCGGACGCCGGGGATGAAAAAAAGGACGGCAAACTAAACCCGGCAACCGCATTTTTTGTTTTTCAGTATTCTCCGCTGGTCTTCCCGGGAATCAATAAGCACATCTTGCCTTCGGGAGCCAACCGCGATCCTTCCATCGAGAGCGCTGTGATGGCGATAGCCCCGTTTCCCCATCTCCTCGACGAGTTTCGCGTGCCTCAGAAACAAAGCGGCCAGCTTGCCTTTCCAGCGCAGCGTTTCCGGATGCCGGGAATATCCTTTTTTATTCTTGGTTAAGACAGACCATATCGCGTGCAGTTCCCGGTGTTCGCCCAAAAGGTGATTGCGGCATAATTTTCCCGGCGGGATATCCCAAATTCTCATAATCTATTCTCCTGACCTTTATCCAGAAAGGGAAACACAATCAAAAGACACCGATCGATCTTCAATTCGTCAATGCGCCGCAAAATGCCCTAGCCGGAGAAGCGAACCCCTCCGACAAAACAAAATCCGCTTCTCTTTTCTATTCACAAAAATTACGACGGATCCGCGGCCCGCGCGTTTGATCGCTGAAATTCCTGCGCGACCCTGGCCGCCTTGGCCAAGGCCTGCAGATGAGATATCGACTGATCACGGGGACTGATGAGGACAAAAAAGGCCCGGATCTTTTTGGGAAAGGGCGGAAAATAAAAATCCACCTGATTGATCCCCAACAAGATCAGCGGCTCTTTGATTTCATAAGAATGCGCGTGGAAGAGCAGAATTTCCGGAGTCAACTCCAGCGGGTCCAGCGGCATAAACTCTTTCATCAGCCCGGGGACCTTCTCGGATTTTGGCCCGAAATACGATTCCAGCAAGGCCTTGACCGCTGGTTCGGGCGAGGGCTCATAAATGTCGACGGCGGCTTTTGCGAGAAGAGGATGGTTCCGTATATTCCCGGCCAGATGGTCAGGTTCGTGCAGATCAATATCTTTCCGGGATTCTTCGGAATCCGGAAAGTCCGGCGGGTGAACCAGGAGAATGTTATTCTGCGAATGCTCCCGGCACAAATCATAATACATCTTTTCAAAAGACGGCCTCCACCCCAGTTTTCCTTTGCGCGCGGTCATCAAGACAACCGCGTCGCTCTCCTTTAATGCCGCCGTCTTGAAATAATCGGAAAATTCTTTCCATTGCGACAATGGGGCAAACGACATCTCGCCGGCCTCAGCCTTGAGGTTAAAAACTGTCTTAATGTGCGCGATGGTCTGCTGGGTTGCGACGATCTGCAGCCGCAGTTTATTTGCGGCGGCGAGGTCTTTAACGGCGGCGAACGCGCGGTTGAACCCGGGTTCCAGCTCGGATATCGGCGGGAGAATAAAAAAGATGTTTTTATCAATATTCAACGAATGCGTCATCCAGCATAAAAAAAGCATCTGGCGGCTCTCCCCGGATATTTTGTCATGAACGCCGAAAAGCATTCTCTCCCAGTTTGATTCATGACGGCTGGCCCCGATCACCAAGGTATCCACGCGCCATTCCCGAAGGGCGTGCAGGATCCCTTCCGGGATATTGACGTCGATGCGGCTGATCGGCGAAACGGGGACATTGGCGGAAACCGCCTGGGTGACGATCCGGCTTAAGATTTTCTCGCCGGCAGAAATCCGTTTATCCAAGTCTTCCCCGTCCTGGATAACATAAAGCGGGAACAACGGCTCCGCGGATTTCTTGGGGCGCAATTTTAAAGCCACATCCGTAAGAAAATCGACGGACTTGTTGCGGCTGACGCCGACCATGATTCTCTCGTCGCCGTGCTGCAGATGCGACGGGGGCTTGATGTACTGCAAAGCGACTTTCTTCCCGTACTTTTCGGTGAAGACCGGCCCGAGCATGCAGGTCACCAAGATCATCGCGATCGTTCCGTTTAATATGGGCTCATTAAATATCCCCAGGCGCATGCCAACGATGACCGCGGCAAGCGTCGCGGCGGCCTGATTGACGCTGAGTCCGAAAATCAAATGGCCTTCGTCACTGGAAAATTTCATGATCCGGGCAAAGAGCATGCTGGCCGCGTATTTGCAGAAGATGGCGCAGGCGACCATAAAGATGGCAACGGCCCATATTTCTCCGCCGATGAACAGGCCCTTTAGATTGACCAGCATGCCGACCGAAATAAGGAAAAACGGAATAAAAAAGGCATTGCCAAAAAATTCAAGCCGGCTCATCAACGGGCTTTGCTCGGAGATCATCCGGCTCAAAGAAAGCCCGGCGAGAAAAGCCCCGATAATAGGCTCGACCTTAGCCAGGTGCGCCAAATAGGCGGTGAGAAAAACCAGCGCTAAGATTAAAATAAACTCCGCCTGACCTTCTGCGGCCAGCACCCGAAGAAAGAAACGCGCGACCCGGGGCAGGACCCACAGCGCGAACCAGATCAACACGAAGAGCAAAAATATCTGCCGGGCCCAAAAAAGGGTCGTCAGGCTCGCGGTCACGTATTCGGCGATAAAGGCTAAAACGAGTATCGCGGCCGTATCGGTGATGATGGTCCCTCCCACCGTCACAACGACCGACCGCTCCCGGCTGATGCCGAGATTGGCGGCGATAGGAAATGAGATCAAGGTGTGCGAAGCGAACATACTGGCCAGCAGGATAGAGGCGGGCCAGGATAAATTCAGGATGGCGCGGGCCCCGAAGGTGCCCAGCAGCATCGGGATCCCGAAGGTCAGCGATCCGAAAACCAGGCTGAATTTTTTCTGCCGGCTGAATTCATGCGCGTTGATCTCCAGCCCGGCCAAAAACATGATATAAATCAGGCCGACGGAAGAAAAGAGCTGGATCGAGCCTTCGGGGCGGAGGATCCCCAAACCATGCGGCCCGACGATGATCCCGGAGATAATGAGCCCGGCGATCGCGGGCATCTTCAGCCGTTTGGAAAAGGCCGGAGCCACGAGCAGAACGAACATAATAAACGAAAACATTAAAACCGGGTTGGTTATTTCCATCCATCCGCCTTTTTTGCTGTGACGCTGTCCGTATTCTATCACACAAACTTTTAAAGTAAACGGGCGGGGAATAAAATGTCAACGCAAAGTCAAAATGTCCAGGCGGGAAATAAAAGGCTCCGGGGCGTTAGCGCCCGGCCATTTGCAGTTCTTCGGCGGGTAAATCCGAAGAACCCATCAAGAGCGGAAAATTTGTCGGCACGATCTGCAAGATGACCGGGCTGAATCCGTCAATGGGCATATCCATTAACACCGCCGGGTCAAAGGGAACGTTAAAATCAATCCCCTCTCCCGTCGTCTGTAAATTCATCTTATTGGGGTCAAGGTCAATCCCGCCGGGGGTCGATGTCTCTCCCGCATTATTCGAGCCACCTTTGTGTATTACCTGAGGAGCGGTTTTTTCCTCGTGACGAACGCCGCGTATCGTAGGCAATAACTCTAAAATTTTCTTTGTTATGGGTTGAACAAGATCGCGCGGGGTTATTCCCTTTGATGTAGCCACAGTCACAACATAAGGTTGCATCTGCTTCTCTTTTAAAAGATCAAAAATCCTTGGAATATCTTTTTCTATCCACTTTTTATCCCCTACAATATTCCCTTCATTATCTTCCCATGCAGGACCAACCATCCAATAATCCTCATCAATGTCTAACATAATCGGTTTCCCCAATGAAAATTTCGGCAATTGAGCCGCATAGACTCTATGCACAACAATTGGGCGTATATTGCTGACATTATACTTTTTACTTATATCCCTATATCTATCGTCCGGAGATTTTTCAGGATGAAAATAGACCAACCTTTCATCAGGATTATCTTTGCTCGTAAGAAGACCGACATAATATATACTCGTCCCCGGTTGATCCTCCTGTCTTGCTCCGGCGTATTCGGGCAAAACCCAATAAATTTCATCAATATAGTTGTTGTAGACAGCAGGCGCAATAAATGATTCTATGCTATAAGATATCCTTCTCGCCTCCTCCACTGTTGTTGACGGCGGATATACTCTATCAAGATCTCCCATATCAGCATGACTATCAAAATGAACTAAAGTTGCCGGCTCATTAACACTATTTTGGATTCTGGCCTCTTCCCACGCCCGATAAGCATCGCCATGTTCTCTCATGACATAAACCGGAGTATTTTTAAAAATCGTTGCGATTTTGCGAACACCTTTCTCGCCTTCATAAACACGTCCTTCTTTTTTCAGAACGGCATCTACATTATCCCTGGAGGCCTCACCCTCCTCAACAGATGCTTGCCTTTTCCACAACGGCACAGGAGCCCCGTATTTTTTGAGATGTTTTTCGAAGTTTTCTCTGGTTCTAATAAGAGACCCTATCCTTGCAGCTAATTTTTCAGTTAACACATGTAATCTTCTTATATTTTTTGATGAAGACGGGCGTTTCGGATAACTCACGGATGAACCATCATCAATCGATTCCCCATATAGCCAAGCAAAAAATTCTGTCGAAACGTCATAGGGTGCGTCCGTATAAAACCTGCGTTGCTCCCGCAATTTTTTATCTGACATCTTATTAAAACCCAAACCTTCCTGCCCTTTCTTAAGAATAGAAGAACCATTAAACAAATTACCCACAAAACCCTCTCGATATTTTAATAGATAATATTCTTCATTTTCCAAATTATCGGTCGATCTCCCTTTTATAATCTGAAACGCATCCTCTGCCATCAATTCTCTTGCCACTTCCCTTCCGCTCTTACCTACCAACATCATTTTAAAATTGTCCGAACCACGCAAAACAGCCAAGGCCTTTTGAGCGTCGTCCCTGCTCATTTCACCCGATAAAACCTGATCAATCAATGCGGCCTCTGAATTATAACCTTGCAATAAATTAATTATTTCATTAAAAATTTCCAGTGTTTCGGTATCTCCATCTTCCAGCAAGGCCTGACGAAAATAGTAAAGGTCCAAAACCACATCCGCGGGGCTTTGCCAGGCATAATGAAGAGCATGTAACATTTCATGCCCAACAGTATTAATATTCACACCCGAGAGTAAAGCAATCGAAGGCCGATAATTCCCTTCCGCATCTTGATTGGGAAGCGCTAATCCTATAACAGAACCCGTCGGGACATTATTCTCTCGGAGAAACTTGTCCCATTCATTAACCGAATAATATCTGAAGGGGATATTGTTCGCTTTCAATGCCTTTTCAAGATCCGCAGCGGAAACGCCTGCTTTGCTTGCTACCGGAACTTCGTCCGCCCTCATTGTTAATCCTAAATCTTCAAAAGACACCTCAATCGTTCCTTTTTTGCCCCCCCGCATATCATACAAATAAACAGTAATCTTCCCCGGCTCGTAATCAATTTTTGTATAGTTAATAGTCTGGAATGTTGTACTGCCTGGAATTGCGGCTAAAACACGAGAAGGATTCTTAACCATATACTTAAACGCCGCCAACACCATCTCTTGGGCAAAAATTTGCTCCGCGTCCGCCTTAACCAATCGCATTGTTCCTACGGTTGCCTCATTAGCTTCAACCTCATCTTCGATCACAGAGGAAATCCCCTTAAGAGCATTCTCAAGATGTTTATTCTCATGAGCTATGTGTATGATTAACGAATTATTTTTATCTTGGAGAGACTCGTTTTCTAAAAATGCCTCCTGGCTTACAACGATAATTCCTAATTTCTGAAGAGCGATCGCGAATTGAGCGTCCTTACCCATGCCTTTCAAGAATAAAACACTTCCTTTCACGCTGCCCTCTAGTATCTTCGCTTCGACTAAACGACGATACGCCTCGTCAGCAATCGCCCGTTGGCCGGGAAGGAGAGAAAACGCGATTGACTCTTCCAATTGCGATAATGTAAACTTCCCTCTTAAAATTCCCTGAAGATTCAATTCCTCATACAATCTAAGCGGATTAATAGTTTCTAAAGAAACCGGCTTGCTGGCAACAACAGGCGTTTCCTGCAAAGGAAGCGTATTGGTTTTACAAGCATTCAGAACCGGAAGCAACGACAACATGCCGATTAACACCGATTGTGAAAATCTCCGGAAGGCAGACCTTCTTCCTTCATTAGATCTCGCTCCACCGCCGACGTCACCTGGCGTTGGAGAGGCTGTGGATTTTTGATGAAAATCCAACGCCTCGCCCCTCGCAGGAGCTCGGGACCTGGCTGTGGATTTTTGATGAAAATCCAAGGCCTCGCCCGCCTCTCGAATAGCGGAACCGCCGGCCGCAGGATCACCCGAAGCTCTGTCTGATAACGGATGCCCTGCATCCATCCCGCCGTCCTGATCAGGGATCATAAAAGCGGAGCCTTTTTGCAATAATCTTAAATTACTAATATTAAACCCCCGGGGGACATAAATCCGGTCGCTGAAGGCGCGATAGACCGGGACCGGAAAATGCTTTAATTCGGCAAAAACTTTTTTCCAAAAATCCACATCCGAGAAAGAAGGCATCTTATCGGCATTCATAAGAAATTCTGTCAGATAAATTCCGTCGGAACGAAAGACCGGCCCAAAGACCGGAACCGGAAAATCCCCCCGGGTCTTTTGAGTCAAAGCCAACGCGCCTTCACCGGCGGGTAAATTATTGAATATAATGGCCAACATCTGCGCCACATTATAAACCAGGTCTCCCCGCTCCCCAGCTTGTTTCTCTGCCACCCCTCCGGTTGAACAGCTGCGCAACACAACCGGCCCCTCGACCAAACCCTTGACCCGGGCAGAAAGATCCCGGATCTTTTCATCGGATATTTGATCGCTCCTAAACGGCGTCGAAAAATTTATCACCAGTGGCCCGCCATGCGCGGAGAGAATGACCTGCCGAGCCTTTCGAACCTGAACAGCTCCGCCTAAATCCGCATTCGTCGCTTGGACCACCGCATCAATCGCCTCATCAATATCTCTGGCCGCATAAAAAAGGACATCCCATCCCTCCTGCAGCAGTCTTCCCGCCGCGGTCAGATTATTCAAGGCCCCGTTGAAATCTTCCGTCGCGACAATAAAGACCGCTAATGGTTTTTCCTCTCCGGGAGGAGTGACCGACACTTCTTTGCGTTTGACCGCCGCGCGCCTTTCCTCATGCTCCCGGCGCCTCTCAAACAAGACGTCCCCGACTGTTTTCTTATCATTGAACATCGGGTGAGCAAACAAGAGGCGCGGATCTATCTCATTATATTGACGCAGATGTTTGGCAAAAGAAACAGCGTCTGTTGCATTTTCCCCCATACCCAAAATCCGACGTTTCACGACATCCAAATCCAAAGAACCAAAAACACTCACGGGAGTAACAAGCGCAGTAACCATATCTTGCAATGTCCGCCATAACCTGCGGCCTTCATCCTGCGCGCCAATCGCTTTCTGTGCTAACGGATTCTTCACCCCTTCCGTTGTTCCGGAATAACGCCCGGTCAGCAAACGGATAAAAGCCTCTTCCCTGACTTCGCCCTCAACTCCCCTTTCCATAAGCAGGCTTAACCCCCGCGCGGAAAGGTCATTCACGATATCTTCATAATCTTTCTT
>Ga0265297_10010840_pt1 | contig 11330 bp, 11 predicted proteins | sample Munlanlwell13791_FD_192502 | JGI IMG/M metagenome (GOLD analysis project Ga0265297, IMG submission 192502) | Leachate microbial communities from a municipal landfill in Southern Ontario, Canada - Leachate well 137-91 | ecosystem: Engineered > Solid waste > Landfill > Unclassified | place...
TACACCGGGAATAGCAAATCGTATTATTAGCATGTTTGCTAAGAAGATTTTTGTGAGTCACAAAGATTCTCTTTCTTTGTTTCCTGCAAAAAAAACAGTGTATACAGGGCTTCCTATCCGATCAGGAATTTTTACAGCACCTAAAGAGCCGTCATTTTTGTATTCCCGTGAATCACTGCCTATGCTTTATATTATGGGCGGATCGACGGGGGCAAAAAGTATCAATACTGTTGTTTATGAAATACTCCCACGTCTCCTTTCTACATATAGAATTATTCATCAGGTAGGTGCTCTTTCTTTTGATGAAGCAAAAAAAATAAAAGCTGCATTATCTGCACATGGGGATCGATATACCGTGCTTCCGTATATCGATATTTCTGATTTGGCATGGGTGTATAAACATGCTTCATTGGTGATCGGAAGATCAGGGGCAAATACGGTTGGTGAAATACGTGCTCTCGGACTTCGGGCAATATGCATTCCGCTTTCTTGGGGAGGATCACATGAGCAACGTCTCAACGCAGAAGCTCTGGTGAAACATAATCAGGCACTGATTGTAGAACAATCTCAGTTATCACCGGATACATTAGAAAAAGCGATAGCGGTAATGGAAAAGCAAAAGAACATATCATACCATCCGGAATCTTCGTTCCGTGCAAGTGCAATGATTGTAGAGGAACTCGAAACACTTCTATGAAAGTGCCGTATCATTGGTCCAAACGCGCCGTCGTCCGCACCTGTATTATTCTCACTATTTTAGGAATAGTCGTCGGGATATCAATATATCTGGCTCGTACCGGGCTCAAAGTTCGGGAAATTCGATTTATCGGCGATGGCATGAATATGGAAATTAATGAGCGGCTTTTGTCGTCGAATCTCCTTTTTTTCCCCAGCGGAAAAGTTCGGAGTGATTTACTGACTGCATATCCGCAGTTCAAAGATATACGTATTAACAAGAAATTTCCGGATACCATAGAAATTATGCCTATACTTCGAAAACCAATGATCGTCATAGAAACAGAAAAAACCAGTTATGGTGTGGATGAAGAAGGCGTCGTCGTCGATGTAGGAGTGACACATAATGATCTCGTGACATTTACGGTAAATATTCCTGCTCCGCATATGGGAACAAAAATCAAAGATAAGCAGGTGCGTTCCGGCATTGAATTTTACCGGATGACGAAAAATATTTTTCCTGTTTCTTCTCTTTCTGCAAACGCAGACGGATCGGGCATACTAGCCAAAACCGATAAAACGGATATACTTTTTTCTCAGAATGACGATACATCCCGTGTGATAGCCACTTTACAAACAATTATGGCGGGTGTTAGGATAAAAGGAACCATGCCTGTCATGATTGATGTCCGGTTTTCTAAACCCGTCATTCAGTGGTAATAATTTTTATGCCAGGAAGTAGAGTTTCGACATGCGAAACTTTTTGCATGGTGATTACTATTCTTGGTATGAAAAAAATGAATTTTTTTAAAAGAAAGGAGATTAAAGTTTTGATCGCATAAAACAAAAAGGTCGAAACTTCACTTCCTGGTATGGCTCGAGACCGCATAATTTCTGGTATTGATGTAGGAACCTCCAAAACAACAACACTTATCGCGAGTGTGGAAGATGACGGAGAACTTCGTATTATTGGTGTGGCGACTGTCCCCAGCAGAGGAATCAGAAAAGGACAAATTGTAAATATTGAGGAAGCAACGTCTGCAATCTCCGAATCTTTGGAAGCAGCAGAGCGTATGGCAGGGACATCTGTCGGAAAAACATTTGTCATCGTCGGCGGGAGTCACATAGCATCTATGAACTCTCACGGAGTGGTAGCAGTGGCAGAGCCTGACAGAGAAATTACCGGTAATGATGTACGTCGTGTCATTGATGCGGCCAAAGCGCTTTCCCTTCCTTCTTCCCGAGAGATTCTTCATGTCGTACCGCGCGGGTATATTGTAGATGGACAGGACGGTATTGTCGACCCGGCAAATATGACCGGAGTGCGTCTGGAAGTAGAGACACATCTCATCACCGGGGGATCAATAGCAGTACGAAATTTACTTAAATGTGTAGAAGACCTCGGCGTCGATGTCGGCGGATTGGTATTTGGCGGATTGGCATCAGCGTACGCTGCAATTTCTGATACAGAAAAAGAACTTGGTGTAGTGCTCGTCGATGTCGGCGGCGGGACGACGGATGTCGCAATTTATGTCGATGGCGCACTTTCCTATTCATCAGTTATTCCTATAGGAGCTATTAACGTGACCAAAGATATTGCTGCCGGACTTCGGATATCTCTGGAGAGTGCAGAAAAAATTAAACTTGCGCTTGGTCAGCTTCCGAAAGTCGCAACACTTCCGACACTTGAAGACGACAGAGGAAAAAAACACGAGGATAAAGATGAAATGGATGTATCATCACTCCATCTCATGGAGGAATTGCGTACGATATCAAGAAAAACATTGGTGGAAGGTATCATAAAACCCCGTCTGAATGAAATATTCAGTATGGTAGGACTGGAAATTAAAAAAAGCGGCTTTGGCGGCATGACACCATCAGGTATAGTACTCACCGGTGGCGGTGCAATGACTGCTGGCGCTGTAGAATGTGCCCGGAGGAATCTCGCCATGCCGGTACATATCGGAAGTCCGCATCATATTTCCGGATTAGTGGATGAAATTATGACACCGGCGTATACTGCCAGTGTTGGCCTCTTGCTTTTTGGAGTGAAATCTGAGAAAACAGATAACACGACATTATTTTCCGGTATCGGAAAAATTTCCGACCGAATCCCCGTGAAGGGGATAGCTGGAAAACTGGTTGATCTGGTAAAATCATTTTTACCGTAAACATAATCCTTCCCAACAGCTGCCCCAAACGAAGGAGTGAACTATGCTCATAAAGCCTGACAGTGCACGATTTGCCAAAATAAAAGTCATCGGTATAGGAGGGGGCGGATGCAATGCAATTGCCTCCATGATCAATGGAAACCAGATTGTGGGTGTGGATTTTTTGGCGGTGAATACCGATGCACAGGCATTGCTCATTAATCCAGCTCAAACCAAAGTACAAATCGGTGACAATATTACCCGTGGACTGGGTGCCGGAGGTAATCCGGAAATCGGCAAACAATCAGCAGAAGAATCCCGTGAAAAAATTAAAGATTATCTTCGGGAAAGTGATATGGTATTTATCACGTGCGGTGAAGGCGGCGGTACAGGGACAGGAGCAGCACCGATTATTGCAGAAATTGCCAAAGAAATGGGTGCGCTCACGGTGGCAGTGGTGACCAAACCATTCCGATTTGAAGGAACACGACGGATGGTGGCTGCGGAAGAAGGAGTGATGAATCTCAAAGACAAAGTCGATACGCTCATCGTGATTCCGAATCAGCGACTTTTGGAGGTCATTGATCGGAAGATGACGCTTCTCGAAGCATTTCGTGTGGCTGATTCCGTACTCACCCAAGGTGTGCAGGGAATTTCTGATCTTATTACCAATCCGGGGCTTATCAATGTGGACTTTGCAGACGTCCGGTCTATTATGACCAATGCCGGATCGGCTCTCATGGGTATTGGCACTGGAGTCGGAGAAAATCGTGCTGCGACTGCCGCACGATCTGCAATCGCTTCCCCGCTTCTGGAAATTTCTGTCGAAGGAGCCAAAGGAGTACTCTTCAACATCACCGGAGGGAATGACCTTTCTATGTCTGAAGTAGATGAAGCGGCCAAACTCATCGCCGCAGCAGTGGATCCGGATGCGAATATTATTTTTGGTGCATCCATCGATGAATCATTGGTTGATCAAATCAAAATTACCGTTGTGGCCACAGGATTTGATGAGACGAAGCGGAAGCTTCAGGAACTGTCCGGAAGGACACCAAGCTACCAACGTCAGCAGTATGGCAATCCGATGAATCAGGGGGGCTATAGAGAGCCTGTCGTACGTGAGGAAGAACCGCAGCAGTCACCGACCCATACATCATTTCGTCAGCCACAAATTATTAATCCGGTTGTGAATGAATCAAGTCCTGATGAAGACGAATTTGATATTCCGGCATTTCTTAGACAGAAGAACTAATGCGGAGAAATATAGTCAGGTGCCGTCTGGTGCCTGACATTCCTAAGACAGAAAAATTAAAGAAAAAATGATGTAAAATTGATTGTTCTTATGCTCCATTGACAAATCTGCTAACGCAATGTAAATTATAGGTATATGGCTAACTGGCAGGAACAGGCTGATCAGAGGATGCATCAAGCAAAACTTGCTGATCAAAGAGTCATTGATGAGCGTACGAATGAACTTGCAAGAGGGATGGAAGGACTTCAAACATTAGCTTCAGGCGTCGAACAGGATCTGCAGGCAATAAACAGAGAAACAGATTTTCGGAAACGATTATGGGTTGTTACTCGTTACGCTACGAATGAACTTGCAAGAGGGATGGAAGGACTTCAAACATTAGCTTCAGGCGTCGAACAGGATCTGCAGGCAATAAACAGAGAAACAGATTTTTGGAAAGGATTAGGGGTTGTTACTCGTTACGCTCCCTCACAAGAGGAATACCCGTGGGAGAAGAATTCCTCTATTCTTGTCACTTTGAAAGGATCCGTTGAACAACTATCAATACTATCTACAAATGAAACCGTTACAAAGTTTGGACGCTACAGAGCGAGTGAATCACGTCAAGGCCCTGATAACTCAACTGTAGTAAGTGAATGGAATGCATTTGGTAATCATAAGGAAAATGCTGGAAGAAGGATTCAGGGATATGAGGTAGTAGATTCAGGTCCTTATGTAAGTGTAATTATTAAATATGAAGCTAGTCATTGGTCTCCATACGCCTGTGATGTCACAGTTCCTACGATATATAAAATAGAATTAAACGATCGTGAACTGCGATATAATGCAAAAGTGTCCTTAAGTGAATCCGATCTATATCTATCTGAATTAGATTCCAATTCATCTTATCAGCATATGTTTCTATCGATGATCAATCGAAGAAAGGGAATACCTTCACTTAGAGAACAGCAGATAGAAGCTGTTCGTCGAAATAGAATAGTAAAATCAAGAATTGATCGGGTAAAAGGCAGAGTTATTAGTTATGATGATTATAATGCACTTACAGAAGTTTAGAATATTTATCTCAATTATTTTTTTGGAAGATTGAAGCTAAGCGGTATCCCTGACCTATAAATTCCGGCATTTCTTCGCCAAAAGAATTAGTGCGAAGAAATATAGTCAGGCGCCGTCTGGTGCCTGGCATTTTTGAGACAGAAGAATTAGGATTTTTTTATTTCTTTTTTGAAAGGAGAAATAATAATATGGTTATTGAAACAGTGCGTATTTATCGGAGTGGACCATTATGTATAAATATGCCTGAGCATCAATCTTCGTATCCTACACTACAGGCTTCTATATTTGATATGAGTGAAATCCTTGAACATACTACTTCTACATGGGGTAAATTTAAGAGTAATGAAGGTCGGCTTGGTTGTGTCGATCAGGAAGAAATTCCTCGTATTGCAAGTAATTGGGTGCAAACATGTGAAACTGCTTTACGAGGAGGAGATCTTGCTAAACAAGCAGTAGAAGAAGGTACGATGACTGTCGATACATCTGCTGTTTTTACATTTGATATGCTTACAGAAGTACTTACAGAAGAGAAAGGTTTTGAAGAAAAAATGGAAACAATAAGACACGCAAAAAAAGGGTTTGCATCATTAGTAGATTTGTCTTTTCTAAACGATGTCACACAAGATGATATTGATGCAGTCCAACGATTAATCGAGGGATTATCTAAGCATTTTGGATTAACATGTGAACATAAACACATTTATCCTCAGGTGAAAGAGGCCATTCCTATTACATAAATTCGTGTCATTCTTCCCACACCAACACCGGGTGTTGGTATAGATCAAGTTTTGTATAGACCTATAGTTATTGCATATTTCTTCATATGTTGATATAATCCTTCTTGGTATAGCCACCAAACGCGTTTGGAGACGCACTATATTTTTTGGTGTTTATAGCACCTTACCAATCTGCAGAATTTAGATCAGACAAATCAAACTATATGACTTGAAAAGGAGTGTATTTAATGAAACAGCCTATAAGACCAGATGAAGTCGAAGCAAAGCAGCAGGAATTGATAGAAGATTCTATTTTTGACGCTGTTAATACAATGATTGCTCTTACCTTTGATGGTAAGAAAGCACATTTTTCGCTGGAAGATTTGCTTGATAAACACAATGAACTCTTCCCTAATACTAAAAAATATGATTTGGATGAATTTCCGATTTTGTTGATTCGCTCTATGTATTCTAAAGCCGGATGGCGTGTGGATGTTCGGTATCTTCCGGAGACAAAAAAAATCGAAAGTTTTACCTTTTCGATACCGAATTCAAAGTGATTTAAAAATGTTCTGCAGATTATGCCCCCAACTATATTGTGGAGCCGTTTTGGCTTTGTGATATTGGAAGGGGGTATTTTTTTATGTAACACCAACACCCGGTGTTGGTTTGGTAATAAACAAGACAGAAAAATTATTTTCACTCGGAGTATAATTATTATATGAAAGGATTTTTTCCTATGATAAAACAAAATGAAGGTCCACTGGATAGAATGATTCGTGTCATTGTAGGTATACTTGTGTTTGGCACAGGATATTTTTTCCTGTCAGGGACAGCACAAGTCATTGCGTTTGTTGTGAGTGCAATTGCCATAGGTACCGGAGTGATCGGCTTTTGCGGCTTATACGCACTATTGGGGATATCCACCTGTCCGGTAAAAAAATAATTACATCAGAAGCTCCTACGTTTATGGGTTTTTATAGGAATTTTGTACTGTTTACTCATATCAGTATAGAGTGATACTCTTAATGTGTATACGAATATAGACAGTATGAATACTATTCTTTTCCCGCTCATCATAAACTTCATAGTGTTTGCAGTCTGGTTTGTCATCTTTCTTAAAGATAAGAAAAAAGGAATACAGGCAATAAAAATAGGTATTAAGAATATTTTAGAAATGACGCCATTTCTATTGATTATAGTAGGATTAATTGGCATTTTTTCTATCTATGTCAGTCCCGCAATGTTAGAAACATACTTAGGCGGAAATTCAGGAATCGGTGGATTTCTTTTTGTTTCTCTCCTTAGTTCAGTTATGCAGATCCCCGGTATCATGGCGGTTCCTATTGCCTCGACTTTATATCATAGTGATGTACCTGTTTCCATCACTGCGGTATTTTTGTCTGCATCTACTATGTCATCAGTATTTACACTTCCTTTGGAAATAAAGTATCTCGGAAAAAAATTTGCTTATATTCGAATCGGTCTTACCTACGTTTTATGTATCGTGGTTTCTCTTTTGACCGGTTATTTCGTGCATTTGATTGGAGGGGGGGTATGAATAGTGCAGGAATACATCACAAAGGTCATCAGGTTTTTTTCCTCATTATGTTTATATTTGTTTTGGCAGGAATATTTTATTTTTCACCGGATAAATTTATTCCTTTTATGAACGCAAGCTGGTCTTCATTTTCTCAGTTTCTTCTTATTTTACCTGCAATCATACTTTTAACCGGCATATTTTCCGTAGTGGTGACTTCTGATATGGTGAGGAAAAACTTTGGTAGTGAAACAGGATTTTTGGGGAGTATTAAGGCACTTCTTTTTGGTTCTCTTATGTCTACCGGTCCATTTTACATGTCTTTTCCGATTGCACGAAGTTTATTGGATAAAGGTGCAAAACTTTCATCTGTTATGATTTTTGTTTCAGCTTGGAATGGTATTGCAATTGTTGCAGAATTGGTGGAATTTCACTATATGGGACCAGTGTTTATGAGTATACGTCTGATATTGATTAGTATATGTATTCTTGGTATTGGTTTTATTGCAAATGGATTTTTCCAACACAACGGGAAGAAGTAGGATTTCTTCAATGATTTTCTTCAAAGAAGCCTGAGACGGAATATTTGTATGTTTTTCAAAATCCTTTCGTCCTTTTGGACTCGTCAGTACGATTACGCAATCGTAGAGGATAGTGTGATTTATACGTTTGTTTTTTTTAAAAAACAATGTAAAGGCTCACACTAGGCCGTTATAAATAGTATGGAATAATAGCAGAAAAGGAAGCGGGCACAAGATGCACGCGCGCTTCCTTTCTTGATGGATGTTACGGCACGGCAGTCGGCGTCAATCTCAAAAGCGGTGTCGGGATCAGCTTCGGAGGATATGATGTGTTGATGATCGTGGATACATCAGCAATGATATCCAGGTGTGTCGATGTCGTTTGTCCTGTCACGACTACTGTATGACTGACTCCGATGAGATTTTCTGCCAGGAGGCGGGAGCCTGTGCGGAACCGGTAGAGCATCGAAGTACCGTTTTTTGTCTCGCGGACCGTGAAAATAGTTTTCATTTCATTGTTATCCATATATGGAGGAGCAATGAATTCGACTATTCCCGTCACACGAATTTCAAATGAGGTTTCTTCGATTTTATTATCCAGAAGCCCTGGCTTGATGCTGGCGATCTGCTCGTTTGCCTTACGGCTCAATTCGCCGATGGTGAGTCCCGTAACGACGAATTGGTCATTTTCTTTTCGGGATAAGTCGCTTCTGATCGCGCCAAACCCCTTGAAGACTGTGCCTTGTTCCAGAACGTAGACCATGAATTGTTCGCCGCCGAACCACATATGGGTCGGTTCTTTGGCCATTACGGAGTACAATTCCGGTTTAAGGTTGGGATTCGCCTTTTTTTCTACCAGAGTTCTGGTTTTTTCATTGACAAGCATACCGTTTCCGGGGAAACGCTTCGCTGTCATGTCTCTCGGGCTGAGATACACGATTTCTTGGACAATAGGGTCATCATTATTTTTTGTGGTGAGGAAAAACTGCATAACTTGTTCTCCTCCCCGAGTGGTGATGATGGGTTGTTCATTAATTTCCCATTGTCCAGAATCAGTAAATGGACTGCAGACTGCAGCATTAGACTGGTATATGGCATAATCTCCAACGAGTTGTTGTGCAGCCTCAGCAGGAAGGATTCGATCCAAGAACGGCAGTTTTTCGGGTATTTCCTCGAGACTGTATTCCTGAATTTTTCCGGAATGCGCGTCGACCGTGATGACACCGGTTGGCATATAATATTTTGCGCCGCCTATGGCAGAGGGTTTCATTACCGTGCCGACATAGATGAATTCAAGGTCATCTGTCACTTCCGGCCCGGTCATATCCCACACCTGGACACCTTTCGGCAGTATGTAGTTGAAATACACATGACGGTAAAGGTTATATTCCTTCCATGGTGCGTCATCGGATATGTAATAGATTTCTTTGCCTTTGGGTGTATCTACCCATTGTGCAGATCCATCCGAACGGGAAGCATCTACGAGAAGGAATCCCGGAGTTTTGTTTTCAAACCGTTGGTATGAAGCGACATCTTTGGGCTTCATCGGATGGACATTCATGGGTTTTCCATTAATCAGCTGTTCATAGCCGTTGTCGACGACGAGATATTCGCCCAGACGCAGTTCTTGGGGCTGCTTGTTTCGGGCCAGCTGCAGCGATCTGTCGCTGGAGATTTTTTCGACACTGCTTTCCTGGACTTCATCCATCGTGGAAACGGTTTTGAACGTGAGGAGTTGTGACACGACGTTTCGTGTTTCTTCTCCGTTGCACGGGTTTGGACCGATGCCCATTTGAAATGTGTGAACTGGAACAAAGCGGAGAATCATCAAAAGAACCACAATGATGATAGAATACCAAAAAGCTTGGTTGTCTCCATATCTATTGTAGGCTCTAAAACACGTGACAAAGCCCCCGACTATAAGAACGACATAGAATCCAAGGGTATATCCCGAATCACTCCAGTGGGCAAACGTGGGCAGGAACATCCAAATCAGCAATGCCATAAGGAGTGTCGTTATTACTCCTGCGATGGCAAATGTGATTCCTACAGAGTTAAGGTTCTTATTCTCAGCGTTGAGAAATACGATTAGAGCCGCAAGCACACCTGCAGCTATACCAAAACCGATAATAATATAGAGAAACATCGTAAGCTCCTTTACCGTAAGGTGAGCGAAAGCTCTGGATTGGGTTTAATAGACGTTTGAAGCCTTGCTTGAGCTTCAGGTATCGATATCAGCAGATGATCAGAGAAAACATGTTTCCATAACGTATTGTCATCATCTACGATATAAATCGTACCAGGATACGCAGCGAGGATAAAACCCTGATGTTTATTTATGTTGTACGTAGCTGTATCAACTTCAATAGTGCATGATGTTTCATCAGGGGTAAATCCGGTGACGCTGAAAATCTGTTCGACTTTTTTCCAGGTGGAACGGTCTAGGATGACAGCGTATGTACGCATATATCGAGCCCCGTAACCGTCACCCAACACTGTGACGTTGATGACATTTTTTTGGATGCGAAGGACTTCGGATTCTTGGGCATCAAAAAATTGGTATGTTGCAAACGGTCGGACAGATTCCTTGAACGGTTTTACTGGTTGTATTGTCGGTATCGGTGCGTTGTGTGTACCTTGCTTGGCGGTAGTGAAAAACGCAATATATATCTGCCAACTGATGACAAGCAACAGAACGATGCATGCCATGATCATGGTCAGACGATATCCCAAGGTATGAAACGCCCAGCGTTTTGCTGTACGCAGAGGATTTTTGGTTGGTAGAACGTAGTAATCGTTCTCACGATACATATTCAGCGGTCGTTCAGGAACCGGAGGATATGTCTGTGCTTTGGGCACAGGATCTTTTTCGATGCGTTTTACTCCAGGACCTCCACAAAAGGGACATCTGCCTCCTTCGGGGGGATAGAGGAATCGTGCATCGCACCAGGGACAAAAATGTGTATATTCTGACATAGTCTTTTTCCTCGTGTATATTTGGTTAGATTCCAGAATGGGTTTAGAATGTATTGTATTTCCTCCTTAGAGAGAATTGACGTGTTGATTAGGCACAGCATGGTTTTTAGAACAATATGGTAAAAATCATGCTGTGCCTAATCGTTATTCCATACTATTTGTTAAAGTGCTAAATATCATATAAAAATTATCAAAAAAACGCAGCAAAAAAGCGTTATGTGATAAAGTTTATACAGAAGCTAATTATACCTTTTAAATCAGTATAAGTCAAAACTATAGGATTATTTTTAATACACGTTATAAGCATATAATGTGAGGTTAATTTGTATCAATAAAAAAGAAGTGAGCTTTGTAAGATAACCTCTGAACTTTCGCATTTTGTAACATCTCAATTTTCGTAGTACGATACCCATTGCCCACCCGGCTCCATTCGCAAAGCGGGAGATT
>Ga0265297_10010841_pt1 | contig 11329 bp, 18 predicted proteins | sample Munlanlwell13791_FD_192502 | JGI IMG/M metagenome (GOLD analysis project Ga0265297, IMG submission 192502) | Leachate microbial communities from a municipal landfill in Southern Ontario, Canada - Leachate well 137-91 | ecosystem: Engineered > Solid waste > Landfill > Unclassified | place...
GGATATTCTTATAGATCGTTTCGAAGAACTCAAAACCAGGGCTACCCCAGGGGCTATAAGTATGGCTCAGAAGCAGCTTCCAGCAGTAGAAGTGCTTCCTGGGCAGAATAAGCATAATCTCTTGATCTGCCGGTTGCGAGCTGATAGATGCTATAAGATAGCCAGCAACCCCCTTATAGCAGAGAATTTTAACGTAGTTACGATAGATCATACTTCTTTGGATACATATCAGAAGCATCACGCCTCATTCAAAAATTTCTATAAATGGAAATTATTATCTGAATCAGATGATGCCTTATACGATCAGGCGGAACAGGTACTTAAAGAAAATAATATATCAATAGCTATTATCGCTCAGAAGCTTTTCAGATATTCAACTATCATGGAGGAAGCCTGTAAAAATAATGGGGTTAAGGTGATATGGGCCGAAGCCTTTTTTGATGACAAGCTTGTATATGATCATACGGGCCTACAATACGATTGCCCGAACGATATATATAAATATGTCAATAAAGTCCACATGGGTTCAAATAGCATTGACCTTCCAAAATCTACAAGGGAGAATCAACCAGAAACATTAACGAAGGTTGAAGTATTTAAAAAATATAGTCTGGATGATGCAAAGAAATACATTGTTATCCTGGGCCAACTCTTGTGGGATATGAGCATATTAAAATCTGTAAATAAACATATCAAATCGTATGACGATTATATAGATCTCATAGCGACCAATAACCCAGATACAATTTTCCTTTTTAAGCATCATCCATATTATACTTATAATCGTTCAATGGTGGAGACATCAAAATACGCAAAGGAATATGCCAATATCATAGAGATTAACGAAAGCCTCGAAACCTTATTTGGTGCGTTCGATTGTTTTACAGCATTTTCCTCTACGACGGTTTTGGAAGGCGTTATTAAAAATAAGAAGTTTGCCACTATTGGGTATCACTATTGTAACAACGATAAACTTGTAATCCAGCTCAGGACAAACGATAAAGTCAAGGATCTATATACCAGGATAAAAGATTTTAGGATAAATGAAGAGGTGAGGGAAAAGTACCTTAATTTTATATGTAATTATTACGCGGTGGCTTACGATTCAGATAAGCTATATCACAAAATAGTCAAGGACCCGGAAGATTATTATTCAACCAAGTATTAAAAAAGGAACTTATGCCTAACTATATACCAGGATGGGTTTGGGTAACAAAAGAGATAGAGCCATATTTGAAAGGCCGCGGAGTAGATATAGGATGCAATATGTGGCCATATCCGGGGGCTATTCCCCTGGATCCCGCGGAGATAGTAATAACCAGGCTGAAGAAAGAGCCTTACAAGATGGAACATGCCATTTTAGCGTCAGGGGACAAACTCGATATGTTTAAAGACATGGAGTTAGACTATGTATTTTCATCTCATTCGCTCGAACATATCATAGATTATAAAAAGGCTCTTGAGGAATGGGATCGGGTATTAAAAATAGGCGGCTATCTTGTTATTTATATGCCTCATCCGAGTCACCAGGGCTGGAATGCAGATAATTATAAGCAGCATCATCATAATTTAACATTTGATATGGTATATAACGAGGTGAAAAATAATATAGATTTAGTCTACGGCACCAATCAAAAAGATTCTCATTCTGGATTTTTATTTATAGGAAGGCGGAAATGATTAAGGAAGGCGCTTTTATATGGTATCCAAAAGAAAACCGAGGTTATTATCCTGTCCAAGGAATAGCCAAATATAATGACGCGTATTTTGATAAGTATTTTTCGTATGAAAGTACAGAGATCGGCATTGCGCTTAATAATTTTAGGACATCCCTTGTTAATACTTATGTGGGACCGGATGAACAGATACTTGATATTGGCGTTGGCTGCGGAAGCTTTATTAAACAGCGCAGGAATTGCCTGGGGTATGACATTAATAAAAAATCCGTAGACTGGTTAATTGATAGGGATATTTTTTTTGATCCTTATTTTGCAACATCATTTAACGGGTTGGATCCAAAGACTATAAAAGGAATTACTTTTTTCGATAGTTTAGAGCATATAGAAAAAATGGAGATTATGTTAGAGCGGATTAACTATCAATGGGTATTTATTTCAATACCTATTTTTAAGGATCTGCCGCATATCTTAAGTTCTAAGCATTTCAGGCCAGATGAACATTTTCATTATTTTACACAATGGTCATTTATAACATTCATGCTTAAAGAAGGCTTTAAATTATATGAGGCAAGAGATGATGAGATAAAGATTGGAAGGGAGGATATCTATACTTATGTATTTAGAAGGGTTTAAAGAAAGGGGTGGATATGAACGGCGGGAATGGTGAATTGATGCAAGAAAACAAAAAGAAAGCCATAGAGAAAATATCTCATTATGCTATGGATTTATATGAATGTATGCAACCGGGAGAAGCAGCTGACGTAATCTTTCAAGATCCGACTGAATTAATCGTTCCTGGACAGCCCCCCAGGCTTAAAAGATTAATGATTATTAGACCGCAGTTACATTTAACAATAACATTAAAAAAAAGATAGGAGGATAGATGCAACCAGAATCTATAGTAAAAAAAGAAAATAAAACCTTCAAGGTGATAGATGTTAAATCAAATCAAGAGATAGATGACGCTTTCGTATTGATGCCTGAAAAGGATTCAGCTGCAAGGGTAGCACTTGCAGCCTATGGAGAAGCTACAAATAAGCCAAAGATAGCAAGATGGATCAGAGGATGGTTACAAGATATCCACAGGAAAAGGATGGAAAGAAAAGAGAGGCTCACAAATGAAGACCACAATAGAGATTGAATGTACATTCTGTCATATTCTTAATAAAGAAGAGGTTGATGTCGAATCATTAATAAAGAATCATGCACGTTTTGAATGTTGGAATTGTAAAAAGATTAATAACATAGAAATTTCTTACGTGGCTGTGAAAGGTGAATGAACGGAGCATAAGCTTATGTGTAAATGGGGGACAGAGAAGACAGTAAAACTTTATAAAGCTAAAAAATTTAGCAGAAGAATATATATAGAAGTGGACAGATGTATTGCGGATATAGTACAAGCTTTAAATGATGCTAAGATACCGACGACATTTTCATGTTGTGGGCATTTAAAGGGTAATGGCAGCATTCTTTTAGAAGACGGAAGAGAATTAATTATAAAAAAATGGGTCCTTCCCGACGATAAAATCCGAGCGGGTCAGGCGAGCGCTGGTAATGAGTGATATTAATCTTGTTTTTTGTCATTTCGGTTTCGGTATATTGAGAGGGTGATAGGTGTGTATATCCGACGGAGGAAACTATGTCAAAGATAGGAATAAGACCGAAGATAAGGGTTGTCGGGCTTAAGGAAATCAAGCCATCCACCAGAAATCCTCGCGACATATCAAACGATGCTTTGACAGGGCTTCAAATGAGCCTTGAGCAGTTCGGATATGTAGATCTCATAATATTAAACGAAAGGAACATGCGCATCATAGCCGGCCATCAGCGCTATAAGATCCTTAAAGCTGACGGCGCAAAGAAAGTTCCTGTAGTTCTTCTTAATCTGGATGACATAGAAGAGCAAATTTTAAATATCACTCTCAATAACAACCAAATAATGGGGGAGTTCAACGAAGCCTTAATACCAATCCTGGATAAAATAAAAACAGAGTTTGGGGATCAATATATAAATTTACGACTTAATAAGCTTAGGAGAGAATGCAGGGATCTTGAGATTGAATATATTGGCGCCGGCAAGACGCTCCCAGATGATATCCCCAAGAAACCTAAAAAGGCCATAACTAAAAAAGGTGACTTGTGGATTCTCGGGGATCATAAACTTTTATGCGGAGATAGTACAAGGGAAGAAGATATTGAGAAACTTATGGGTAAGGAGAAAGCTCAATTGTTTGCTACGGATCCGCCTTATTTAGTGGATTATACTGGCGCTGATAGGCCTACCGGCGGCAAGGATTGGTCTGATGTATATCATGAAGTAGATATCAAGAATGCCAAGGATTTTATAAAAAATTTCTATACCGTAGGCCTTAAATATGTAGAGAAGAATACCGCGATATATTTATGGCATGCATTCAAAAGAATAGGATTGATAAAGGAAATATTTGATGAGTTAGGTATCTTAATACATCAACAGATAATATGGGTAAAGCCATGTGCGATTTTGACTTATTCGTATTATTCTTGGAGACATGAGCCGTGTTTATTATGTTGGCTGAAAGGGAATAAACCGGATTACAGGCCTTCTGATAAATCCGTGGGAACTATATGGCAGATTGATTTTTTAAAGACAGGAGATCCTTCTAAGCCAGAGTATTATACAGATGTTTGGGAGCTTGATTGGGAAGGAAAGAAAAGAAACCCTGGCATAGAGCATCCAACAGTAAAACCTACGGAAGTTTTTGCAATTCCCATGAGAGTTCATACTAACCAAGGGGATATATGCTACGAGCCATTTTGTGGCTCTGGATCCCAGATAATAGCAGCTGAGCGGCTTCATAGAAGATGTTTCGCTGTAGAGTTAGAGCCGATATTCTGCGATGTGGCAATTAAACGATGGGAAGATTTTACAGGAAGGAAGGCTAAATTATGCAAAAAATAATAGTTAATATAATTATAGAAGATGATGATATACGTCCAATCGCTTACGAGATCTATTGTATCCGTAGCCGGCATGGCTTTTCTGATAATGACCAGGGCGATTGGTTCCGAGCCATAAGATATTTACATGATGCGATTCATTTAAAATGTTCTATTTGGGATTATCTTAAATGGTGGGAAGACTACCTGGCTGAAGGAGACAAGATTATCAATGTCACTTAAAAAGGAGGTACTAAATGGTAAAAAAACAGCCACAATTAGAATTTTCAAATACTCCAGAGAGAACGGAACTCGGCAAGAAAGCAGTCGAATATTTAAATCTAAAAGACGATAAGAAAAAGCTTCAAGCCAAAATCGATAAGGCCAAAGAAGAATTGATTCAATTATTTATAAAAGAAAATAAAATATCGATAAGAATTGAGGGAACGCTTGTTTCTTATGCGCACACAGAAAAAAATAAGATCATAATAAAACAGGCTATATAAACTTTATGAGTAACACCGGCCATATAGTAACCTCGGATAAGTCAATCTTCTCACGCTATGGTAAGAAGCATAATCCGATAGAGATGGAAGGGATGGTAAAGATATGTCCGCACTGTGGTCGAGGAAAGATCTACAGACAGGGCCGTATGTGGACGCCGTGCCCGGTGTGCAGGAATAAATAATGAAATTCACATTTAAATTTAAAAGAGGCGATGCAGTTATATGTGTTAAACAAAGAGAACCACTGGCTAATATGCAGCCAGGCGATACTGGTATTGTTTCAGAGATAGACGTTCCTTATAAAAAATATGTTGTTCAAGTAGATGGAAAAATTAATCCGCATAATGGTAGGCCTTGTGAGTGTTATATGTCTGAATTCGAATTAATGACTTCGCATAGCCAACAGCAAAAATTTATGGATGATAGATTGAAACTTATAAAAAAGATAGGGAAAAAATCAAAGGCGCGTGAAACTCGCGGCGCGCCTTAACTAACAAAGGAGGATAGTATGCAGGGCAAGGTGAAGTGGTTTGACAATAAGAAAGGCTATGGCTTTATTACACCGGATGAGGGTCCGGATGTCTTTGTGCATCACACAGCCATACAGGGCGAAGGTTACAAGACCTTGGAAGAAGGCCAGGAAGTAGAATTTGACGTCATCCAGGGACCAAAGGGGGAGCAGGCGGCTAACGTAGTAAAGACATAAGGCAGGATCTATTAATAAAGAGGAGGCAGCATGTCAGACGAATTAAACGATATCGATAAACCTTGGCGCGTAGTAACGATACCCGATAATAATTTTCATTCAGGCCACATGGAAAAAGCCCATGCTGATGTTCAGGCGGACCAGGCGAATAAGGATGCGGAGAAATTAGAAATTAAAACCAGATATAAAGTTATAGAGAAACCAATCTAACAGGCCTTTAGGCCAGAAAGGATTGTTATGGCAAAGTTGGAATTAAGTAAGGTGCAGAAAGAGCAGTTGAAGAACATGGTCAATGACAACAAGACGAATTCCGAGGTGATCCAGTTTTTCAAAGAGAAATACCAGATAGATCTTCCGGATTGGAAACTGAATTATACGCGTTCACGTTTAGGCAAAAAGGCGCCCAGGGCAAAGCATTATAAGAAGGTGCATATAGAGGAAGGCGCAAAGAAACGGAAATATAGCCGAAAAGAACAGGAACCCATAGAAGTAGAATCTCTTGAACAAACTTCAGCAGATATTAAAAAAGGCTTGGATATTATAGTCGGAGGCAATAAAGCCTTATTTATGCACTTTAGACTTCTCGTGATAAAAGAGGCCGGTAAGGTAATTAAGGCATGTAAGGCTGCCGGGATAGACTATCCACCAGAAAATCAATAATGCGGCCGGGGATATAACATATCCCAACCCACATGATTTGACCATGTGAGCTTTATGCGGCCGCGCCAAACTATTATTATAATACCAGTATATAATAATAAACTCAATGGTTTAATCATGAGGGTACAATGCCTACGGAAACAGAAAAAGGAAATAATATTCTTAACGTGGCTAAGAAAAAGCGGCACATGTACCTTTTGGAAAAACTTCAAAAAGGCAAATCTCTTTCAGTTGCTGAGTTTAAAGAGCTTGAATCTTTTGAAGGCAATCCTATCCCCCCAGGTATCGTAAGAACTCAACGAGAAATAGCAGAAGCTTTTCATGTTTCCAAAAGGACAATAGAAAACTGGGTATCAGATGGTATGCCCAGGACTAAAGAGGGATATTATAATTTACTTGAAATAAATACCTGGAAAGAAAATAAAGGCAGGAAAGATATCGGGGTAAGTCAAAAAGAGCTATGGGATACAGATTTTAGAAAGACCAAGGCTAAACTTGCTGAGATAGAACTTAAAAAGAAAACGGGGGAGCTTATAAGCCTTGAGGATGTGGATAAAGGTCGTGTAGAAAGGGTCCTTGTTATAAAACAGGCGTTATTGGCATTGCCAAAGGCAATGGCGCCGGTCTTGGCCGCTATGGATGATCCGCGGGATATACAGGAATACGTAAACGGGAAAATGCGAGACATGATAGCGCAATTTTCAGGACAGAATATAAAAGATGAAAAACCTAAAGTTAAAAAATAAGCGTAAGAACATCTGGAGCGAGAAGGAAAAAGAAGCTTGGATGCTGCCGGAAGAGATCACGGTAAGCGAGTGGACTGATAAGAATAGATATTTAGATCCTAAATCCAGCGCGGAATCTGGGCAATGGAGGACCTCCAGGACGCCATATTTACAGGGCATTATGGATGCTTTTAATGACATAGAGGTTGAAGAGATCACAATTAAAGCCGCCACCCAATTAGGCAAGACAGAATCTATGTATAACATGATAGGCTATGCCATTGATCAGGATCCTGGGCCGGCTTTATTAGTTATGCCTCGCGAAAGCGATGCAAAAAGCGTTTCATATAATAGGATCAAGCCCATGCTCGAGTTATCCGAAACCTTACAAAGTCACATGCCTATATTAAAAGATGACATTACGAAGCTTGAATATCATCTCGATCACATGATTTTATATTTTGTAGGATCTAATAGTCCTGCAGGATTAGCGCAGAGGCCTATCAGATATCTATTTTTAGATGAAATAGATAAATTCCCAAAATTTTCAGGGAAAGAAGCGGATCCTATAAAACTTGCTACGGAAAGAACAAGGACCTTCTGGAATAGGAAAATAATAAAGGTATCTACTCCTACGACGCGCCAAGGTTATATTTATCGAGAATATGAGCGTTCTGATAGAAGGAGATATTATATACCATGTCCGCATTGCGGAGAATATCAGGTGCTTGTATTCAGCCAGGTTAAATGGCCTGAAGGAGAACATGATGCAGAAAAAATAAGGACAGACAGGTTGGCATGGTATGAATGTATTAAGTGTAAAGAAAAGATATTTGATAAAGATAAATCTAAAATGCTTGAGAACGGCGTTTGGGTTCCTGAAGGCGCGGAAATAACACCTGACGGGAAGGTACATAATGGGAAAACACAATGCCGGCATAGAGGATTTTGGTTATCAGCTTTATATTCTCCATGGCTTACTTTTAGCGAGATAGCGAGTGAATTCTTAAGGTCCAAGAATTACATAGCGCTTTTAATGAATTTTGTGAATTCTTGGCTCGCGGAAATATGGGAGGAAAAAGCAGAAGAAACAAAGCCTGAGAAACTGATAGCCTTGGCAGGAGATTATATAGAGGGAACTATTCCCCAAGGAGTATTGGTTTTAACGGGATTCGTAGATGTGCAGAAAGACCATTTTTACGCGCTTATTAGAGGATGGGGATATAATGAGGAATCCTGGCTTATTCGCGCCTGCAGATTAGAATCATGGGAAGATGTCATATCGATGTTTTTTAAGACAAATTATGCGTATAAAAATAATATAGAAAAAACTCTAAGTGTACGAATGACCTGCATAGATTCTGGATATAGGACAAATGAGGTTTATGAAGTTTGCAGGAAGTATCACGAGATAGCCCGGGCCACAAAAGGGCATGATCATTTATATGGGATGCCTTATAAGATATCACATCTTGATAGGGATTCTCAGGGGAATGTCATTAAGGGAGGGTTGACGTTATTTCATCTGGATACTTCTTATTATAAAGATAAGATTAATCGCATGGTGCATGCCCAACCAGGGGACCCCGGGCAGTGGCATTTATTTGAGAATATCTCCAATGATTATTTAAATCAATTCTGTGCCGAGCATAAAATTTTAATGAGGGATAAAAAGACTGGCCGGACATGGGAAGAATGGAAATTAATATCTACAAGCTCAGCAAATCATTATCTTGATTGTGAAGTAGGGGCCATCGCGGCTGCTGATATGATCAGGGTATCGGCTTTAAGGCCTGAAGGAGAATCTATGACTTACCGGCCGCACAGAAGACATGATAATGAAGATAGAAGAGCTGGCAAGGGATGGATCAATAGAAATAATAGCGGCAAGTGGATTAGGTAATTATGTCCAGATGGGTAAGTCAAAAAAAAGGATGGCTTAAAAAAGATTATTTTATAAAAAAACATGAAAACATAGATTTTGTTAATCAGCAACCAGAAAAGGAAAAAGTTGACAACTATGCAGTAATGTTTTATCCTATAAAATGTCCACGGTGTAATAGCAAAAATGTCAAACGCTATAAATCAAATTTACCAATCAGATATCATAAATGCAAAGACTGTGGATTAAATTTTAAAAGCGTAGAACACAAATAGAATGATTTGGTTAATCATCTTCTTTATAATTTTAACTATTTCTTGGCTTACCAAAAAAAGCGGCCATTGTGATATTTGCAATCGCCGGCTTATTATTTTATCGGCTTTATTTGCTAAAACAAAGATAATTGACAATAAAGTCTTTTGCGAATCATGCAGTAAAAAGAACAGGCTTGTTAATTTCCCTATTCCCAAAAAACCAATCATTATCGATCATCCTGAAGAATATGGATTTTCAGTTATAAATATTGATTTTTATGAAGCCTGCAAGAAAAATAAATATAAACGGTTTTTAATCAAATATAAAGATTTTAATAATATATATACTGAACGGAAAGTTGATATTTATTTTTTTGATTTAGAATACTGTTACTGCTGGTGTCATCTCAGGAACGAACCGAGAACTTTTAAATTGAGCCATATAGATAAATGGGAGATATTAAACGAAACTTTTAAATGGGATAATAATATTGCTATATGTTTACAAATAAAACGAAAAGAAATTTAAATTCCATTTTTTGCTTTACCCATTTTGGGTATTGACATTCTTGACAGATTTGAATTGAGGATGTATATTTTAAGTAACTTATTATTGTAATAAGAATCGGTTAACTTATTAGATTTTTTAATGGCAGTAGCGTAATGGTAATTTTATGCTGCTGCTTTTTTATTTTATAGGAGCTCCCTTCAATGAAAAAATATCTATTCGTAATCTTGGTTATGGTGATGTGCGGGAATGGGTGGGCGGAAACCGAGGCAGAACTAACGTCATCTTATCTAAAAATACATAACTATCTTACAAAGCAGTATAGAGAAGGCAATATAGCGAAGGCAAAATTTACTAAATTCCACGATACTATTTGGGCAAAACTTGATTATGAATTGATTAATCAGAAATACATAGAAGACGAGCATCTACCGAAAAGTGAAATAGATAATACTAAAGTCAGCAGAAAAACCTATTTAAAGGAAAATTTCATAGATAAGTTAACCGCTTCCGATAAGACGGAGTTGAGCGTTATATGCTTACAAGAAATATCAAAAAATTTATTCTGATATTGGGGTTTATTTGTCTATTGCCTGCAGTTAGTTATTCGGCGAATGAATGGACGTGGTTGACTGATTGGCAGGATATCAGTAATGATACCACTGGCTCGTGGACTGATATTGATTTAGGAACAGGGGACATAGTGCCTTCTGGGACAAACGCGGTTATCGTAGTATTCACCGGAGCAGCTGGCGCTCGATGCAATGGCTCAACTTCAAGCTTTCAAACATCAGGGAATTTATCTAAGTATTTTTTTGTAATCAAAATAGATAGTAATAGGATATTTGAACAATATATCAGTTCCACGTCTACCGATTGTTATTTAGTCGCCTATACAGATTTGAATAATTTTGACACCAATTGGACGGCGGGCATCAATCCAAGCTCTGACGTTTGGACTGATGTAGATTTATCTGGAACATACCCAGGAGCATCTGGAGTATTTATTGCCTTAGAACATAGTTCGGGTTATAACTCCGGCGCCAGAAAAAATGGCTCTACGGATTCACTTATGGACAGTAGAGAAAAGACCGTATTTGTGGGAGTAGATAGTTCTCAAATATTAGAAGTCTATGAAAATCCTAATTGGGCCAGCGCTTGGTATTATGACGGATGCTTTAAAGATGAAGCTATATTTAATACAAACGTTTCCAGTATTACTCTTTCTTCAACAGGAACGTGGGAGACAAAGGATTTAAGCGCCTATGTTGATGCAAACGCAACCGGCGCTTTTTTTTATATAAAAAGTACTGATGGGGGGACGGCCCGCCAAGCAGGAATCTTCGCCAATGATTCATCAAATACTTATACTTGTACTATTCCAGCTAATGGAAAAGGTATGTATTGCTCCAAATTAGATAGCAATAAACAGGTTAAGATATATAGGGAAACATCATCTATCACAGTATATTATGCAGGCTGCACTAAAT
>Ga0265297_10010842_pt1 | contig 11328 bp, 12 predicted proteins | sample Munlanlwell13791_FD_192502 | JGI IMG/M metagenome (GOLD analysis project Ga0265297, IMG submission 192502) | Leachate microbial communities from a municipal landfill in Southern Ontario, Canada - Leachate well 137-91 | ecosystem: Engineered > Solid waste > Landfill > Unclassified | place...
GATCTACCCGTTGATGATCCGATAATAAGAAGGCCAGATGTCTCTAAAGCAAAGAAAATATTGAGTTGGGAGCCAAAAGTTGATTTTGAAGGTGGAATAAAGAAAACAATAGAGTGGTTTAAAAGTAAATACCATTATGGAAAATAATTATAAAGTTGTTTCAAGAGAACCTTTTTTTGAACCAATTTTAAGAAAAATCCGTTTTAAAAAAGTGCTTCCATATTTGAGTAATGCTAATTATGTCTGTGACATAGGCTGTGGATGTAGTGCTTATTTTTTAAATAAGATAAGCAATAGAATTAAAAAGGGAATTGGATTGGATAAAAATATAACTTCAAAACAAAAGGGAAATATTGAATTACTGGCCTTTGAATTTAGAGATGAATTACCGTTTAGGGAAAATTATTTCGATTTAATTACGATGATGGCGGTTTTAGAACATATCGAAAATTTAGGTGATATGTTTAAAGAAATATACAGAGTGCTAAAACCGGGTGGACTTCTCTTATTAACAACCCCTACACCAAAAGCGAAACCGATTCTTGAATTTTTATCTTTTAAATTAAAATTAGTTGATAGAAGAGAAATCCTGGACCACAAGAAGTATTGGAACAAAAATGAGCTTATAAATTTATTGGCTGAAAAAAACTTTAAAATTTTTAGATATAATTATTTTGAATTTGGATTAAATTTGTTTATTGCTGCAAAGAAAATATTATCAAATTAATTCTATAAGAAAATGAATAAACAAATATTAGTTACAGGCGGGGCAGGCTTTATTGGAAGCCATTTGATAGATATATTATTGAAAAAGGAATATGAAGTTGTGTGCATAGACAATCTAAGTTTGGGTAGGATTGAAAATATAGAACATAATATGAGATTACAGATGGGTGAATTTGTTACTGTACATATTTCATACCAAGAATAGATGAGATAGAATAGTTGGTGATAGTTACAAATGAAATCATTACATAAATTATTAAAAATTTGAAGAAGTGCATATGCGTGATTACGAAATATTTGAAAATACTCTAGAGTCAATACTGCTTTCTATTAAAATAAGTATATAATATGTCAATACAAATATTGTTTAAAATACTTTTAAATCTTATTTAAATGTTTAATTGGCAGGATAAAAAAGTAATCGTTACAGGATCAGAAGGTTTTATAGGTAGTCATTTAACCGAAAAACTTATTGAATTGGGTGCCAGAGTAACAGCTTTTGTTTTATACAATTCTTTTAATACTTATGGCTGGATAGATACTTTTAAAAGAGAAATTAAAGAAAATATTAATATTTTTGTTGGAGATGTAAGAGATGAACTCTGTATTAGAAAAGCATTAAAAAATCAAGATGTAGTATTTCATCTTGCTGCGTTAGTCTCAATTCCATATTCTTATTATTCACCCCGATCCTATTTTGAAACCAATGCATTAGGAACTTTGAATATCATACAATCTGCCAGAGAATTTGAAGTTATGAAAGTAATTCATACTTCGACCAGTGAAGTATATGGAACTGCGGTATATACGCCGATTGATGAAAAACATCCGATACAGGGACAATCTCCTTATTCAGCTTCTAAAATAAGCGCAGATAAAATTGCTGAAAGTTTTTACAAATCTTTTGATGTACCAGTAGCAGTAATAAGACCCTTTAATACTTTTGGACCAAGGCAGTCAGCAAGAGCAGTTATACCTAATATAATTTCTCAGGCACTAACTAAAAACGAAATTAACCTTGGGAATGTCTCTACGATTAGAGATATGAATTATATTAAAGATACTGTGCAGGGGTTTATTGAAATAGCACAGTCGGATAAATCAGTAGGCGAGGTAATAAATATTGGTAGCGGCAGAGGACTAACAATCAGAGAAATAGTAAATACCATAATCAAATTATTAAACAAAAATATAAAAATAAATTTGGATGAAAAAAGGGTAAGACCTGAAAAAAGTGAAGTAGGGGTACTCATTTGTGATTACGAAAAGGCTAAAAAATTAATTAGCTGGACTCCTAAATTTACTTTTGAAGAAGGACTAATAGAAACAATTGAGTGGATTAAAGATAATCTGAAATATTTTAAACCTGAAATTTATAATATTTGATTTATTTCTTAAGGAGTTGACATTGTGCAAGCTATAATCCTCGCAGGCGGGAAAGGAGCCAGACTCAGGCCATATACGAACATAATTCCCAAACCACTTTTGCCTATAGACAATATGCCGATTTTAGAAATAATATTAAGACAATTAAAAAAACATAAATTTACTAAAATAGTGATCACTATCGGACATTTAGGAGAAATTATAAAAGCGTATTTCGGAGATGGCAAGAAGCTTGGTTTAAAGATAAGATACTCATTAGAAGAAAAACCATTAGGAACAGTGGGCGCTTTATCATTAGTCAACAACCTGGATGATAATTTTTTAGTAATGAACGGTGATATTTTAAGTAATATTAATTTTTCCGATCTTTATGATTTTCATAAAAAAAACAAAAAAAAGGTTACAATTGTTGCTTGTAAAAAAAGCATAAAATTAAGTTTGGGCGTATTAGAATGTAAAGGTGGTAAATTAATTGATTATATCGAAAAGCCTGAATATAAATTCAATGTAAGTACCGGTGTTTATATATTAAATAAAAATATCATCCCTTTGATACCTTTTAATAAGTATTATGATTTTCCAAGATTAATTAAAGATATAATTCCGGAAGAAGACATAAATGTTTACCAATTTAATGGATACTGGTTTGATATAGGTACCCCTGAAGATTATAATCAGGCACAGGACTCTTTTATAGAATTAAGAGATATTTTTTTGAATGTAAATAAATGAATATTATTGTTTTAGGCTGCAGTGGTTATATAGGCAAAAATTTCTGCAAATATATCAACTCAAATTTTCCTGATATTAATTTATACGGAGCAGATATAAATAAAAATCCCATACTTAAGAATCAGTTCACCGGAAATTTACTGGAAAAAAAACTTACAGAATCTATATTCAGGGATAATTGTTATGACTTAATATATATATTAACCGGTATAATTTTTGCAGAAAGTTTAGAAAAATACTTCAGACATAATGTTTTGGTTACAGATAATATACTTCAGTATTTAATAGGTAAGAATTCTAAAATAATAATTTTACAATCTGCTGCGCAATATGGAAAGGGAGATAAAGATTTTCATTTTCCCGTGGATTATTATGGTCTAACCAAGGAGTATCAAGAGCAATTATCCAGATATTATGCTGCAGTATTTGGTTCGAGAATAATCTCACCAATTTTATTTAATATTTACGGTAATAATCAACCTGAAAATTTTATCATCCCTAAACTACTAAAGAGAATAGGAGATTCAATCAAATCCAATTCAAAAATTGTTAGAGATATTAACAAAGAATTTTATAGAGATTTTATACATATAGATGATGTTTCAAAAATACTACTGGACATTGGTTTAAACGGGACTACGGATAAAAAATATGAAATTGGAACGGGTAAAGCAATTAAAATCTCAAATATTTTAAAGCTTATGGTTAACTGTTATAATTCCAAAGGGCATAATTTAAAAATTTCATATGAGAATTATTATTATAAAAATACAGATATTATAAAACAGGTAGCTACAATTAATGATGATAATTATACTTATAGGAAAATAGAAGATTATATTATAGAGAAGATAATGTGAATGAAAAAAATTTTAATAATCAGTACCCTTCCACCACCATTTCATGGTGTAACATTTTACAATGAAATGTTATTAAGCTCAAAGATCTCTAATTTCTTTAGTATTCATCATCTGGATATATCTGATAAAAGAAGTCTGGATAATTTAGGTAAAATCGATATAATAAATGTTTCTTTAGGTTTCAAGAATTTCTTTTCTTTGATTAAATTATTATTCAAAATAAAACCCGACTTAGTCTATTTACCAATCTCACAAAATATTGCTTACTTACGAGATGGTATTTTTATAATTATTAGTAGATTTTTTAGTAAAAGAAGAATAGTCGTCCACCTCCATGGCAGCAATTTTAAGAATTATTACAGCAACAGTAATTTTATTTTTAAGAAGTTTGTAGATTATACTCTTGCAAGAGTTGACTCTGCTATAGTTTATAGTCATTCATTAAAACATATTTTTAAAAAATGGATTAAGAATATCGAAATCGTTCCTATCGGTACAACATTTAAAGCAGAAATCATCAGCAGGGACAATAGAGAAATCACAATAAGTTATTTAGGGAATCTAATTCAAAGTAAGGGAATAGAGGACTTCGTCAAAGCAGCTAATATTGTCCTAAAAAAACATAAAAACATAAAATTTAAAATTGGAGGAAGCTGGCCGAAAAAGGAAGAAAAGTTAAAAAACGAATTATTGCATTTTATCAATAAAAATAAAATTATCGATAATATCGAATTTTTAGATTTTATACCCAATGATGATAAAGAAAAGTTCTTTTTAACAACCAGTATATTTGTATTTCCCTCCTGCAATGAGGGCCAACCACTGGTAATATTGGAGGCCATGGCGGCAGGCTGTCCGGTTATTTCCATAAAAGATGTAGGAGCGATACCGGACACTATTATAGATGGAGAAACCGGTATTCTGGTTGAGAAACATAATCCCGAAGAAATTGCCAGAGCTATAAATTGTTTAATAGAAAATCCGAATATACGGGAGAAAATGGGCTTTAATGCAAGAAAACGTTTTGAGGAAAATTATACTATTGAGAAGAATATAGATAACATGATCAAAATTTTTAATAAGATTTTAAAAAATAATTTAGAAGTAGCAACAAATTGACTTCGATATCATAATTCTTTATTTATGATCTTGATAATTCTTTCCGAAAGCATTTTTGTAAAAACTAGGGATTCTTCATAATTAAGGTGATCAATACTCAGTGAGAGTTTCTCTTTATCGACTAAATAAAAATTGTGAATTAAAAATTTAACATTATCATATTTCTCTTCCAGACTGTTCATAAATGATTTATATGATTTTATGTATTCGCTATTTGTTTTATAATTATATAAATTCTCAATAAGAGGTGGATAGCTCATAAAAACTGTTATATTGTTTTTCTCGGTTTCTTCAAAGAGCTTGTTTAAATAATAATTATTTATTTCTGATACCTGGAATATATTATAATCTATGAAGTACTTCTTATTCTCCAAATCTATAGAAATTGCTTCCTCGTCTATTTCTACATATAAAGAGCTACCATTATTTTCCATTAGTTCCTGTTCTATTTGGCGCTGACTATTAACGATTCCACTAAAATATTTAATAATATTTTTTGATTTAATTAGTTTATAAATATCATTTTTATATATCTGAGAAGGGATTATATAACTTGTAAAATTTTTTATGATGGCTTTATTAAGGCTGAAAAACAGCTTCGTGCCGAATAAAGTCTTTATTAAATCTTTATAGAAGTTAATTGCCAGAGTTCGGATCACCCTGTCGGATTCAAGACCTCTTTGCCAGATATCGAATGTGTCCATAATCAATATGTATTTTGGAGGATCATTATATTTTAAATAATCCTTGAATTGGAAGTAAGAGCCGGCTAGAGTGGCATCGCCTATGAGCGCAAGGTTAAAACAATCCAGTCCGGTCCTTTTTTCAAGTTCATTAGCATTTATCCCACCTGCCGCAGATGAATCACCAAATATTAAAATGTCATAATCCTGGCCAGCTTCTCGGGCAATTATTTGTTTTTCCCTTATTTTAGCGTTTGTGGGATTTTCCATATAATTGGAAAAGGTTATCGATATTACACATTCAGACAGAATGAATAATATTAAAAACGCTATGAATGCTCTAGGTATTTTAGATTTAAAATTTTTTTTAGAATTGGAAATATATGAATTCATGTCCACCAGTTACTCCATAAAATATTATTAGATAAAAACAAGCGAGATAGAAGAGTGATCTAATATAAGTTTTTGTTTTAAAAATAAATAATTGGTCTTTTCTTAAGTACTGGAATATTTGAATTACAACGAATATAAATAGTATAAAAACCATTTGCAGGAGGATTTGTCCAAGATCAGCTGCCCCGGCGGCATTAAAGTTAGTAAACAAAGCTCTTAACATTTGAGATACCTGTGATATTGATTGGGCTCTGAATAAAAGCCAGCTAAAACACACCAAATTATAGAAAAGGAATACTCTAACGAAAAACCAGATTTTACTTGCCAGAAAATATCTGGGTGAAGGAATTTTTTTAAGCAAGGGGGAGATACCTCTATATATTGTCAGAGCTATCCCATGAAAAACGCCCCACAGGATAAATGTCCATGCAGCTCCGTGCCATAAACCACCCAATAGCATAGTTATTAATAGATTCCGATAAGTTTTAAACTTACCTTTCCTATTTCCACCCAGAGGTATATAAAGATAATCTCTCAACCAGGTAGATAGGCTGATGTGCCATCTTTGCCAGAATTCCCTCGGATTTGTAGAAAAATAAGGAAGGTTGAAGTTAACCATTATATCAAAACCCATACATTTGCCAAGACCTCTGGCAATACTGGAATACCCGGCAAAATCACATAATATTTGGAATGAAAAAGCGTATAAAGCCAGTAAAACCTTAATTCCATTGTACGGTGGTTCGGAACCAAAAATAGGGTCTACGATTGTTGCCAGATTATCAGCTATAAATACTTTTAGAAATAACCCCCAGAATATCAGATAACAGCCTTCGTAAAACTTTTGCAGGGTTATTTTTCGGGGGGAGAGTATTTGTGGAAGAAGATGGCTCGCTCTTTCAATGGGCCCGGCTACCAGCTGAGGGAAAAACGAGACAAACAGGGCAAAATCCAGGAAATTTTTTGTTGGTTCCAGCTTGCCATAATAAATATCAATCGTATAGCTCATAGTCTGAAATGTATAGAAAGAGATTCCTACAGGAAGAATAATATTAAAGAAAGTGGCATTTAAATTAAAACCTAAAATGTTTAGAAGATTCTGAAGAGATACAGCAAAGAAATTAAAATATTTAAAGAAACCAAGAATAGTAAGGTTACCGATTATGCTAAACAATAGGAATAATTTTATTCTCCGGGGATTTTTGGACTGATAAATTTTTATTCCACAGAAATAATCAAGAACAGTCGAGACTAGTATCAAAGATAAAAATCTCCAATCCCATGCACCATAGAACACATAGCTTGCTACTAGCAGCATTAAGTTTTGCCATTTGAGATGGTGTTTAAGGATTAGGTATAAACCGTAAACTATTATAAAGAAGATTACAAATTCTAATGAATTAAATAACATTCCGAATGTATTTTTTTAAAGTTAAATATCTAAAATTGTTACCACCGAATCTAAAATATTTTATACTATTCTTTAAAATAAATATAGAATTATTAGAGGATCGATCAGATTATTTACGATATCTTTATAGCCAGTTATTTTATCTACATATATATTATATCTACACATATATTATAATAAGCAAACATAGACTTTGTTATAATGTTTTTGTATAATTTCCAAGATATAAGTTTATATTGATTGCTCTTAATCAACTTGAAGTGATATCTGATAATGTGACTATTAATGCCTTTAGGTTATGGGAAAAAAGATGAAAAGAATATTGCAGAGGATGTTAAAAAAAATAAATTACACTACGCACTCGTCTTTAGTAGATGGTTCATACCAGCCAATCCCAAAGGATATGGATGAAGAATTTAAGGACATTTATAACAAATGCAGATATTATACAATGACATCCATGGAAAGAATGTATGCTTTATATAAATCTGTTGAATATATAATTAATGCTGAAATACCGGGTGATTTTGTAGAGTGCGGAGTATGGAAAGGTGGCAGCTCGATGATTATGGCTCATACACTACAGAAGATTGGAGATTTAAGTAGAAACATTTATTTATATGATACATTCGAAGGTATGGTAAAACCAACCGAAAAGGATATAAAGATCTCTGATTCCATGCCCGCCATTGAGAAATGGGAAAAAATAGGAAGGGATAGTAATAAATGGGCGTTTTCCTCTATAGAGGATGTCAGGAAAAATATGATGTCTACGGGTTATCCTTTAGATAAGTTTATATTTGTAAAAGGCAGAATAGAAGAAACCATTCCCGGAAAAGTTCCACAGAGAATTTCTATTTTAAGACTTGACACTGACTGGTATGAATCTACTTATCATGAGCTTAAGCATTTATTTCCATTATTATCAGCAGAAGGTGTTTTAGTTATCGATGATTATGGCTATTGGGCGGGAGCAAAAGAGGCAGTGGATAAGTATTTTAATGAAAATAAAATCAAGATATTTCTTTGCAGGATTGACAATACCGGAAGGATAGGAATTAAATAGAGATAATAAGATCATAAAGCTCCAAGGAGAGTGCAATGGAGAATGAAAGATTAATAGCTGATTTTTTACAGAATGGATTCTGGTACCATTCGATAAAAGTTAACCAGGTATTAAAATCCAATGGAACTTTTGATCACGCCGGGTATATTTCTAAATATGGTTTTCCTGATTCTTTGAGAGGCAAAGATGTATTGGATGTCGGTTGCGCGGATGGTTTTTTTTCTTTTGAATTCGAAAAAAGAGAAGCATCCAGTGTATTGGCTGTAGACATAAATAGGTTTGACGGCAGTCCCGCTGTTTCTCCATCTGTCAGAGCAAGTGAAAAGTTCTTGAAAAAATATGAGGACATTCATAATAGAAATATCACGTTTATGGAACTGGCAAAAAAATTAGGGCTAAAGCATGTCAATAATTTTTTAATAGCAAAAAAGCTTATTAATTCTAATGTAAAGTTTAAATATTTTTCTGTTTATGATCTGGAAAAACTGGGTAGAAAATTTGATCTCGTGTTCTGCGGCGATTTAATAGAGCACTTGAAGAATCCTATTCAGGCAGCGGAACAATTAGCCAAAGTTTGTGGAAATCTTTGTATTATATCATTATCAAATCCTATAAAATACAGCAGTGTTTTAAATGTTATTCCTGGCCTAAAGAATCGTCTGCTGGCTTATTATGGAGACTTTGGGGGAACTTTTTTTCATTTTCACCCCAGTACTTTTAAGCAATTATTAATTGACTGTGGTTTCAGGGAAGTAGAGATCTATTCAAGTTTTAAGATTTTAAATAGAAGATACAATTATAAATCAGCACGAGTTATTTATCATTGTAAAGTATGAGATATCTCACTGTTCATATTACAGGTTTCCTGCCTGACAATTCTGATGAATTAACTTAAGCAGTATATTTTAGATGACTATGGTTAAAAATATATTTAACAGTCGGGCTAAATATAAAAAAATAAGGAATTACATTCATAGATTAAGATATTTTTTCAAATATTTTGGATTGAGTTATTATTGTCCATTTTGTAAGAAATTCTTAAGAAAGTTACTACCCAGAGGCGTAAGCAGTAGTATTATTAAAACCAATAATATTATAGGTATGGGACGAAGAAATTGCTATTGCCCATTCTGTTTTTCTACAGATAAAGAGCGGCTACTTTTGTTGTTCTTGATTACTGAAACCGATATTTTTAATAAGAAAAAATTCAGGAAGATTCTCCATTTTGCTCCTGAAAAGAATTTGGGCAGTATTCTCAGATCTTCAAATAATCTGGAATATATTAGTGCCGATCTGTACAGTAAAAATGTAATGATTAAAATGGATGTAACTGATATAAAATTCGAAGACGATTATTTTGATGTTGTAATATGTAATCATGTTCTGGAGCATGTACCGAATGATAGAAAAGCAATAAGGGAAATTTATAGGGTGATTAAACCGGGTGGCTGGGCTATTTTACAGGTACCGATTTCATATTCATTAAAAAAGACCTATGAAGATCCAGGAATAGAATCATCTGAAAGCAGGTTAAGATCATTCGGTCAAGAAGATCACCTTAGAATATATGGAATGGACTATATAAAGAGATTGGAAGAAGTTTGTTTTGAAGTAGATATCTTCGATCCCGCATCTAGATTTGGTGGATTAAAAATTAAAAGATATGGATTGTTCCCAGGAGAAAAAGTCTTTATAGCACGGAAGAGGGTGATGTCTAAAAATTAGTTTTATATCTTGGAATCAGGTATTAAAATTAATCTTTAACAAAATTTTAAAAATTAAGAAAATATTAATAGTTTTAATAGGAGTCTTTAAGGGTTTTGCCACACAGGTTATAGATAATTATATTAATAAAATTACGGAGCGAGTTACGTTTATGACTGATATTATAAAATATGAACCAAACAGGGATTTAAAAAAAGGTTTCTTTGGAATGTGGGGCATAATGAGCCGTGATTTCCTAAGGGGTGCCGGGCTTGGATGGAGGCTTTTCCTAAGAGACTTTAGTGCGAAATACAGGCAGTCTTCTTTAGGATATTTGTGGACTCTTATTATACCCGTAGTTACAGTTTTAACATTTGTATTTTTAAATAGGTCACAGGTTTTGAATATCGGAGAAGTAAATATTCCCTATCCTCTTTTTGCACTTTTTGGTATTACTCTATGGGGAATTATACAGGAAATGGTAGTTGGTATTTCCGGTATACTGGATGCGTCAGTGGGGCTGGTAAGAAAAATTAATTTTCCTAAAATTTCCCTAGTATATTCCCCCATTTTAATAGCGTTAGTTAATTTTATAATCAAACTTTTACTGGTAGTTGTCCTGTGCATAGTTTATAAAGTGTTGCCTACTGTATTTTCTTTTTATCTCCCGTTATTACTATTGCCCATTTTCTTTTTAAGCATCGGGCTTGGTTTGTATTTTTCTATTATAGGAGCAATATTTAAAGATATTGGCAACTATTTAATTGTTATTTTTCAAATATTGATGCTGGTAACTCCGGTTTTATATAGTGCTCCCAGGACTAGTTTTTTCCAGGTAATCAATAAGTTCAATCCGTTTTTTTACCTTATCTATACTATCAGGGATCTGGCTTTCAGCGGTGTATTTAATTATAAATTAGGATTTATAATATCAGTTATTCTCAGTGTATTGGTTTTGCTCTCTGGATGGAGGTTTTATCATGTTGCAACTGCCAGGATAGTGGAAAAAGTATGAGGTCTGAAAATGAATAAAGATATAGTAATAAATTTGAATAATGTCAGTAAGAAATTCAGTAGAAAAACCAGATACGTGATGCTTTACGGTTTTAAAGACATAATAAAAGATTTTTTTTCGGTTAAATCAAAAAATGATATTTTAAGACCTGGTGAATTTTTTGCTGTAAAAAATATTTCTTTTGAACTACATAAGGGTGAAGTGTTGGGAATAATAGGTGTTAACGGATCCGG
>Ga0265297_10010843_pt1 | contig 11326 bp, 6 predicted proteins | sample Munlanlwell13791_FD_192502 | JGI IMG/M metagenome (GOLD analysis project Ga0265297, IMG submission 192502) | Leachate microbial communities from a municipal landfill in Southern Ontario, Canada - Leachate well 137-91 | ecosystem: Engineered > Solid waste > Landfill > Unclassified | place...
ACTCCGGCGGATTCGATCCGGTTCGATAAGGAAATAATCATATGGACAAAAACACTGTAAAAGCAATCGTGCTTGCCATGATGGTCATGTTGCTCTATCCCATGCTGCTCAAAAAATTTTATCCGGCGGCGTATCAAAAACAACCCGCGAAAACAACGACCTCTCAAAGCGTACCCGCTCTCATAAAGGCAAAGATCCCCCCAGCGATTGCAGAAGGAACAGCGCTGGAAAAAGCAGCGGTTCCTGCCGCAGCGTTTCTTGAGACTTTTTTCTATAAAGCCGAATTTTCCACGTTGGGAGGAACGATCACCGAACTTTCTTTCCTCGGAGAGAAAGACCGTCGGGGGCTTACCAAAACGGAGTTTTTTACAGGGGATCCTCGAGAATCGGGTATTTTCGGCGTAAACATTCTGCATGAAAAAGCGGCCCTCGACGAGACTATCTTTAAAATGGCGCGCAAGGGCGAAAGCGTGGAGTTCTCCTATGAGATGCCCGGGGAATATCGGCTGGTCAAGACCTTTGTGTTTCGTGAAAACAAACCCGTAATCGATCTTATCGTCCGGATCAAGAATCTTTCCGGGCGCGAAAAACATTTTCCGGTCACACTGAATTACGGGGTGAGCTACGAGGAGGGCTATCAGAAAGATTACGGTTATTACGATGCGGTGGTCTATAACAACAAGCTCCAAACCAAAGACCTTTCCGGCATTAAGAAAAAAGGTTTTTCTTTTCCCGACCCGACCATGTGGGCAGGGTTCATTAAAAAATATTTTGCGCTACTCGTAAAGCCGGACAGCAAGATCATTGAGGGAAGCGCGAAAGCGGATAAGAAAAGTCTTTGGGGACAAATAACCCTAGAGCCTTTGACAGTGCCCGCGGGAGGTGAAGGAGAACGCAGCTTTTTGATCTATGCCGGGCCGCAGCGCTACGAGATGCTCAAAAGTTTTGGGGCGGGATTTGAAGAGATTTTTTCCCGGGGATTCTTCGGGCTTTTTAAGATGGGGATCCTCACGGTTCTGAAATTTCTGAACCAATACACGCATAATTTTGGATGGGCGCTTGTGATCCTGACCCTTCTTATCAAGCTGCTTTTCGCGCCGCTCACGCACTTGAGCTATGCGAGCATGAAAAAGATGCAAATCCTGGCGCCGAAGATGAAAGCAATCCAGGAGCGTCACAAAAAAGATCCCGCGAAATCCCAGCAAGAACTCATGGCTCTTTACCGACGCAACAAGGTGAATCCGATGATGGGTTGCCTTCCCATGCTGATTCAGATACCGGTTTTTATTGCCATGTTTAAACTCCTGCCTGAAGCGATCGAGCTTCATGGGGCCCCGTTCATCGGCTGGATCAAAGATCTTTCTGCGCCGGACCACTTCCTGACGCTCCCCTTCACGGTTCCTTTTTTAGGATGGAACTCATTGAACATTCTGCCGATCCTCATGGCTGCATCACAAGTCTGGTATCAGAAGCTTATGCCGTCGCAGCCCGGCTCGAGCCCGGAACAGCAAACCATTATGAATATCATGCCCATCTTTTTCGGGTTCATTTGCTACAACATGCCGTCAGGGCTCACGCTTTATTGGACCCTACAGAACGTTTTTTCGATCATCCAGCAGACCTTCATTAACCGTATCGTGATCGTTCTGCACCACGAAGACCAGTAAAAAAATTATACGGCGTACGCAAAACGCCGTACGACGTACAAAAAAATGAATTCCACGCAGAAATTTGCCGCTATCATTGTCGGCGCCGGACACGCCGGCGTCGAAGCTTCCCTTGCCATCGCACGATGCGGGTTTCCTGTTCTTGTGATCACCATGGATACGAACGCCGTCGCGCGTATGTCCTGTAACCCTGCGATCGGCGGACTTGCCAAAGGACATATGGTCCGCGAAATTGATGCGCTCGGCGGCGAGATGGGACTCGCGACGGATGCTACAGGTATTCAGTTCCGAATGCTTAACAAGTCCAAAGGGCCAGCCGTGTGGGCGCCGCGCGCGCAGGCGGACAAAAAACAGTACGAGCTTTATATGAAGCGCGTCCTTGAATCGGAGAAAAATCTCATGCTCCGGCAAGGACAGGTTGTGGAGCTTCTCGTCAAAGACAGCACATGTTACGGCGTTCGCACGGAAAAAGGGGAAGACTTTTTAGGCGAGCATGTGATCCTGACCACAGGCACTTTTTTGCAGGGGCTGATTCACGTGGGCGAAGAAAAATTTCCGGGTGGACGACGCGATGAACCCCCCGCCGTCGGCCTTTCCGACTCGCTTCGAAGCCATGGGATCGAACTCGTCCGTTTCAAAACGGGAACACCGCCTCGTCTCCACCAGAAAAGCCTTCGCCTGGAATTGCTGGAAGAACAACGGGGTGATGAGCCGCCATCCCCCTTTTCTTATCAAACCAAGAAACTTATCGTCGAACAACTTCCCTGCTATTTGACGCACACCAACGAAAAAGTCCATGAGATTATTCGCAAGAATCTGCATCGTTCCCCTCTTTATGCAGGACGCATCGTCGGGATTGGCCCCAGATACTGCCCATCCGTTGAAGACAAGGTTGTGAAATTTCCGGACAAAAAGAGCCATCAAATTTATCTGGAGCCCGAAGGGCGTGACACGCCGGAGATTTATATGAACGGTTTCCCTACTTCTCTTCCCCGAGATGTCCAGGAAATGGCCTTGCGCCAGATTAAAGGGCTTGAGAATGCTGAGATCCTGAAATTTGGTTATGCCATCGAGTACGATGCCGCCCCGCCCACCCAACTGAAACACTCGCTGGAGACCAAAAAAATACGGAACTTGTTTTTTGCAGGCCAGATCAACTGCACCTCCGGCTACGAAGAAGCCGCGGCCCAAGGACTCATGGCTGGCCTCAATGTTATCCGCAAGCTTTGCGGTGGAAGCGAATTTGTTCTCGACCGGACCGAGGCCTATATCGCGGTGATGATCGACGATCTTGTAACCTGCGGAACGAATGAGCCCTATCGGATGTTTACATCGCGCGCAGAATTTCGGTTGTTGCTTCGTCAGGACAACGCCGATGAGCGGCTCATGTTCTACGGATATCAGTTCAGCCTTATCCCCGATAAAACATTTGCAAAATTCAACGAACATATGGATCGGATACGTCGCGACATGCGAGAACTTAAAACAAAAAGAATAGGCAGTGACACGCTGTATCAATATTTAAAACGTCCGGAAATAACCTATAACCAGCTCGTATCAAATAGGTTACACTCATGCAATCTGTCCGAAGATGAAATTCATTGCGTTGAGACAGAAATAAAATACGAAGGATACATTGCCCAACAACGACGTGAAGTTCAAAAATTTTCAAAACTCGAAAAAAGAAAAATACCCGCTGATTTGAATTATGATGAAATCCCGGGGATCGGACGAGAAGCAAAAGAAAAACTAAAAAAAATTCAGCCAGAATCGATCGGACATGCAGCACGCATCCCCGGTATTTCCTCCTGCGATCTTTCTCTTCTTGCCGTTTTTATCGAGAAAAAGGCCAAAGCCCCCATCAAGAAATAGAAGTCTTTTTCCAGGGAAACCTTCCAATAGTCACGAAGTTTTATCTAACAAAAAGCACATACCACTTTCAAGCCATTGACGTAGTATCCCGAGGATTTTACAATCCTTACAAGTCATTTTTTTTGTTGATCATTGACAGAAACAACATGTCACAAACGGTAGATTCCACCGAACATATGCTTGGAACTCAAAACAGTCGTTAGAGTTTTCTCTTTTTGTTGTGATGTATAAAAATTGTTTCACGTGAAACAATTTTTGAAAAGAAATAAAATAACAAGCATTTCATGGAAAACAACATTGATGAAAGCATAAAAATGTCTTTTTAAGATACAATCAATCGTTTGGTCAAAAAACACATAGCAGCTCTGACAACATGCTTTTACACATCCAGAACGACGAAAACGGTGAAAATTACAATAGTTTTGTTGATCTTGCTTAATTTAATGGCATGAAGATTATTGCCAAATCATGTTGTCCAAAATTTTTCAAATTTAGAAAAAAGTGATAAAATAAATTTTAATTGAAACAAAAAAACGGAAAAGCGTCTCCTTGAAAGTTTTTCTCTATAACGATGAAATAAATTATATATTTGATTTGCCATAAGAATAATTATGTGTAAAATATTCCAGGAATTAGACGATAATTGAAAAAGATAAGTCGACGTGAGTTAAGCAGTCTCTATTTTAAAAAGTGTTTCACGTGAAACAAACGGAGGGGCTATGGAGAAAATATTCTCATTCTTTAATCAAAAAGGAGGCGTTGGAAAAACAACCTCTGTAATCAATATCGCCACGGTCATAGCTGGATTAGGAAAGAAGGTTTTGTTGATGGATCTTGATTCGCAAGGCAATGCTACAAGTGGGGTTGGGATAGAAAAGAACGAGAATGAATTCACAGCTTATCAACTTCTTGTTGAAAACTCTGATCCAAACTCAAGCATAAAAAAAACACCCATAGAAAACTTATGGATTGTTCCTTCCAATGCGCATCTCGCTGGTGCTGAAATGCATTTAATCAATCAAGACAAAAGAGAATTTGTTCTCAAAGAACAACTAAAAAAGATTTCTAATAATTACGACTATATATTTCTTGACTGTCCGCCGTCGCTTGGACTTATAAGTATAAATGCTTTAACAGCAAGTAGTTACATAATAATACCACTTCAATGCGAATATTATGCTCTGGAGGGGCTAGGGCAGCTCCTTAATACCTATCATCTTGTCAAAAAAAACCTAAGCGCAGGTCTTGAACTTGGAGGTGTAATCCTGACCATGGCGGACATTCGGACCAACCTGACGCAACAGGTTATTGAAGAAGTTCGAAATTATTTTAAGGAAAAAACCTTTCAAAGCGTGATCCCAAGATCCGTAAAGCTTTCCGAGGCGCCAAGTTTTGGGAAACCCGCCGTTATTTACGACCCATGCAACCGTGGATCGATGGCCTATGTGGAGCTTGGCAAAGAATTTTTGGCGCGATTTGGGTCCGACGAGGATCGCAAGAACTTTACCGCGAACGTAAAGACAAAGGAAACTCCCGAGAACGTTCAGACCACGCAAACCGCGGATCCCGTGCCGGCAACGGAACAGTCCGGTGTCATTCAGGCTAACTTATGAAATCCCATATAAACATCTAAACAGGAGTCGTAAAAATGAAAAAAGCACTCGGTAAGGGTTTAAGCGCGTTGATCCCGGATAGTTATAAAGATCAAATGGCCGCAGAAAGCAAAGAAATGCCTGAGGTCACAGCGACCATCACCACGGAGCCAGAGACCGCCGCCCAAGCGGTTATTCTTCCGGTGAAGACCCCGGCGTTTCAGCTGATACCAGTATCGCAGATTGTGCCGAACGCGGACCAGCCAAGAAAAATTTTCAACGCAGAAGCTATAGAAGAACTCGCCGGCTCTATCCGCGAAAAGGGTGTATTGCAGCCGGTCATCGTAAAAAAGAAAAACGATGGGGTATTCGAACTCGTGTGCGGCGAGCGGCGATTCCGTGCAGCGGCGCTTTGCGGTCTGGCCGAAGTGCCTGCCATCATTAAAGATATTGCGGACGAAGATTTTCTTGAATGGGCGCTGATCGAGAATATTCAGCGCGAAGATTTAAATCCTATTGAGGAGGCTGAAGCGTACCAGCGTCTCGTGGAAGAGCGGATGATTTCCCAGGAGGAGGTTGCAAAAAGAGTGGGGAAGAACCGTGTGACGGTCACGAACACGTTGCGCCTTTTGCGTTTGCCCCAGGAAGTAAAACAATATCTGGCAGAGGGCAGGCTTTCGGCGGGACATGCTCGCGCACTTCTCGGCCTTCTGTCCCCGGAACATCAGCGGCAAATGGCTAAAAGGATCGTCGAGGAGAATTTATCAGTTCGCCAGGTCGAGGCCATTGTCAATCGAAGTAATGCGCACAAGCGAAAAGCGAAATCCGCCCGGCATCTCAGCGCCGAGATCGTGGACCTCGAAACGCGCCTGACGCATTTTCTCGGAACACAGGCGAAGATCTATCCGCGCAAGAACCAGAAGGAAGGACGCGTTGAAATCCAGTATTTCTCACTCGACGACCTCGACCGCGTTCTCCGGAAAATCGGCCTGCCGCAGGGCTGATCTTCGGGAAAGAGGCTTCCCTAAGCGAGCGAACGAAAAAAGGGCCTTTACGAGGGTCCCGGCCGTTGTGGTATAATTTCCGCACTTTTTCGTTTTATGTGTTATTCTCACTATTAGAAAAATCAACTCCTCGCAAAGCCGATAGACGCCTTTCAAACGAAGGGGACTCCGCATGTCGAAAAAATTTTGGGTAAAGGGTTTTACTATTTTTTTAACAAGCCTTATTTTGGTCGGTTGCGGCTCTCCGAACGAGCCGGGGGGGCGGGGCACCACGGAAGTTAAAGTAAGCTTCTGGGGAACGCCCGAAGAGATCAACATCATTACCGAAGCCCTCGCGCCCTGGCAGGCAAAACATCCCGAGATCAAAATCGTTTTTGAGCACACACCCTACACAGGTTACATTAGCAAGATCCTCACGCGGATTGCGGGAGGTGCGGCGCCCGATATCATCGCCACGGAGGTCGATTATTTCGTGACGTTCGCGACCAAAGGCGTTCTGGAAGATCTGACGCCGTATGAGACCGCCGACCCGAAAGGTTTTGATAAAGGCGATTTCTTCCCGCAGATTATCGATCGTTTCACCTACCAGGGGAAACTTCTGGCTGCGCCGCGCGACATCGCTCCGTTTGCCTGCGTGTTCTACAATAAAAAAGTTTTTGATGAAGCAAAGATTCCCTACCCGACCGATGATTGGAACTGGGGCGACATGTTGCGCCTGGCGCGTGAACTCACCAAAAAAGACAGTTCCGGGCGCGTCACACAATACGGTTTTTACACCTGGGCCTGGCAGAATTTCATTTATGGGAACGGCGGCGGGCTCGTGGATAATGTTAAAAATCCCACAAGGACCCTGTTGGACGATGACCGCTCCATCATGGGCATTCAGTTTTACGCCGATCTGAGCAACCTGTATGAAGCTATGCCGACGCCCACAGCCTTCATGAATTTCGGAATGGGCGCGGACCGGATGTTCGCCAACGGCCGCATCGCGATGTTTCTGTCCGGTATTTGGGAAGCCCCGCAATTCCGTAATTACAATTTTAAATGGGACGTAGTGATGTTTCCCAAGAACAACAAGGGCATTCGGGCCTTCGGGACCGGAGGGACAGGATACGCGATCCTCAAGTCTTCCAAACACAAAAAAGAGGCGTGGGAAGTGATCAAGGCTCTGACCGGACCCGAAGGACAACGGCAATTCGCCGAACGCGGTCTCGCTCAGCCTGCCCGCATCTCCGTGGCAAAAAGCGACGCGTTTGCCGGAAACGCGTCTGCTCCGGCCAACAAGAAAATGCTCAACGAAGCAGTCCAGTACGCCGTCTTCAGCCCTTTTCATCCGAGATGGCGTGAAATAGAGGAAAAGTATCTCCGCCCAAAACTGGATCTCATTTTTAACGGGAAGAAAACCGCCGCGGAAGCTGTTAAAGAACTAGCCCCCGAGATTAACGCCCAGCTACAGCAGTCCAGCCGATGAGCTTATTTTAAAACAAAAGAAACTAAGGAGTTTTTGTTACCATGCCCAGAAAGTCAAAGGAAAGAAAAAAAGCGGAAGCCAAAATGCTTTTGAAAACGGACAGTGCCGAGAAAAAATTCGCCTCAAAATACGGTTACTTCACAGCCGACGGGCGTGAATTTGTCATCACACGTCCCGATACACCACGCCCGTGGGTAAACGTGATCTCCAACGGGGATTACGGCACCATCGAGACGCAGACTGGCTCAGGTTTTTCATGGCGCGACAATTCAAACCTGTCACGGGTCACACGCTGGGACCAGGATCTGATCCGCGATAACTGGGGCAAATATACTTATGTGCGCGACCGGGATAACGGGGACTATTGGTCCGGAACCTGGAAGCCGTGCATGCCGAAATATGATTTTTTTGAAGTAAGGCATGGCCAGGGATACTCGGTTCTGACAAGCAAGCTTCACGGGATCCGATTCGAGAAAACGATCTTTGTGGATGTGGAAGACCCGGTCGAAGTCTGGAAGGTCGTTTTAACAAATCAATCCGGGAAAAAACGACGCCTGAGCCTTTTTACCTATTTTGACTGGTGTCTCGGGAATTGGTCGGACACGCATCGTGAATTCCACAAAACATTCATCGAAACCTGGATCGATAAAAAGAACGGTTGTATTCACGGTGTCAAGCGCGCACCGCTTGTGCCGGGATTTATTTCAACAGGTATGACCGAAAAACCGCTCCAGGGATTTCACGCGGCGCACCCTAAGCCCGTGGCGTATGACGGCGACAAAGAATCTTTTCTGGGCCGTTACGGGGAGATCCACGCGCCGGCAGCAGTGGTGGAAGGAAAGTGCCGCGACTCGGAAGGGAAATGGGGTGATGCGTCGGCAAGCCTTCAGGTCGATGTAGAACTCGGTCCCAAGGAATCCAAGACCGTGATTTTCACGCTAGGGTCCACACGCAACCGGGAAGAAGCCGAGCGGATCATCCAGAAATATTCCAACCCCAGGACCGCAGAGCAGGAACTTCACAAAGTCAGGGCGCTTTGGGACTCTTTTATCCACGCCTCTGAAGTTGAGACACCCGACGAGGCCCTCAATTTTATGACGAACATCTGGATGAAATATCAGGCAATTTCTGCGCGTATCTGGGCCAAGTGCGCTTACTATCAATCGAGCGGCGGCTACGGGTTCCGGGACCAGTTGCAGGACTGTCAGATCTTTTTCGCGACACGACCCGAGCTCGCAAAAAAACAGATCCTTCTCCACGCCGAGCAGCAATTTCCGGACGGAACAGTCTATCACTGGTGGCATCACGGGACGAATATCGGCGCGATCACGCATTGCTCGGACGATCTGTTGTGGCTTGATTTCATCACGCTGAACTATCTTGATGAAACGGCCGACGAAGCGATCCTGAACGAGGTCGTGAAATTCCTGCCGGATCCGAAAACCAAAGAAGTTACCTCGGGGACGCTTTACGATCACATGCTTCGCGCGATCGACAAAGCTCTCACAAGGTTTTCGCCGCGGGGTCTCCCGCTGATCGGCGAATGCGATTGGAACGACGGGCTAAGCCACGTCGGCACCAAGTGGAAGGGCGAGTCGATTTGGCTTGGGCATTTTCTCTACGGCATCTTGAACCGCATGGCACCGATCATGGAAAAACGCGGTGACAAAACGAAGGCCGTGGAATATCTCCGCCGTGCGGAAGCGATGAAAAAAGCGATCAACGAAGAAGGATGGGACGGGGAATGGTATTTGGGCGCCACCCGCGACGACGGAAGACCTCTTGGCAGCAAAAAATGCGAAACCGGAAAGATCTTCCTTAATTGTCAGACCTGGGCCGTTATTACGGGTGTGGCTGACGCAAAGCGCGCCAGGATTGCGATGGATTCGGCCGCGAAATGGCTTTACAAAAAGTATGGACCGCTTCTTCTAACGCCGGGCTATAACAAGACCGACGCAACGATCGGCTATATCACGCGTTACGCTCCTTCGGTCCGCGAAAACGGCGGGCTTTACACGCACGCCGGAACCTGGGCAGTCCAGGCAGAGGCCATGATGCATGATGGAGAGCGGGCGCATCAAGTCTACAAAAGCTTCAATCCTGCGATTCGCGGTTTGGAACCGGATATTTATTACAGCGAACCTTATGTGACGCCCGGAAATGTAGATGGGCCGGACTCGCCCAACAACGGACGCGGCGGCTGGACCTGGTACACGGGCTCAGCGGCCTGGTATGCGGTGGTGGCCATGAACTGGATCCTGGGCATTCGTCCTACCGCCAAGGGACTGATCGTGGATCCCGTGATTCCGAAGAAATGGTCCGGATTCAAGATGAAACGTCTTTTCCGTGGCAGCACTTACCTGATCGAAGTCAAAAACCCCCAACAAACCGGGCAGGGGGTCCAGTCTGTCGTGGTGGATGGAAAAAAACAGAAAGAAAATTTCATCCCGGACCTTCGGGACGGCCGAACCCACCGGGTCGAGGTTACACTCGGATAGACGAAAAAACATGACTCTTCACAAAAAACATCTCTCAAACATGAAGCAACTTCTGGGAAAGGCCGTTTTGTTTTTTGTAGCGGCATGTTTTCTCGGGGGGTTCCCTCCGGCGGGTTCTGCCGCCAGCAAAATCCAGAAACAAAAAACGGAAGAGATTTTTGTCCAGCAAATCGGTCCCGCAGGCGGGGAGGCATCATTTGATGTCGGAAGGATCTACGATATCGTTCCTGCCGACAAGCCACTTCGGGTTTCAACGCAATTCAAGGTCGTGGACGATTTTAACGCCGGGGAACTCAAGAACAGTCTGGGGGGAGCCTGGATCATAAACAAATGGGAGAAAAAAAAGGTCCACTTGGACCTGAAAAAAGAAGATGCCCGCGACATCAGATCCGGCGCGTCATTATGGGCAAGGATCAATCTTAGGAGAAAAGAAAGAACGACTTTCAAAACCTCGCTCGAAAAACTGGACATGAGTGCGGCTTATTATCTTGTGTTCAAATGCAGAATCCCCCCCCCCGTGCCGTTTAAAGGACATGTTCGCGTTTCCCTGACCGACTGGGCGGGAAAGATTGTTGAACGGGACGTCACAGGGGCCTGCCTTGAAGAGGGCGAGTGGAATGAAGTGGTCCTGCCGACGAGTTTTTTTATGGGGATCGATTTTAATCAACTGAAATATCTTTCCGTTAGCGTGATCGCCCCAGACAGGAACTGGGCCGGGAAACTGGGCCTGGATGAAATTGCCTTCGTGGGGGGTCCCGAGGTCGGGTTTGAAAGCGTGGAGGACAACTTCGTCGGGTTCCCGCGTTCTATTACGAACAAGAACCGGCGCCGGGAACTTTTGGCGACAAACAACGATGAGAAACTGCTTCTCGAGATCGCCAAAGATACCTGGAAGTATTTTGAAAACGCCGCCGACAAAAGAAGCCATCTTATTTCGGACCATTTCAAGGTCGGGGATTTTCCGATGGCGGCGACCTACACTTCGCCCACGAATATCGCCATGGATCTTATGGGGACTGTTGCCGCGAAAGAGCTGGAGATCATCACTCCGGATGAGGCGGCCCGACGCATTCGAAACACCCTGAGAACGCTTAGAAAGCTGGATGCGTGGAAAGGCTTTTTGTTCAACTTTTATGAAACGACCCGGCTTGGGGTAAGTCGCCGGTTTGTTTCAAGCGTGGATAACGGCTGGCTTGCCATTGCGCTGGTGGTAGTCCGCCAG
>Ga0265297_10010844_pt1 | contig 11325 bp, 17 predicted proteins | sample Munlanlwell13791_FD_192502 | JGI IMG/M metagenome (GOLD analysis project Ga0265297, IMG submission 192502) | Leachate microbial communities from a municipal landfill in Southern Ontario, Canada - Leachate well 137-91 | ecosystem: Engineered > Solid waste > Landfill > Unclassified | place...
TTTTGCCGCAAACCTGATCCCTTATTTTCCCCGGCGTCAACCGTATAGAGAATGAAGCCTGCAACGCCCGGTACCCCTCCGTTGTCACGGAACAACACCATAACCCGGTTTTTTTCCACCCATCCCTCCCGGGCTGACAATTTCTCAGAATCGGTGATTCGCGAGATGACCCGGCTGTCCCTGAAGCATAACGCGATCAATCTTGCCCAGGGATTTCCGGACTTTCCCTGCCCGGCGGAACTGAAAGCCGCAGCCTGCGAAGCGGTCAACGAGGACTACAACCAGTACGCGATCACGTGGGGCGCACAGGACCTCCGCGAAGCACTGGCAGCCCGGGTGGCGCAGTTCAATGGCATGAGCTTCGATCCCCAGACCGGCATCACCGTCACCTGTGGTTCTACCGAGGTGATGATGGCCTCGATGCTCGCCATCATCCAGCCGGGCGATGAGGTGATTGTACCGGAACCGTTCTATGAAAATTACGGGCCCGACGCACAAATTTCAGGAGCGGTGCCACGGTACGTCCCGCTTAAGGATAATTTCTCTATCGATGAAGAGGCCTGGAAATCTGCATTCAATAAGAAAACCCGGGCGATCATCCTCAATACCCCCAACAACCCGACCGGCAAGGTCTTCTCAAGAAAAGAACTCGCGTTCATCGCTGACCTCTGTATCGATCACAACGTGATCGCGATCACAGATGAGATCTACGAACACATCCTGTACGATGGGAGAAAACACGTCTCGATCGGGTCGCTGGACGGGATGCAGGACAGGACCATCACCATAGGCAGTTTCTCCAAGACCTACAGTGTTACCGGCTGGCGTGTCGGGTATGCACTTGCCGGTAAGGAGATCACGGAACGGGTCCGCAAGATCCACGATTTCTTAACCGTGGGTGCACCCGCCCCGCTGCAACATGCCTGTGTGGCAGCTCTCCATCTGCCGGAATCCTATTACCATGAGCTTGCCCGGGAATATGACCGGAAACGGCACATTCTCTTTAACGGGCTGAAGAAAGCCGGGTTCGCCTGCCAGCTGCCGGAAGGTGCCTACTATATCTTCACGGATATTGCCGGGTTCGGTATGACCGATACAGAGTTTGCCCGATATCTCGTAGAAAAGGCCGGGGTGGCGGCGGTTCCGGGAAGCTCGTTTTACCATGAAGGGGGAGAGACGAAACTCCGGTTCACCTTCTCGAAAAAAGATGAGACGCTGGTCGAAGCCTGCCGGCGCCTCGATACATTGGATATCGGTTAGGTCCATCGCGGGAAAAGTGATTGTTCAAACTGCCGGGTAGCTTCACGCGCGATCAAGTTCCTGCACCGCCACTTCCTCATAAACTTTGAGTTCCCTGTCGCTGATGTACGTTACTGAGAAAAAATCCTGAATCGTGATGGAATACGTGACGAAAAAAGGGAGAGTGCGGATCAGAACTGGAAATGCTTGTTCACAATCTTGATCGCACAGTAATCGCCGCACATGGTGCAGCCGTCAGTGTCAGCAGGCATACGCTCCGCACGAATAGCCTTTGCCCGTGCCGGGTTCATGGCAACCGCGAACTGGCGGTCCCAGTCAAGATCGCGGCGGGCATGTCCCATCTCCAGGTCAAGGTCGCGGGTCTTTTTGAGTTTGATCATGTCCCCGACGTGAGCGGCAATGCGTGAACTCATGACCCCTTCATAAACTTCTTCAGGTGTCGGAAGTGCCAGGTGTTCTGCGGGAGTTACGTAGCAGATGAAATCAGCGCCGAGGGATGATGAGATTGCAGCGCCGATTGCCGCAACCCGGTCATCGTACCCCGGTGCGATATCAGTCACAATCGGTCCGAGCATGTAGAACGGTTTGTTGTTGGTGACACGTTTCATCAGCGTGACATTGGCAGCGATTTCATCAATAGGCACGTGGCCCGGACCTTCGACAATAACCTGAACATTCTGTTTGTGCGCAATATCGGCAAGCTCTGCATTGATGAGCAGCTCCTGCACTGCTGCACGATCGGTTGCATCGTGAATGCACCCGGCACGCATACCATTACCCATGGAGAGGGTGACTTCGTGCTCCTTCATGATCTCCAGCAGGTAGTCAAATTCGCTGTAGAGCGGATTCTCTTTCTCGTTGTGGAGCATCCATGCGGTCATGAACGCGCCGCCGCGAGAGACAAGCCCCCCGTGACGACCCTGGTTCTTTAAGCGCTTGACCGTCTCGAAGTTGATACCGGTGTGGATGGCCATGAAGTTTGTTCCGAGTTTTGCCTGTTCGGCAGTAATTCGGAAAAGGTCGTCTTCTTTCATGTTGACGACAGCGCCGTCCTTGATCGCGGCTTCAATAAATGCCTGGTAGAGAGGAACACATCCCACAGACAGGCTGGTGTTTGCAATAACCTGTTTGCGGATCTCAACAAAATCGCCACCGGTTGAAAGTTCCATGAGGGTATCGGCACCGGCACGTTCGGCCTGTTTTACCTTCTCGATCTCCTGGGGAATATCAACGATATCTGTTGATGTACCAATGGATGCATTGACTTTGGTCCGGAGTCCGTCACCAATGCCGCAGATCTTGACTTTACGGTAGGGCGAGATTGGGATGACAATATGGCCTCCGGCAACACCGCGCCGGACAAAATCCTCAGTAACTCCTTCCTGTTTGGCAACGATCTTCATCTCTTCGGTGACAATGCCCCGTTTGGCATCCGCAACAATACTCATGGCATACTGGTTGCCGTAAAGACAAGATAAAGGCTCGTTTTTTAAAATATGGACTAAATCTGGCTTGTCCTCTCAACAAGTAAAGTTGATTTGGAATAACGCAGAATTTTTTGTTTATCATCTCATGTTTTATTTTTTTTAGGCTCTTCTCCCGATTTTTTTATACAGTGTGAATAGGGAAAAAAAATATTTTTTTGCGATTGACTGGTGAAGAATGCCCGGAAGGACCGGGGGGAATAGAAAGTCGGGATGGTCAGCCAGGCCCTTTCCCATGCCCATGCTCACCCGGCACCCATCGTCCGCCATCTTTTGTCAGCTCCTTCTTCCAGATAGGGACACCTTTCTTGATCTCTTCGAGGATATACCGGGATCCTGCATATGCATCGGGGCGGTGACCGGCACTCACTACAATGATCAGGATATTCTCGCCAACCGTCAGCCTTCCAATCCGGTGGATGATGTCGATATGCAGGAGCCTGAACTGGTCAGTTGCCTCTTTTGCGATCTTATCTAACTCTTTTACCGCCACTTCCTCGTAGGCTTCGAGCTCCATCTCTGTGATCTCATCATCCCGGACAACACCATCGAAAACTACGACAGCACCCGTACCGTGCTTCTTTGCGGCAGCGATAAGAGCCCCGATATCCACATCAGCGGTCTGGATTGCGATCACCGGTTCACCCGTTCATCCGTTTCGTCCGAAAAAAACCTCAATGATCGCACGTAAAATCCCCGCTGTGATCATGCGAGTGGGGGTTCTTCTCCACCCACGGTTCAAGACCCTGTCTCGTCCGGTAATTATTGATTGCCGTGTGAATGCCCTCTTCCGCAAGCACCGAGCAGTGCATCTTGATCGGAGGCAATCCTTCAAGCGCTTCGGCCACCGCCTTGTTGGAGATCTCCCATGCGCCCTCAAGGGTTTTGCCCTTTACCATTTCAGTTGCCATGCTGCTGGATGCAATGGCAGCCCCGCAACCGAATGTCTTGAACTTTGCATCGACGATCATATTTTTCTCGATTTTAAGAAAGATTTTCATGATATCGCCACAGGCCGGGTTCCCAACCTCACCAACCCCGTCAGGATTCTCAAGTTCACCGACATTGCGTGGATTTTTGAAATGATCTAATACTTTGTCGCTATACATGGTCACTTCCGATATACGCAATCGCAGGTCCGATACCTTCACCACATCCAATGATTCCTGAAATGGTTTTTAAATGAATGTACTGAAACGTTATATTTTTGTAGTTACGGAACCTATTCACAATTGTGAATGCAATACGTAATTTCGCCATTAAAAAAATAAAAAGGTTGTGATGTGATGGAAGCACCTTGTCAAAAAATTGTATGGGATGTCCTGCCTGCAATCCGGGCAGCGATTGCAGTAGAGCTCGTCAAAGGGGGGGTATCCCAGGTGGAAGCCGCGAGGATGCTGGAAATCGCACCTTCCGCGGTTTCTCAGTACCTGTCCGGAAAGCGCGGGTATCGTATCGAATTCGAGGATGATGTGAAAAAGTCTATCGGACTGCTGGCACTGGACCTTAAAGATAAAAAGAAGATCAACCTGATTCAGCGCACCTGCGACATCTGCCGACAGTTGCGGGAAGGGGATGAACAGTGTGGCGGGTCATCCGGCACAGCATCGGAACGCTGTGGTTCATAAAAAAACAAGACGAAAAGAGCAGAGTTTTTCTCATTTTTTAAGGCGTTTTTATGATGGTGATTGAGAAACGAAGACTTCTTGAGCAGAAGATCAGGGAGCGGGGGTCGATACTTGTTGCGTTCTCCGGAGGTGTCGACAGTACGCTCCTTGCTGTACTGACCAAAGAGATCCTTGGCAACAAAAGCCGGTGTGTCCTGCTCGATAGTCCGGTCGTGCCGCGTGCAGCAGTGGAACAGGCACAAAAGATCGCAGGCGATCTTGATCTTAATCTCGATATCATTACCATTTCACCGTTGGATCACGATGAATTCCAGAAAAACTCCCCGGATCGCTGTTACTTCTGTAAAAAAATCTCGGCACAGTTCCTGAAACAACGAGCAGGCGAACTGGGTTTTGCCTGCATTGCTGATGGCATCAATGTCTCGGATACCTATGAACACCGGCCCGGGCTTAGGGCATCGAGCGAGGAAGGGATTATCCATCCGTTTATAGAAGCCGGTATTACCAAGCAGGACATCCGGGAGATCGCACGGCAGTGCGGGCTTTTGATCTGGCAGAAACCTTCTGCTGCCTGCCTCTCTTCACGCGTACCCTATGGCGAAGAGATCACCCGGGATAAACTGAAGATGATTGAAGAGGCAGAAGCGTTTCTTTCAGTGCAGGGATGTTCCCAGCTCAGGGTACGGTTGCATGGTTCTGTTGCCCGGATAGAAGTACTGCAAGAGGATTTACAAAAAATACTGTCAATCCAGAAAGAAGTTGTAAGCACCCTCAAGTCAATCGGATTTTTGTATATAACGATCGATCTTGAAGGTTACCGAAGTGGGAGTATGGATGAAGTGCTCTGAAATGAACACTTGTTTATGACGTAAGTATACCTCAATTTCGAGGGTCCTGAACCATGAGATTAAATAAGCCCTATACGGGCTCATTTTCCCTTTTTTAGTACGTCAGACAATACCGGAAAACGTCGAAAATTCCCCCTTTTCAGTTCCTGTGGAAAATACGCCTAAATTTCGCTTTGATTGCCAAAATACGGCTGGAATCCCCCTCTCCCAAAGGCCGCCATAGCCCCTGGAATCGAGGCATTTTTCGCCACTTAGTTTATCCCGCCCGGGCCCCGGAAACCCGACCGGAATGCGAATACGAAGGTCGGTTTTTCCGGGGATGTCAAAAAACAGGGTTTTAGTAAGAGGAACCCCTGGAATCTTCCCTTCCGCTCTCACTTTTTCTTCTTCGGTCCGCACACAACAATTTCATCATCGTCGATCATCGGGATCTTCATGTGCTCGATCGCCCAGTTGCAGAGGGCATCGAGAAGCGGGATGATCGTAACACCCAGCGGCGTGAGCGAATACTCGACCTTAGGCGGGACCTGGGTGTACACGTTTCTATTGATAACGCCGTCCTGTTCCAGCTCCCGCAACTGTTTTGTCAGCATCACATCCGTAATGCCGGGAATTGACCGACGGAGATCGCTGAACCGCAGCACGCGTTTTCGTAAGAACCAGATGATCAGCGGCTTCCACTTACCGCCGATAACATCGAGCGTGCCCTCAACCGGGCAGAAATAACAGGAGGGATCTTTCATCATACACTTTCACTATGTTTTTCTTTAGTATATACGATTCGAATTAGTATCCTCTATAAATTTAGTGCTGCCAGAGATTTCTTAGTGCTTTTATTTCGAAATATCCGGCAATGAAAACGTTATCTGACCCGTCGAAGGAATAGCACAACGCCGGAATTCTAAAACCACAATAAAGGTGAAACCGTGTTTGAAGAACAGCTGACCCTCGCATTCAATGAATTTGTCCACGTGGCCCTTGTGCTCGTGATCCTCATCGCCGTTATCTCGGTCCTCACCGGTATCGTGCGTGAATATGTCCCGCAGGAAAAGATCCAGAAACGCCTGGGAACCGGTCTCGGGAAGAAAGGACCCATTGTCGGAGCGCTTTTAGGAATACTTACCCCGTTCTGCAGTGCTTCGATGGTACCGGTCTCCATGGGTATGATAGAATCAAAAGTTCCCTTCTCGACTGTATTGGCATTTTTGTTCTCGGCACCCATCTGCAATTTCATGGTCGTGGGGATCATCTTCGGGGTCTTCGGCTGGCAGATTGCCCTTGTTTATTTCGTTGTTACCCTGCTCATGGCGATCATAGGTGGCGCGTTCCTAGGCAACACCCGGCTGAAACACGAGGTTAAGGAAGTGATGACCTTCGTGCAATCCTGCGGTTGTGCATCGGTTCCTGAGACCCCGTCCGCGTGCGGGTGCTCTGCCACCGTGCAGCAACCGTCATGTGGCGTCTCCCCTTGCAGCGTGCCCCCGGCACCGGTAACCGTTCCGATATCCGGGTGTTGTGGAACCGCAGCGCCGGATGGGGAGTATTCATCGGGAAGTTTCTGGGAACGCAACCGGCCCCGGCTCATCCGCAGTATGCCGTTTGCCCGGGCATTGTTTGTGCAGATCATCCCATACGTGCTCATCGGTGCAGCGATCAGTGGTGTCTGCGCAGCGTTCCTTCCGGCATCGATTGTTGAAGCCTACGTGGGGAACTCAAACCTGCTCGCGATTCCCATCGCAGCGGCAATCGGTGTTCCGCTGTACCTGAGAATCGAGATGGCAATTCCGCTGCTCTCGGTTCTTCTTGCAAAAGGTATGAGCCTCGGAGCAGCAATGGCCCTTCTCATCGGGGGGACCGGCGCAAGCCTGCCGGAGATCGCCATCCTCGGATCCATGCTCAAACCCAAGGCTATTGCGGCCTATGTCCTTTGGGTTTTCATCACGGCAACCCTTGGAGGTTTTATTTTCTATGCAGTGTTTGTCGGGTAATTTTTCCCATTGAGGTGTTGAGTTTTGAACGGAAAGAAAATTGACCAGAACGAATCCAATAGTCCCGAAGAGCTCCCAAACCAAGACTCATGCTCATCCCCCTTCCGGGGCATTCGTGGTTTTGCCGGTTACCTGATCTCCTGCTGTCCCTATACCATGATTGGTAAAAAGATCCTCTGGATACTGCGTGGTGAAACGGGCACACCCCGCGAACAGCTCACCAACCGGGAAATTTACCTAAAAAACAATATCAAAATCGGGTACGGCATTATGCTCATCGGAGTGTTCTGCCCGATATTCTGGATCTCGTTTCTGCTCGGCGCCCGGGGTTCCGAACTCATGTTCAACGCTGTTCACTCAGGCATTGTGATTATGATTGGCATCCTGTATTTCGCCACGTACCGAATTCAACTGGGACGGGAATTCGGGGGCGGGAATCGCTGATGCATCCGGGTCTGAAGGTATTTGCTCCCTGCATCGCAGGTACGGGACTTCTGCTCGTCACGAACGCTGCGATCTCACGGGATGGCTGGCTGGTACCCACCGCAGTGATCGCCGGAACCGCCCTTACGATGGCGGGAATTATTATCCTGACATCCGACAAACTGAAAACATGAGGTATGGTTATTCGACCACAGGGTAATCCGGTTCATATCATAGGAATAAAATGTCCCATGAAGAAAGAGAAATTAAAAACGTGATGATATTCGGCACAGGATTCGCCCTCTTCGGCCTCGTGTGTCCGTTCTTCTGGTTAAGTTTGTTTAATGGTAATTCTGGATCCCAGACTTGGGTTTATGCGGTCCATTCTGGTTTTTTTATTGCGATCGGGCTTATTTTCCTGGTGAAGGGGTGGTATGATCTCAGACGGGTGCAGGCCGCGATACCGGCGAAAACCACGGAATAGACCCTCCGGTATTTCCGAGATATGATTTTAAGAAGGGATGCCCTTTTCTGAATATACCCATCCAGATTTAAAAAATGTGAGTGCAATGCAGGCAGAACACCGGCCGTCGATCCACATGAATATTCCCTTTTACCATCAGCATTATGACTTTACGTGCGGCCCGGCCTGCCTGATGATGGCGATGAAATATCTGGATCCCGGCATGCAGCCGGGAAAGGATCTGGAGATCGATCTCTGGAGGGAAGCAAACCTCGTCGCGGTCTGCGGCACCAGCAGATATGGCCTCGCGTTTTCAGCAGCAACCCGGGGTTTTTCTACACGCGTTACCAGCAGTACGGGAGGGATCGATTTTGCAGAAAAGTTCGTCCCGTCTCTTGACGCTCCGGCCATGGAACTGCTCATAGGTCAGTTTTCAGAGCGGAGAACGCGATGCAAAAAACTTCAGGTCCGGGAACGACTTGCACCGATCACCGGAAAGACCCTCCGCGAAGCTCTTTTTTCAAATCACGTACCGCTGATCGTGACCAGTTCCCGGTTCTGCGGTGGGGAAGACTGCCCTCACTGGGTCGTTGTGACCGGCATTGATGACAAATTCTTCTACTTCAACAGTTCTTCCGATACGAGGCCAAAAAAGAGAAAAATCAGGCTGCCTGCTCTTCCGGAGTTTGTCGGGTACCACGGCGATCAATCGATGGTCGAAATCTGGAACGGATAAGCCTGCGGGAAGATATTCCGGGATGCAGTGCTGGTTCGTGAAAAAATAATTTCTACCCTTCCATATAGGCAGCTTTAGAATGACTGCAACAAAAACTCTCTTTTTCTGTGGCGATATGAGTCGTATCCTTACTCTACAACCGGTTGTTGAATGTATTACCCGGTCTTTATCGCTACCTGAATAAAGAATCCAGATCATATCGGACATATTCATATATTCGCATACACAAATATGTAATGTGGATGCCCAGATCAAATTGTTAAAAGCGCTTGCCGATGAGACACGGATAAAAATTATCCAGTGTCTCATGGAGGGCGAACGATGTGCCTGCGCCATTGTGCCGGCAGTTGGAAAAGCGCAGCCCACGGTTTCACAGCACCTGAAAATCCTGGAGGAAGCCGGGGTTCTGGAGTCACGGAGGAAAGGTGTCAATATCTGGTATAAGATCAAGTCGGAAAAGGTGAGTCCGATTATGAAAATTCTTGATATCCGGAAAATTGAGATCCCGGTAACCTGTGAGGAATGCAAATGATAGAATCCAGTGTGCCGATCAATAAACGTGAAGCAGGACGGGAAAACTGAATGACCCCAACGAAGCAGCTCTCTTTCCTTGACCGCTACTTGACGCTCTGGATATTCCTTGCGATGGCAGTCGGGATTGGCATCGGGTACTTTATGCCCGCAGTACCGTTAATGATTACCGGCCTCTCAATAGGGACCACCTCCATACCCATCGCCATCGGGCTCATTCTGATGATGTACCCGCCCCTCGCGAAGGTGAAGTACGAGGAACTCGGGAAAGTATTCCAGAACACAAAAGTCCTTGGCCTTTCGCTTGTCCAGAACTGGATTGTGGGTCCGGTCCTGATGTTCGCCCTTGCGGTCATCTTCCTCCGGGACCAGCCGATGTTCATGTACGGCCTGATCCTAGTCGGGATCGCCCGGTGCATCGCGATGGTTATCGTCTGGAATGATCTCGCGGAAGGGGATTGCGAGTACTGCGCTGCAATTGTTGGCCTCAACTCGCTCTTCCAGGTCTTCTTCTACTCGGTCTATGCCTGGTTCTTCATCACGTACCTGCCGCCCCTGCTCGGGCTCGGTGCCGGGTCTGCGGTTTCGATAACGATAGTCCAGATCGCTGAGAGTGTTTTCATCTATCTCGGTATCCCGTTCATCGCAGGCATGATCACGCGGTATGCCCTGCTCCGCATCAAGTCGAAGGCGTGGTACGAACAGGTATTCATCCCGAAGATATCCCCGATCACGCTCATCGCCCTGCTCTTCACCATCATCGTGATGTTCTCGCTCAAGGGAGAGTACATTGTGAATGTGCCGTTCGACGTTGTCCGGGTCGCCATTCCGCTGCTCTTCTACTTCGTCATCATGTTCTTTGTGAGTTTCTGGATGTCTCACCGGCTCGGCATCGATTATGCGAAGTCGGCGTCGCTCTCGTTCACGGCTGCATCCAACAACTTCGAGCTCGCGATCGCTGTAGCCATCGCAGTCTTCGGCATTGCATCGCCAGCGGCTTTTGCCACGGTCATTGGACCGCTCGTGGAAGTGCCGGTCCTGATTGGGCTCGTGAATGTCTCGCTCTGGCTGCGGGGGAAATGGTATGGCGGGAAGAATGACGGCACGTGCAGCATGCCGGTGCGGTGAAATTCAGGGGAACTCATGAAAAAGAAGATATTATTTATCTGCACGCACAACTCCGCCCGCTCCCAGATGGCGGAAGGGTACATGAATGCAAAGTATGGCGACCGGTACGAAGTATTCAGTGCCGGGACCGAAGTAACCCGGGTCCACCCGGTGGCAATTGAAGTCATGAAGGAGATCGGGATCGATATCTCGGGGCACCGGTCGAAACTCATTGATGAGCACTTCGGGAAAGGAATCGGAACGGTCGTCACGGTCTGCGATTCTGCACAGAAAGCTTGCCCGTTCTTTCCGGGTGCTAAATACGTAATTCACCAAAGTTTTCCGGATCCCTCGGCATTACAAGGATCCGATGAGGAAGTCCGGGCCGGGTTCCGTAGCGTGAGAGAGGAGATCATCCGGTGGATCGATGCAACATTCGGACCCGGGAGCGTATGAGAAAAACGGATATCGTGAATTCCCAAAGGCAGAAATGAACCGGTCAGGCCGGGGATCTGCGGCCAGGAACCCAGGCTCGCATCTGGATTCCACATCGTTTAATACCGGCCAACACTATGCAAGGTATCGAATTCTAAAATACAAAGAATTCAGTTGAGGTAAATTATCATGACAGAGGAAAAGAAGAAGAAAGGATTTTTCGCAGCGATTAAGGAATCGATGAACAAGAGCGGCGGATGCTGTGGTGGCGGGGAGACCTGTGGTTGTGGTCCCGGAGGAGATCATCCGGTGGATCGATGCAACATTCGGACCCGGGAGCGTATGAGAAAAACGGATATCGTGAATTCCCAAAGGCAGAAATGAACCGGTCAGGCCGGGGATCTGCGGCCAGGAACCCAGGC
>Ga0265297_10010846_pt1 | contig 11324 bp, 14 predicted proteins | sample Munlanlwell13791_FD_192502 | JGI IMG/M metagenome (GOLD analysis project Ga0265297, IMG submission 192502) | Leachate microbial communities from a municipal landfill in Southern Ontario, Canada - Leachate well 137-91 | ecosystem: Engineered > Solid waste > Landfill > Unclassified | place...
CGAGATCCGCGAAATTCTATTGATCGTTGCGGTAAATAGCGGCATCCGCGCTGAGGAGTTGAAAAAATTAACTTCGGTGTGAATCATGGCCACGGAACAAGATTTTAAAAAATGTCTGGCTTTCCTGCTGCAAGCTGAGGGCGGGTTTAATAACATTCCCGGCGATTCCGGAGGCGCGACGAATCACGGCATCAGTCTGAAATTTCTGGCCGGAACCGGCGACTATGACTTGGGCGATCTGGATGATGACGGCGACATCGACATTGATGATATCCGCGCCATTGATTTGTCCAAAGCCGCGCCGATTTATAAAAAATATTTTTGGAATTATTTTCCGATGAAGGAAATTCCAGCGCAGATCGCCGCCGTCCTGTTCGATGTTGCGGTCAACAGCGGCCCGAAAACCGCCGCGCGGCTGCTGCAGGAAACCATGGGCGTAAAACCAGACGGCGTCATCGGCCCAAAAACGCTTTACTCGCTGCGCATGATCACTTCCGCTTATAATATCGCGGATCAAATGTGCATCCGGCGCCGGAATCAGTATGTGTCCTATGTCAGCAGAAACCCGGCCCTGTCCAAATTTCTGAACGGCTGGATGAATCGCGTGGAGAAACTGAGAAAACATTTATTTGAAATGTAGAAGAAGAGGTAAACGACATGGTCTGGTATTTAAATCCGAAAAATATAATTCTCTGCGTTTTGGCGCTTTTAGTTGTCTCCGTCTCCGGACTGTATCTCTGGCAACGTGCGGTGCTGAAAGATAAGGATATTGTCATCAGCAGGAAGGATGTCGTCATTACCCAGCAGGCCGGAGATATTGCAACGATGCTTCGGGACAATGTTGACCTGCAGGGGCAGATCCGGGATTACAAAACCAATCTGGCGCAAGCCCGTAAAGCGCAGAAAGCGCAGCAATCAATACAGACGGTAACCGCAACCATCCGCGAAGAAGTCATGCAAATTAAAACCGTGGTTATTCTGGAGGAAGCCGATGAAAAAATTATCAGCGATGCTACTTATTATTTTAATTCTGGCGGCCTGCGCAGGTCCGCGATCGGAGATACAACCGGTGATTCAAAAGCCGGCGGAAAAGTATTGTCCGGCGCCGGTCCGCCCGATCCTGATCGATCCCATCATTGGACAGTCAAACAAATCATGACGAATTACCTTGAGTTGATTGATTACGCGCTCAAGCTTGAAAAAACGGTGGATTGTTATGAAGATCATTAAAAGCAAGTTTTTAGAACTAAACCGAAAAGACATATTAAGGGCGCTGGGGATCGCCCTGGGATCCTCCGCGATTTACCTGTTCACCACCATGAGTTCCGGTGTTTTTCCGACCCTTGATGTTCTCAAGTCAACGGTAGCGGTATTCATTGGATCAGGCGGATCGTATATCATCAAGAATTTTTTTACAAATTCTGATGATCAGTTTCTTACGACCGAACGGAAAGAATAAATATTGGAGTTATAAAGTATAATGGACGCCATCTTCGTCAATGCCGTTTCCGATATCTTCAATTCGCCGATTGGAGAAGACGCGGTTTACACGCCCGCGGGCGGCGCGGCGGTATCCTTACGGGTCATAGTCAACCGCGATATTCTGCTGCAGCCGGACGGACTGACCGCCCAGGCAGCCGTGGTCGGAATCAGCATCGAAGCGCTGCTTTCCGAGATCGGACAGGAACCGAACCGTAACGATATCTTCACCGTCGGAGCGGAAACTTTTACCGTATCGAGCATCATTCGCAACGATGGTTTGACCGTGGAAGCGGTGGTGATAAAATGAGCGCATTTTCAATTCAGATCAATCAGGAGGATATGAAAGCCGTGCGCGGTATGCTGGACGGAATCGAGAAATCCATTTCACTGGTGACCATGCGATCCGTGAATAAAACATTGACCGGCGTAAAAACGGACGCCTCCTCCGCGATCAGGGAAAAGCTGAATGTCAAAAAATCGGCCGTTGATGGGACGTTTAAGATCACAAAAGCGACCACATTGAATCTGGCGGCAAAGTTTCAGAGCACCGGAAAACCACTTTCCCTGACCGATTTCATTGGAACAAGACAAGTCAAAAAGGGTGTTTCCGTACAAGTCAGAAAAGATAAATCACGGACGATACTTCAGCGTGGTTTTATTGCGACTATGAAGAGTGGTCATGAAGGCGTTTTTTGGCGCGACTGGCAGTGGCATAATAAACCAAGCGCAAAATTAAACCGGTTTATTCCTTATTCCAGGTTACCAAAGATATACAGACTTCCCATTCAAGAAGGCTACGCGCCGCGCGTGCCTGATTATTTAGGCGATAAAGGTCCGATTATGAAAACGGTTTTAACCAAAGCGAATGAACGTCTGCACAACAATCTGGAACACGAGCTGGAATTTGAATTAAGCAAATTATGAAACGAACGAAATATGAGCAACGAGGAACAAAGGTATGAACACCATCCGCGAACTGATCATCCTTGAATTTATGGCCAGAGCGGCTGTGATCCGGACTACCGGATCGCCGCAGGCTTACGCTACGGACATCGGAGACAACGTGGTTCGCGCCCGCAAAACGCTGGACGCGGACGAACTCCCGGCGATTGTCATCTGGCCCATGTCTGAAGAAAGCCAGAATACGCACGGGATGGCCAGGCATATCATGACGCTCCGCGCCGAAGGTATCTGCAAATTCGGAACGGATAATCCGTCCGTCATATCCGAGCGGATTCTGGGCGACCTGATCAAATGCTTCACGTCGCCCCTGTGGGACCGGCGCCGGCTTGTGGAAAGCCCTGAATCTCCGGTGACCTACCTGCAGCCGTATGCCGATTCCATCGTCTATAAAAGCGGCGGGCTCGAATCCGCCCTGGATGACGGGGCGGTCAGCGTCGGATCGCAGGCCGGATTTGAAGTGACATACTGGACAAAGATTGGTGATCCATACAACCAGTAAATGGTGGATGATAAACTGTAGGGCGCGTTCCCCGAACGCGCCGTAAAAACGGGAATCCGGGAATCTTGTAGGGCGCGTTCCCCGAACGCGCCGTAAAAACGGGAATCCAGGAATCTTGTAGGGCGCGGTCCCCGAACGCGCCGTAAAAAACAGGAATCGGAAGCGACAATGGAAGAGACAAAAAAAGAAATCATGATGATAACCGGAAGCGCCCCATGTGTTCTGGAAGATATTGAAGGCTTTTTTTCAATATTTGGTCTTCAGTATTCGCGCTGTTGCTACATGCTAATCGGGCTTTCCGCGTCGGGAATGCACGCAATCCACTCCCGGTATATGGCGACTTATCACCCGTACCAAATCCCGGAAATCAAAAAGAGGCGCGAGGGAATTGGCGGGAATAGCGACTATACCGTGATATCGCACCTGACCGGCCCCGGCGTTGATATTGTCGAGCCTCTACTTCCGGGCGAGAGGTCCGGATCATCCGCCCTGCTGGGCGCACTGGCCGCCATCAAGCTGGGATATGACAGGATTGTCCTTTGCGGCTGTCCGCTCGAAGGGAAAAACGATAACGGAAGCCCTTATGAGAGTTTTCGCGTGGGATGGGAAAACAAGAAAAAGTATCTGAATGACAGGGTCCGCTCAATGAGCGGGTGGACGCGGGAGCTACTTGGCGCTCCGACACAGGAATGGCTTATGGGAGGAAAGACATGAAGGTTATCTGCATGATTCCGGCACGGTACAAATCCACCAGATTTGAGGGGAAGGCCCTGGCCGACATCAACGGGAAACCCATGATTCAACAGGTATATGAACGAGCCTCAGGCTACGCCGGATCATACTGGACGGGCGTAGTGACGGACGATGAGCGCATCGCAAAGGCCGTAAAGAATTTTGGTGGGAATGTTATTATGACTCCCGCCGATTGTCGAACAGGAACGGACAGGGCGTCGAATGCCGCGGAAAGTTTTCTGCTCGAATGCGACGACATTGTCGTCAATATCCAGGGGGACCAGCCGCTTATTCAGACCGCCCACGTCGAGCAGGTGGTTTCCGCGTTGGCCGGCGATGCCGGCTTTCCGGCTGCATCCCTCGCTTTTAAAATTACATCGGCCAGGGAAATTGCCGGCGCCAATTCCGTAAAGGTTGTTTTCGGGGCGGACCGTCAGGCCATTTATTTTTCGCGCTGGCCGATCCCGTTCCAGAAAGACGGTAATGGCACGGATATTTACAAGCACATCGGAATTTACGCCTACAGGGCGTGGTTCCTGCGTCAATTTTCGCTGCTACCTTCCGGCGTGCTGGAAAAAGCCGAGTCGTTGGAGCAGCTTCGAATACTGGAAAACGGATATAAAATAAAAATTGGCGTGACGGAGATTGATTCGCCAAGCGTGGACACGCCGGAAGATATACGGCGGGTCGGTCAGGCTATCGAATCCTGCGGGGGATGTGCAGGATGAAGCCCCTGGTCATCATAGGATCCGCTCCCTCGGTCTTTGAGGATCTATCCGGAATTCCAAACCTGGAATCCTGCGATCATATGGTCGTGGGATTAAGTTCCACGGACAAGTATTTTGGCCGCATTGATTATGTCTGCAACAACCATCCTGAAAATATTCCGGCTATTCGGGAGATCATGATGCAGCGCCACGAGGCCTGCGGAGGGAATTACGATTTTAAAATCATCGGCCCCGTCCCGGCCCCGGGGGTGGATATTGTAGAACCCTTCCGCCCACCGACCGGATCATCCGCAATTACCGGCGCGCTGGCCGCTATCCGCATGGGATACCGGAAAATCATCCTGGCCGGATGTCCGCTGACCGGCAAGGCGCCGGGTGGCAATTCATATGAGGAGTTTCGGCAGGGATGGAATCATCATAAACTCGAATTGATCGGTCTTGTAAAGTCCATGTCCGGGTGGACGCGGGAGCTACTTGGCGCTCCCACACCGGAATGGCTTTCAGACATGACGGATAGAATCACTGTAGGTTGCTGCTGGGACGGGAAAGATTATTATCCTCCGGAATATATTAATATTTTATACCATTCGGTATTGCGGAACACGACAATCCCCTTTGATTTTGTTTGTTATGTCGGTCCGGATGCGGAACGTCCCGGCAGGACGGACGCGATCAACAAAAATATCCGGATTGTGCCCGTCGGACTTCCGTCCTGGTGGTCAGCCATGCCGTTGTTCCAGAAAAATCCCCCGGGCGTCACAACGAAAACAATCCTATATCTGGACCTTGATATTGTTATTATCGGGAGCCTTGACGACATTATTAATTTCCCTGCCGGGCAGGCACACATGAAGGACGAACCATCACATATGTGCCGCTACGGCAGGGAACGGTATATGAACACCAGCGTCACGCTTCTGCGGAATGGCGCAGGCGCGAAGGTATGGGATGCATACGTCAAGGCCGGAATGCCGACATGGGACGCGCTTCGTCCGCCGTCCGGGGCCGTGCTGCGGATGGCGGCACAGGAGATCATCAACCACCCGCAAAACGGTATCCGGTACGAACTATTCCCGGAGTGGATGGTATGCTCCTACAAATTCCAGGTACTTAAAAAGGGGATCCCCGACGATTGCCGGGTTGTGGTCTTCCACGGGCAGCCAAAGCCGGCAGCGTGTTTGCATGAATCTTTTGTGAGGGAAAACTGGAGATGAATATCTGAAACCGAGAAGCAGGACCATGATGGACCTGTCGGAAGATTATCCGGCAAAATACCGGGACGGAGTAAAGCGATGAGATTTTCCAATGACATATTCGTTTACGGCGCGGGCGGTGCGAGACGCGACATATTCGTATATGGCGCGGGCGGAGCGAGACGCGACATATTCGTATATGGCGCGGGCGGAGCGGGACGCGAGTTTGCCAATGCGTTTGAACATTCAATCACATGGCAAGTGCGAGGTTTTATTGACGATACGAAACAGCAGGGGGAGATCATCAACGGGATTCCTGTTATGGGCGGACGCGGTTATTTGCTTTTTGAAAAATGCGCCGTGGCGATGTGCATTGTTGAAAATCCGCAAGTCAAACGCGAACTGATCCGGGAGATCAAGATTCATTGTCCGGATGTTTCTTTTCCCGTTGTTCTTAACGAAGAATCCAGCATTTCCCGGCATATCGAGTGGGGCGAGGGTTGCATTGTTTCGCTACCCTACAACTTCATCTCGGTAAACCTGCAGGTCGGGGATTTTGTGTGGATCAATGTCGCAAACATTATCGGACACGATGTGCGCATTGGCGAGTATTCGACACTGTATTCCGGAATCAACGTGGGAGGCCATGTGCGGATCGGTTCGGAATGCGTGATCGGAAGCGGAGCGATCATCAAACCAGGCGTTGTTATAGGGGACAGAGTAATTGTCGGCGCCGGAGCGGTGGTCGTTAAGGACGTGGACGCCGGCGCGGTCGTCATGGGTAATCCGGCCAGAGAAAAGGGGGAGTCCCATGGATAGCGGAATCCCTGTCGTCAGCATTTCCTGTCTGACCTATAATCATGAAAAATACATCGCGCAGGCGCTGGATGGATTTGTGAGCCAGGAGACGACGTTCCCGTTTGAGTGCATTATCCACGACGATGCTTCTTCGGACAGGACGCCGGAAATTATTAAAGAATATGCGGCAAAATATCCGGACATCATTCGTGCGATATTCCAGACCGAAAACCAATTTGCCAAAACAGGGCTTTATCCCGATGTTGAGCATATTCTGCCGATCTGCCGCGGAAAATATATAGCCATCTGCGACGGCGACGATTACTGGACGGATTCCCGCAAGCTGCAAAAGCAGGTCGATTTCATGGAGCGAAACCGCGATTTGTCTATGTGCTATCACGATTATCGCGTGAAGACAGGAGTCAATTTTATGGACCTGATGCGCGAAACACCAAGCTATACGGCCGATCAGCTCATTGCTCTATCCAGCAGGAAGTTTTGGATGGCCAGCTCAACCATCATGTACCGGAATTATTATAATGAGCGGACAAAGCGGGATTTTCAGAATTTCCGACACCACTATATGCTCTGCATTCACATGGGAATGTTTGGCGGCTGCAAATACCTGGATGGAGTTTTCCCATCTGTTTACCGGAAACACGACCATAATTCCTGGGCCGGGCTTTCCCGTGACGAAATTATTGTCCGGACCGAAGCGGAGCTGGCGCGGGTTATGGAACTGATGGTTGAAAAGGATAACCCACGATGGATTGAGTTGCGCAAGGGGGTGCAGTGATGGCCGAAGGAGTCCATAAGATCACGGCCCGTTTCGAGGAAGCGCTCTGCAAATATACGGGGGCGCCTTACGCGGTGACTGTGGACAATATGAGCAATGCCCTGTTTCTGTCCCTGAAATATGAAAATATCGAGGGACGGGAAATAACGATTCCGGAACGGACGTATCCATCGGTTCCGTGCGAAATCATTCATGCCGGCGGCCGCGTGAAATTCTCCCGCGTGGAGGGGAAAAGCATCAAGGGCGCCTACCTGCTTTCCGGTTCCAGGACAGTGGATTCCGCCCTGCGGTTCACGGCGGGAATGTATATTCCCGGGACTTTCATGTGCCTGAGTTTTACCGGCCCTTATAAGCACCTGAAGCTGTCCAAGGGCGGAGCGATTCTGACCGATGACAAGGCGGCGTCTGACTGGTTTAAGCGATCCCGGTTCAGCGGCCGGCGGGAATGCTCGTATCATGATGACGCGCTCGACATGCTCGGCTGGAATTTTTACATGATGCCGGAAATTGCGGCACGCGGTCTTTTGTTGATTACGAATTTTTATGAGCGTGACGGAACACCAAAGAAAAATGAGGATTTGGAAATTGAGTATCCGGATTTGTCTCAATTTGAAATTTATCACAACGCAAGAAAATAACAAGGAGGAAACATTATGGCAACGGCAGAAAATGCAAAGATTCAATACGAGAGCGGACAGGACCTGGTGTCTTTTGTAGCCCTGACCGATCAGGGAGACCACAAGGATTTCCGCGGCGCGGACAGCTTATGGTCAAACCGGTCCGGCTATAAACCCAGCGTCAAACCGAACGGATTGGCAACCGGCGGCGCGATTACCCCGGCGGTCAGCGGAACAAAGGATATGGTGGACGTGGCGGCGCTGACCTGCTATTTGGCCGGCGTTAAGACGACCGTCGGAGCGGACACGGATGTTGAGGTGGCAAGGCCCACAATAGGGACTCACGTCAAATATTCCATAACGATTCTGGCCAATGGGACCATCGCCGCGGTCAAGGGCGTTGAACACACGGCATTTTCCGACACGCGCGGCGCTGCCGGCGGTCCTCCGTATATCCTTCCAACCAGCATCGAAATCGGTCAGGTCTGGCTGTCCGCGGCGGCAACGGCCGTCATTGACACGGATGAGATCAAGCAGGTGGTCGGGACGCATTGTGAGCGCTATGACTATCCCACGTGGGAAGAAAAGCGTTCCAACGTGGAAAGCGGTGTATTGGGATATGCGGGTGTGCTGTTCGCCTCCGCGCTTCCGCTGATTCATTCCGAGTTGTCCCCGGTATCCGCCATGCCTAAAAAGGTTTATGCGCAGTATTACGAGCCGTCGTTTACCGACATTTCCAAGGCCGAAAATTTTGTTCCGCCGGAGACCAGCTATTCGGTCAGCTCCAAACAGATTTACCAGAAAACACTGGGATCGTCCACGTCTTCGCTTAGGCAGGGAAGTTTTACCGCTTATCTGGAAGACGGTATTTCCGACGGACTGCTTTTGCTTGCGGGTGAGAACCTCTGGTTCCGGTTCTACCAGGACGCCAACAACTCCACGCCGTATGTTCTGGCGCAGGGTATCCTTGGCATCGGACGACAATTCCCCGCGGGCGATCAGATCTCCGCGGCCTGCACAATCTCGGCGGAATCGGGGGCGGATAACGTCACCGGGTAATAAGGAAAGACAGTTTTAAGATTTAAGATTTAAGATTTAAGAAAAGACAGATTGCATGGCGCAGTCGGGAATCCAGGAAGGAAAAAATGAAATTTGACTCCAAAAAATTTTTGAAGACAAAGTTTGAGCGGCGCACATTTCCCGTTCCGGTTCCGGACCTCCAGGCGTTTTTCCCCGAAGGAGAGGAAGCCGTCTGGATTGTCCGGGGTCTAACCGGTCAGGAGCTGGGACGGGCGGATGCCGCGGCGGATAAAAACAAAAATATAGTGGCGATTGTCAACGGTCTGACCGCGGACAACAGCAAGGAAAAGGCCGCCGCCATTAAGGATTTGCTGGGTATCGGCGGCGATACGCCGGAAGCCATTGTGAAGCGGATTGAGCACATGATTCTGGCCTCCGTTGATCCCGTTTGCACGCGCGACCTGGCCGTGAAGCTCTGCGAGACGTATCCGGTGGAGTTTCTGGCGATCACAAACAAAATTGTGGAGCTGACGGGAAAAGGTCAAGTGCCGGGAAAATTGCCGCCCTCTGGCGCGACGGCGGAGTCCGGGCCAGCCTTGCCTTGTGCTACGCCAGGGGGCGATTCCTCTACGAAGTCCGACCGGACGTCTTCCCGGAAGGATACCTGACGCCGGGCGAAATGGAATTGTGGTCTTTGTATTATCAAGATCTGAAAAACCACACGTAGGGCGCGTTCCCCGAACGCGCCGCAAAACCGCAGACGGGGAAACGATTATTGTGATAACACCCGCGCGTTCCCCGAACGCGCCGCAAAACCGCATGTAGGGCGTGTTCCCCGAACGCGCCGCAAACGAAGGTGATAAATGGCTGACCTGACCAAAACCGTAGAAATCGTATTCGGCGCCGTTGATAAGGACCTCAGCAAGACTCTGAGAAGTTTCGAGTCTCAGTTCGGTACGCTGGGTTCCGGCGTCCACAGCGTCACGGAACCGCTGGCCAGGGCCGCCGATTCCGTCCTGAAGCTGGATGCGGCGCTGGCCGCTTTGGTCATTGGCGGCATGGCTCTGGCGATCCGGGAATCGGCAAACTTCAACCAGGGGTTTGCGCTTATTTCCACTTCCGTGGACGCTTCCGGGAAGGATCTGCAACGCTTCCGGGAAGATATTCTTAATTACGCCACCGGTTCCACAAAATCCCTGGCCGATATCAACGCCGCCCTTTATACGGCTGCGCAGGCCGGTGTCAAATGGGGTGAATCACTGGATTTCATGAGGGCGTCCGAACAACTGGCCGTCGCCAACAACGCCAATCTGAATACCACGGTGGACCTTCTGACCGGAACGATGAATGCCTACGGCTTTACTCTTGATGATGTCGGTCATTTGAATGACGTTTTTTTCACCAGTACGCTGATCGGGAAACAAACAATAGATGAGCTGGGACAGTCCATGGGCAACGTCGTGGGCATCGCCGCCAATTTCGGCGTGTCGTTTGAGGATCTTTCCGCCGCCATCTCTACGCTGACGGCCAAGGGCATGGATACAGCCGAAGCCATTACCGCGGTCAAGGGCGTCATCACAACGATTGTTTCCCCTTCCGTGGAAGCCGCCAAGGCCGCCTCCGATCTGGGTCTTACTTTCTCCGCCTCCGAGTTGAAGGCCAAAGGTTTGGATACGATGCTCCGATCCGTCATGCAGGCGACCGGTGGTAATGTCGATACGATGGCGAAGCTGTTTACGGAAGTGCGGGCGCTAAACGGCGTCATGCAGTTGACCGGCGACGGGATGGAGTTCTTTAAAAAGGCGCTGGATCAGATCAACAATTCCGCGGGATCAGCGGAGGGCGCCTACCAAAAGATGTCTGCAACCTTTGAGAATCAGACGAAGATGATTGTCAATACGGCCAGTGTTTTGATGATTGATGTCGGAACGCGCCTGGAGGCAACCGGAGCGGAGATTGCCGGGTCCTTTGGAGATTTGTTGAAGGGGATCAAGATCGGCGTGGACGAGGGCGCATTTGATCCGCTGTTTACGGCGTTATCCGAAGCGGGCGGAGCTTTATCCACATGGGTTTCCGGCGTGGCCCGCGCGCTGCCTGAAGCATTAAAGGGACTGGATTTCAGCAAGCTGGTATCCGCGCTTAAAGATCTGGGAGGCGCTTTCGGGGAATGGTTTGGCGCCATGGATCTGACCAAGGTGGAGGATTTGCATGACTTTATTCAAGGGTTGATTGACGGCATTGCCGGTCTGGTCCGTGTGACAGAGGGCATGGTGGATGGATTCCGTCCATTCTTTAAGGCGATATCGGATTTCCTGATATCGGTTGCCGATTCCGACAAAGAAACGCAGAAAATGACCGGGACCATTCTGGCGCTTTCCTCGGTGGTCGAAAAAGCGGGTCTTGGTTTTGTGGTGGCCGTTAAAGCGATAGACGAATATGGACTGAGCATATCCGGCGCATTCAACGTCATTGCCGGCGGCGCTCAAATCATGTGGA
>Ga0265297_10010847_pt1 | contig 11324 bp, 27 predicted proteins | sample Munlanlwell13791_FD_192502 | JGI IMG/M metagenome (GOLD analysis project Ga0265297, IMG submission 192502) | Leachate microbial communities from a municipal landfill in Southern Ontario, Canada - Leachate well 137-91 | ecosystem: Engineered > Solid waste > Landfill > Unclassified | place...
CAACTAGACGGGTGAGGATGGCACGGACCTCATCGAGACACGGCTCTCCATCCATCACCTCGATCTGATATGCCTCGTCCACAGCCTGTACCGCCGCCTCGATGGCGGCCGCAGTGTCGGTCATGGTGCCCTCCTCTCACAGTCCAGGCACACCGCCCGCTCTACCCATCCGTAGTGTGCGCCTTGCGTGGACCAGTGAGTCACATCCCATACTAAGCGGTTCACCACGTTTCGCCCGCCGCAAACCCAACAGTACGGTCCAACTATGACAACCACCTCATCCCTCCTCCTTCCCCGCAGCGGCCAGGGCGGCGCGGACGACCAGACTGATCCGCCTAAGTGTATCCCGGAGGTCGTCACCCCTTTCCTCCCCAGTAGCGATACACCCCACAAGCTGCAGCTTCGTCACCAGGGCGGCGTTCTCGGCGCGGGCCTTTGACAGGGGATGCTCGGGGCACTGCTCGATGTGCGCCCGCAATACATCCGCCATCGCCACGGGGGTACCCGGATTGGGGCCGTACCGGTGACCGCAATAAACACAGTTGATATACATTCCACTATGCAAATCTTTCACCCACTGTTTCAGCCGCTCCACCTCGGTCTCCAGCTCCCGCCGGTCCTCCTCCAGCAGTTTGACGATATGGTCAATAGTTTCCTCATGCTCATCCCAACAGCATGACAAATCAGTATCGGATGGATATCCTTGCGAAACTGCCCAAATCTGACATGCCAGATCATTCACGTCTCTCACCGTGCACCTCCTACCACCCCGGTAATAATCTCGCAGAGAGATATTGGAGCCGCCGCCCGAGCCGCCCGAGCCGCCAAAGCCGCCAAAGCCGCCAAAGCCGCCTCAGCCGCCTGAGCCGCCCGAGCCGCCAAAGCCGCCAAAGCCGCCTCAGCCGATCGGTCCCTACCATCCAGCCATTCCTCAGCCCAACGACGATACTCGGGGTCGTCGTGCATCCATAGCGATACCCGGATAGCGATCTCTACCCGCTGCTCCGTGGTCAACTCCGGTAGCGGGATCTCGCGTAATACCGTCGCCTCTTTGACACCGCACTTGGTCCCGTCGTCTACCGGGATTTCGGGTACCTCCACCTCATACAGGCGCGAGTATCCCGGGACGTGGGCCGGCGCCATGAAAGCAGCCTGCTCCGGGGTGCGGTAGACGTGCAGCACCCCCGAGGTACACAACGTAGTCCCCTCTCCTGCGGCCCGGTTGGTCACCCCAACTGCCCACTGCATGGGCTTCGGAGCCTTCCCCGCCCCATTCGTTCGACCCTCGGCATCAGTCAGTTTATAGCAAATCACCGCGCACCTCCTCAATGTGCTCTGCAGCCAGCTCGGGGCGCGGGTCGCTTAATACCCTCTGGATCTCTTCGTCGGGCACGTTATCTATTTCGATTCCTCGCGCCCGCAACTCGCCCGCTAAATCTCCCAGCGTCCACCCCGGATCTCTCAACTCGTTCCTCCTCTCCGCTCACAGGATCAGCCGCAAAGGTATCGCCGCCACCTCCGGGCTTGGCGGGCGACATTTCTGAAGTTCTCTCGCAAACTGCTCCAGGTCTTCCGTTTCCGGCGCCGCAATGCGCGTCATATAGGCATGGACCCTGATCCCGCTCTCGGTGTGGCCCTCCCAGATCCGTGCGGGCACGCCATTTACTGTTACGATTTTCTCAGTGCTTTCCAAGGTTACCTTCATGCCTTCCTCCTCATCTCCCCTTTCCGCCCCGGGGGGCGGGGCTGTCTTCCAGTATCCTGACGATTCCTTGCAATTCCATGTTCCTGCATTTTTCTTGTAGCCTTATGATTTCCACTTGGACTCGTGCGTCTGCCGGGAGCGCAAGGTTAAGCTCGCGATCGATCCTATCCAGGTACAGCCAGTGGGGGCCTTCATGAGTGCCACACTCGCAGTCCTTTTTTAGCTCGACGACCGAGCCGTCAATCAGTTGGGCCTTCATGCGACCTAGCCTTTCTGTTCCAAAGCCGGACCGCGCCAGCAGGGGTTTGGGCCCACGGTCCCCAATGTCGCGCTCCGGGTTGACCACCCGCATTGCATATCACGGCGTACCCGTGTCCTTGCCCGGTCCCCGTGCTGTACGCCTGCTGCACTGTAGCCGTTGCTCCGCACTCATCACACGGCAGTATTTTCATTTCCTCATCTCCCTCACCACCCGCTCGTCAGTCACCTAACACCGCCTCAAGCGGCGTTGCCCACTCCGATTTGCCGTAGGCCAGTCGCCGGGCTCCTTCCAACATGTGCTTTGGGCAAGGTTGGTCGGATTCGATTTCGGTATCCCGCAGAAACTGCGGATCATCATTCCATCCGGGCCCGTAAATTTCGGCGCACATTGCCTGACCCGGGTCCCAACATTTGCCGCAACGGGGATCATAGATACTGCCGCCATAACGTTTCATCACAGCATCGCACAACGTAAAAGCCATTTCGTTCCAGTCGGGATGATAATCGCTACGCATTACCTCATCTCCCTCACCACCACCCGCCAATGCCTCCAGCACATCCCCGCCCGTATCCCGTCCCGCTCGTAGACCCACTCCACCGGGTGAGGGCAGCCGGGCCAAGGACAGGGAGTCATGGGGTTGCCCTCTCGAAGCTGATTGCCCAAACCCATGGATTCGCCTCCCAGCTATCAAGGCGCACAGAATCGCCAATGCGTACCGGCTTGGCGTTGGTAGAGTCCCAAAGATCGGCGAATAGTACAATAACCATGCCGTATTTTTTCCCAAGCCGCCCAATTCTCCCGAATCGCTCTACCCCTTCAGCGCATGCATCCTCCTCGCTAATCTCCCGCAATCGTTGGACCCGCACGTCGATAATCCGCAGCGAGAGACGGGAGGTCCGACGTGGCATAGTAACGGAGGAGCGCCAGGCGTGCGCATGACAGTTGCCGCAACCGCTGGGTCCAGCCGCATAACAGATTGGATAATCACCGATCTGCTGCCACGTCTCCCGCACCCACAGCATGTCCCCAGGGCGGCCGTGGGGGCAGTGCTCGACGATCTCTTCCAAAGTCCATGTCGGCTCACCGGTACCGTATCTACCATGGGTCCTCACCCCGGCCCGTGGGCCGCCACAGGTGTCCCAGTCTCCTCGCCACCAGTACCGACCAACTTCCTGATCATATTCTGGCTGCGGCCGGATCACCCGCCGCATCTGCGTCTTCCGCCCCGCCAGGATCGCCCGCACTTCCCAGTCCTTGCAGACAATCGGTTTCTCGCTCATCTTCCCCTCCTCGCCATCGCCCGCAGCATCCGCCGGGTGTGGTCCAGCAGGCACACCAGGTCTATCTTTATCGCCTCCCACCAGTACCGGGGGTCCCGCTCGACTCGGCGGGTCAGCTCGGCCCACCAGCGCTCACCGTCGGTCACCGCGCCCTCCCCGCCGTTGCCCTAACAACCGCCTGCGTCACCGCCCGCCCCATCGCCAGGGGAACGCCGTTGCCTACTGCCTTGATCTTTCCGGCAGCAGTGAATGGTGCATTATCCAAGAAACCATCCGGCAGCCCCTGCGCCCTAACCGCACCCGGGAATTGCTTCGCGCCCCTGTTTTTTCTTATCGCGCCGCCCGCCTTCCGTGACGGACTCGGCCCGCCGCAGGAAGCAATTACTGCTGGCTCAGCATCATAGCTGTGAAGCGCCAGCGCCTCGATATGAAACAGAGCCCGGACATCCATATCGGCGCGGCCCCCCAACCCGAATGAAAACCGGCGCCTGCGCGATGTCATCCCCCCGACCCAAACGTCCTCCAAAATCCGGTCGCACATCCCATATCCTGCGATTTGCGGCAGCGGGGCGGCTGGCACGTTTTCCATCAGAAACCAAGCAGGCTGCGCCTCAAGTACACACCTCTCGAACTCGGGAATCAGATTGGGCGCGGGATAGCCGCGAGATCTATCAGCCAGCGGCTTCAGCGCACTAAACGCCTGGCACGGCGGTCCCCCGATCACCCCGTCGAATCGCCCCGCCGGCGGATGGAAGAGGCGGATGTCCCCACCCCACAGCAGGTCAGGCCCGCGCACCACGCAAAAGCCGGCCTCCTCGAAAGCCATATCAAGCATCCCGATACCGGGGAACAGGGATAGCACCAAGCCGTTCACCGTACCCTCCCCACCGCGCGCCTCAGCCTAGCAGACTCGGCTTTGCGTCGAGCTTCGGCAAGGTATTTCTTGTGCTCATCGACCTGCCATTTTGCAAATGCCTCATCCCGCGCCCGTTCTACGATCCATTCGAACGGGTCCACGATAGAATTGCAGATCCGGCAGGTGATTGTCCGACCTTGCAGGTCGATATCGATCAGCTCATGATGACAGCACTCGTGTTTCTTACGCGCGATGGCCAGGCTGATAATGCGACACTCGCTCACCGTATCCTCCCCGCCGCGCTCGATGCTAATCTCCGCCGCCTCGGGCAGCGTTTATGCGTCACGATGCCGTCCGCATACTCGATAATGTTGGCCGTGTCAATCATGACGGGGCCGCCGCAATTCTCACACTTCGCGTACACGCCGCGCCCGTCGATGGATGTAATCCGTGCGCCTTTCGGCACCTTGGCCAGGGATCGAGCTAATCCTTCGATACTCCATCTAATCATCACTATTTTCCTTTCCCGCCGCGCACAGCGCCCAGGCTAGTAGGGCCACCGAGAGACAGGCGAGCCAGCAGGAGAGCGCCCAGGATAGCAGGGTCATGGGCGGGGCTCTCTTATCCCACATTTACCGCAGTAGTCGCACTTCTGCGGGTCGTGCTGGCGACGGGGGATATCAGACCATCGCGTATACCCCTGCGCCCATAGCACGAGCCCCGCCCAGCAGAGGTCGGTGTGCCGCTCCAGCAGATAGGCGAGCCGCATCTTGATACCGCGATGTCCTTCCCAGCGCTCGAGCAGCCAGGTATTCAGCGCTGCCAGTATTCTCACCACGTCGGTACCTCCATACTATTTCTTGTTTAATTACCGCTGCATTTGGTCCCAATTATCTCGATCTCGATATCGGGAACACATACAAGTACTATGTGTTTTACCGCAATACTCACATTCATAGGGTTTATTTAACTTAAGCTTTTCCCGGACGCTAAATGCCCAGCGATTATATCGTGTATTGATTTCCTCGGGAGTCAGTGAAGCAAAGAAGGCGCGGCGCTCCTCTATAGAAACAAAGTCTTTATTGTCCGCAACGGTTAGCCGCAATTCCCGATTGGTTCTTAACTCTTCTCTTAGTATGCTCAAATCGGGTTTCTTTTCTTCTTCTAAGTCAAAATCATTGCGCATTAGAATATCTCCGCATCTTCTAACTTCTCTTCTGTCCCATCCCCACTATAAGCAGTTTTTATAGCATCCCTTTTGGGATTATCCATATGCCTGTCTTCAGGCGCGGGTTCGGGAATCCGTTTTGCTAAAAGCGTTTGGATGAATCGTGGTATGAACTCATGTGGCGTCTCCGGTGTCAATCTCTCTGTTCCTTTAGTGGGCGGGAAAACTCCGGTTACCTTAGGATATCCGTTTTTGTCTTCCATTAAATTAAGCGTGCAGTTTTTTCCAAGAATATTATCCAACTCTATTCCCTGCTTGATTTCTTCAGATGTATAGGGAGCGCCGCGCCAAGTTTGTAAATCTTTTCTTAGGTTCGATTTTTCGCCGATACTCTTGGTATATTCCTTATGTACAAGGAACCGTTTCCCGGCAAACTCGCCCTCTTTCAATCTTTCCGATAGTTCCCAATAGATAACAATCTTGGCTGAAGGCGGGCCATCCTGATAACCTGGTTGAAGTCCAACATCAAAATATTTCCAACATACTCCGGGCTGTAAACCCATCGTGGGTTTTTCTCGATTGTCATTACCTGTAATTACCATTGCTTTCCCCTTTCTTTTACCAATCTAACTCTCTGCTGTTCATTTATATATTCCGACAATTTATAAATTCGATAATTATCTAAGAGGATTTGTTTTTTAAGAATGGATGCATTTTTCATTCGTTTAGCCAATCGCCGATAGTAATATTCAATGAGAGAAGTCATAATTCTCTCCTTGGATCGCTTGGCAATTTTCATTTTTAATATGAAAACGACTTCTAAAAATATCATCAATTTCATTTCCATAAAAACATTCCGAAAATCCGATATCTTCTAAAATGCCACGACCTATATTCACATCTACTGAACTCATCCACTTCTTTAATTCATCAATGGAATTTATAAAAATTCCATGTTTAGCTAATCCGCATATACAATTAGTACAAATAGAATTTTTAGCAGAAGCATCATATGAAAAAGACATCTTACAATCACAAATTGCACAACATTCATAATCACCGTGCGCCATTAGCTCACCTCCTGTAAATGAATGGTGGCAATCCTAGATTCGATATCAATATCATCTAGGATTTCCTCCATGCATTGGACCATGGCCGACCACCAAATATATCGGGCGCCATTTCCCGGAGCATCGAGGCTATCATGTAATCGTTCTTTCTTATCCTGGAGCCGCCGAAGCCTTGCCGTCCAGAGCTCCATCAGATGGGGATTGACTACGATTAGATTACCAGATAGATTAGACATAACTCCCTCCTAGGTATGGGGGTGGCGGTCGGTATACTGGCAAGCATGGCCGGCCGCTCCCCCGGGGAGGGACGCCTTAGGCGCCCTCTTCTATTATTACTTCCTTTACCAACGCTTCCGCCAGACGGCGGTTCTCAGACCTCAATATTAGGTTGTCTTCATTCAACGTCTGGTTCAGCCGCCGCAACGCATTATTAGCTTCTAGTTGGAGGATTACTTCCCTCTCACGGCGCTCGCACTCCTCCCGCAACCGGGCGAGCTCGGCAGTATCAGCGGCGGTCATAGGGCGGGCTCCGCTTTGGAATTCTCCATCAACTTAATAATTTCCTCTCTCGTGACTACAAACCCCGTGCTTGGATACAAACCCATATGAGTTAGTAATCCAGAATAATTACGGGCTTCGTTCAGAGATAACTGATATTCAGGATCAATCGGCCCCAAACCTTCTTTGATTTCGTCAAGGTCTATCATTTCGAGTCGGGCCATCAAAGAACCGTCGCAATCCTTGTCATATCCCACCACACGCATGGGCATAAGCAGAAGCGTCCCGATAGGTTCGGTTTCAATTGGATCGCGCTTAATAAATTGAATATTGGGATTGATATCAGATGGTTCAACCCGGAAATTTTCTTCTTTGGACGTTATCTCTCTCACTTTTCTCATCTCATTTACCTCCTTCATTCTCCACCGTTGCCATGGCTTTTTTCGCGCCGCTCTTTCTTACTCAAATGGATACCGTGCAACCCTCCAGCCCACACCGCGAATACCATCGCCGCCACCAGCATAACCAGTGCCAGTGCCCAGGAGACCGCGTAAGGGTCACAAATCAACAAATAGCTCATTTGGATCGGCCTCCTCAATTGCCGTCATTGTAGCATTACGTGTTATCCAATAATCATTATCTTTTAATAAGGCAGGTATTTCCCCTATCTTAATTACACATCCTTTCATTTGCGCTATCAAAAGTTTATAAAGATAATCCACTAATTTTCTATATGCTCCTAGATCCTCCAACATAATCGCCCATTCTTCGGGGGTGAAATTAAGTCCCACAACTTCAGCCACTATTTTCCGGCCCGCCCGAATAGCAAGTTCGTGTCTGTTCATTTTTCAATCCCCCACTCTTCCACTAGAATTTCTTTTCTCAACGGCCCTCGACTAAATATCTGTACCAGGCTTTTCCTATCGGATTTAGCCCATTCTCGCAGGGCTCGATTCGTCGCCTCACACGAATTGGTAGTAGTCATGACTCGTTTCCCGTCAACCCGCACATACCATTTCAACATTTCCAGACTCCCATAAGTTCCGGGGCTTCCACCCGGCCCACTGTATCAGCGCCCTATAGGTAGGCTACCGTCCGGCAGCCGCGCCTTACAGCTCGCGGGCTTTTACCGCTCCGGCATCCCGGATCTGCCCCGGCTTTTTCCCGGGCCCCCAAACCCAATCACCCACCCGCCCCGACCATTAGCCGTCATCGCTACTTCTCTAATGGCCTCTCGACCGTTTGGCTAGGGGTGAGAGTCGAGCTCACGGGGTGCAAGCACAGCGGGTTTACAGCCCGCCCCGGCCCCCTACCGGACTACCCTGCCAAACTTCAAAGCCGGTCTTTCCCGGCTGCCATCGGTTCAGGGGTCTCAAGATTTGAGCCTCGGCCCCACAGTCCACCGAAAGTTGGGAGAGGTCCGGAGTCGAACCGGATTGGATCGGATGTTGTCCCCCATTTATTGACTCCAATACCGCATACCCTCAAATCCGGTCCGATTGTATGCGGCTGGATGGGCCGTCGTTCCTCGCGCTTGGCGTGACAAGCCGGTTTATCACGTTGCCCGCGCCCAACCCCACGACCACTACGCATGTCCCTCCACGCTGCCTCTCCCGTGATTCATCTAACCTCCTATCGCCTCATCCTTACCCGATATCTTCGATATCCTGAAAGTCAATCAGGTGCGTCAACTGTACAAGATATTTTCTGACAATCACCCTTTCTTCAGCTGTCTTCGGAAGCAGCCGCCTTGCCTCGTTCATCAGTCGTTTCATCGGCTTCGCGGCCATGGCCTGCCGCGCCACAATATTGAGCATCCATCGAGTCATGGTCGCCACAGCAAGAGCCGCGTCTTCATCGGTTATGTCTTCCTGATTCATCAGCCGATAGCCATCCGCGCCCATCAAGACTACATATCCGTCTCTAGCAATTTCCTTTATTCTTGATCTGATGGTAGCCGGACAAACATCAAGCTCCGTCGCGATTTCTGCATTAGTATGCCATTTTTTGTCTAACAATATTTCCAGAATAGATTCTTTTCCAATAATCTGCTTTCTTCCACGGGTTTCAATCATTTCCAATCCTCCAATCTTTTGCGGATGATAGCTACCATTGCTTGGGCTTCCGCAAAGGATGCTTCCGTCCATCCGTCTTTGGGGACTGATGCCGACAACATAATTACTATGGAATGCAGCTTGCTTAGGTAGGTCGCCGCCTCACCTTGAGCAACTATCTCTTTTATCTCTTTCCGCTCTTCCTCGGTTCCGCCGGGTTTGTAAGCGGCCCGTGCTGCTTTAGCCTTATCTAACTTGATACGGGTTAGCACGGCTGTTTTAGTCGGGATGTCCTCGTTGTCAATGGCTTCCTGCTTGACGGCGGCGACGGTTTCCGGGTGACTGGCAATAGCACGGGCTGCCTGGGCTCTGCGATGCGTTATACCTTCCGGCCTCTGATACCTGGCCCTGCCGGTAGACGTCTCCACCATTCCATGTTCAGCCTCTTCGGAACTCGGCAACAATTGCCCGATCTTCGCCTCTACGTCCAGTAGGGCTTCCCCGACCACCTGGCCTTCTTTAAGCCTCACCCGCCGGTCCTCTTCGGCCAAAACAATTTGCCCGCTCTTGATCTTGCCCAATATCGCCCGATGGGTAGCGACGTAAACTGAGCCGACCGCATGCATCTTCACCAAATGCTCGATGGGCCGATCCAACCAACCTGGGACGCGTTCGATCAGGGCACCGAACGCTTCATGGTCTTCTATTATAATTTCTTCTTTCCCCTTCATATTCCCTCCCACCATATCCTAATAGTCAACACAGTATCATACCTTATACAACTTGTCAATACCTTCATTGACTTTTTTTTCGAAATGGTCTATATTGTATCTTGTGATTAGATACGATAAGATACGATGTATGGCACGTAGAATACGAACTAGTGTTACATGGCCACCCGAGTTAATAACGCCCCTGATAAAGATAGCGGCCAGCCGCCGGATCTCATTCTCGCGGCTTACGGAAATCATCCTGTTCGATTGGCTAGAAAACTTACCATCGAACGAGCGGGGGGGAATCCCAAAAGAGGAGCCCACCGGCAAAAAGTTATCAGATCCGCCGGCGGGCTCTAGGAAAAATAGTTCCCCCCCGTTTACCCTGGGAGAAAAATAAGTGGCAATTTTATTCTGGGGGGCTATTGACAATCGTAAACTAGAATAGTAGAGTAACAATATGCCCTCCTATGGGCAGCCTGGCAGGGTACGGCCGCGAAACCAGTAACCCCGCCAGGCTTTTTTATTCTATTGGCTCAGTTCGCCCCTTCTCCAGCTCCCACAGCTGCCGTTCGATTTTATCAAATCGCTTCTCGCAAACCGAACGAAAGCGGTCAAAATCTTGAAACCATTCATAGAAGATGGTAACATCATTTCTGCTCGGTCGCCGCTTTGGTTGACGGCGAGCCGCAAATAATTCTTTGAGCGTTGCGACATCTTTTGGTAAATATAATCGAAGATTCCCACGCATGTAACCGATGTCATTTTCTCGGGCCGCCTTATTGATGGTAACGGTCGCCTTGCCCAATAATCTAGCCACCGTCTGAGTGGTATAGCTGCCATATGCGTGCATATCCTGATTATCGGCGGCATCCGATACAGTATCAGATTTTCTATCGCTATCTGTATATTGTATATTTTTCTCACAATATCTATTATCGGAAGTTCCATTTTGGGGTCCGGTATTTCCATGTTCTGTATCCATTTACTTTGCATTGGTTCAACCTCTATATCCCGGATTGATTACTGTACCTTTTTTCGGGCCGCAAAAACCAGGACTTGGTTGATTTCCCCCCGGTAGGATACCCCTCCCCATAACGGCTATAGTATCAAATAATAAGTACCGTGTCAAGAGAAAATAAAAAAATAGTTGATTCTCTTCTATTATTCATGTAGGATGAAATGTAGCATCTATGAGGAGGTAGACAGAATGAAACAACTCGGATGTATCGCAACGGTTCTATTACTCCTGACGGGCTGTCGGTTGGTTCCGCAGCCCGATTTGAATGTAACGGTTTTGGGCGCAGACTTTTATTATTATGATGCCTACTTTAGTATCGTGCTGAAATTTCAGAACGACGGCGACGGCGACGCCGAAAATATTAATTACAACCTCCAAATTTTCTACGACGATATAGAGTTGGGGATATATGACGGCGCAGATACCGTCCCCTCTGTCGTTTCGGCGGGCGAAACCGTATCCCCTATATTTATAGCGGGATATTCCATCTATGGATGGGATTATGTAATCACGGATAGCTACCGACTGACAATAGACCACCGAAACCCGCGTGGTAAATCCATGACACCTATCGTTATAGAGGGTCAGTTTACAGATTCGTGGCCCGGGCTGTAACCCTCCTAGCGCGGCCGGAAGACTGGTAAAAGCACCCATTCCCCTACTCGATTGTTAAGTAGTCCGAGAAAAAAACAGAAAA
>Ga0265297_10010848_pt1 | contig 11324 bp, 11 predicted proteins | sample Munlanlwell13791_FD_192502 | JGI IMG/M metagenome (GOLD analysis project Ga0265297, IMG submission 192502) | Leachate microbial communities from a municipal landfill in Southern Ontario, Canada - Leachate well 137-91 | ecosystem: Engineered > Solid waste > Landfill > Unclassified | place...
CCGGCACTAATATCAATCTTTTTTTACAAACAAACGTTTAGGGTTTCCCGCCTTTGGCGGGACTAACTGGCTGTAATGCTCACCGCGTATCGCAAACAGCCAGTTGAGCAAGTCCTCTCCCCGGCACTAATATCAATCTTTTTTTACAAACAAACGTTTAGGGTTTCCCGCCTTTGGCGGGACTAACTGGCTGTAATGCTCACCGCGTATCGCAAACAGCCAGTTGAGCAAGTCCTCTCCCCGGCACTAATATCAATCTTTTTTTACAAACAAACGTTTAGGGTTTCCCGCCTTTGGCGGGACTAACTGGCTGTAATGCTCACCGCGTATCGCAAACAGCCAGTTGAGCAAGTCCTCTCCCCGGCACCGTAGAAACTCTTCCCGATTTTATCGGGATTAGAGTTTTTAGGTCCTCCTAGATTCGCTCTTCGAGCCGTATTCGAATAGAATTGAAAAGGTGAGAAGTAAGAATAGGAGGACAAATAATTAGTTTAACAAATTGAACTTATCGTGTTAGGTATGGCAATAGCGAAGATTTAAGTTTCATATTATCCTACACCGAGTCCCTCAAGAGCGTTTTCTTGTAAAGGATATTTTTCTCTGATCTTTTGTACAATTAATTTCATTCTTTCAGGATTTTCTTCCTTACTGTAAGCTTCCAACAATGACGCATCATCTTTATCAAGCATTAAACGGTGTATTTCTGCGATCAGTTTGATTACTTGCGGTTGTTTGACGTATGACAGATATCTTTGTTCATCCGGAGTTCTATTCTCAGGTTTTTTAACACTTGCAAGCAATTTGGCAGCGCCAATCTGCGCCTTATATTCGGACTGCGATCTTATTCCGAAAAGAAAATAAATTGCTTCAAGGACATCTTCAACATAATAACCGGTGAATCCATCAGTATCATCAGGAACTACTTCTTTGTTTCCCTGACGATATGTCTGATTATGAAAAGATGATCGGCCTTTGTTATGTTGCCTGAGTGTATTGTGTGTAGAAATAAAAATTTTAGCCAGATCAGGAAAACCGCTGAGAGCCATAGTAAATACTTGCGGACAATCAGGAATTTGCCGTGTGATTTCAGCCATGGTTCTAACGCACTCTTCACTCAATGTTTGTTGCGCTTGGTTTACTCTTTCTAGATATGATTTTGCAGGCGATAACCATACAAGTTCCTGTGTTGCCGGTGATGCTCCTGTGTTTAGTATTCCTCCGTAGGGTTTAGGTTCACTCATACTGATAATTTTATCTGAATTTGTTCATTTTTCAAGCAGGTGTCCTTAGTTAGTATCTTGAATTTTTTTACAATGTCGTTTAATATAAGGGCATGGGAATCAAAGAGGCAATTTCTCGATTTCTTGAGTACTGCGAGCTTGACCGCAACCTTTCGCTTAAGACAGTCAAGATGTACAGTTATTACCTTAATTTCTTTGAATCCTGGCTGTTACAAAGCCCCCAATTCCCTGCCGTATCAGCTCAGACAAATGAAAAAAACAAGGATTTTGAGATTGAAAAAATTGATGATAACACAATCAGGAACTTCAGGCTTTATCTGAACAAATATAAAAATCCCTTTAAGGGCGATTTGAAACGCCAAACTCAAAATTATTTCCTGGTAGCACTCAGGTCCTTCTTCCGCTATTTGATCAAACAGAAATTAACAGTTATCTCGCCGGAGATCATCGAACTGGGGAAACTTAGGGACCGTAATATCAAATTTTTGACTTCAGACCAGTTAAAAAGATTATTTGAAATAGTTGACTACTCTGATGAAATAGGGCTTCGTGACAGAACTATTATCGAAGTACTCTTTTCAACCGGGCTTCGGGTTTCGGAGCTTGTTTCCCTTAACAAGGAGCAGGTAAATATTAAATCCGGTGAGTTTGGCGTCATGGGTAAAGGTGGAAAAATCAGGGTAGTTTTCCTGTCGAAAAAAGCTAAAGAATGGCTGGAAAAATACCTCGGGAAAAGAAGTGATCCGTACCGTGCGCTTTTCATCCGTTACTCAGGACCGAATTCCGACACTGATTTATCTGATGAAAAAAGACGGTTATCAGTACGGTCAGTCGAAAGAATGATTGATAAATACCGGAAAAAAGCCGGGATTCTTTTCCGCATTGGACCCCATGTTTTACGTCACTCATTCGCTACTGACCTGCTTGAACAGGGAGCGGACATAAGATCGGTTCAGGAAATGCTGGGTCACAAAAACATTGCCACAACTCAGATATACACACATGTGACCAATACCAGATTAAGGGAAATCCATGAAAAGTTTCACTCGGGGAACAAATGAAGACAAACTCAAATCTCAAATGTCAAATGTCAAATCTAAGATTTTAGATTTAAGATGTAGTTTTGACATTTGAGTTTTAACATTTGACATAATACAATGCTAAATTTTATAAACAGAAAAAAATATGAATTAAGCCTTTGGTTATTAATATTAGCCTACATTTTATATTTTTCCTATTTTACAATTCTGCGGATGAGGACACTTTACGCCTCGTACTTCGACCTTGGGATCATGCACCAGGCTGTATACAATACTTTTCAGGCGATCAGAACTGCGGACTGGACGCGGTTTCTTGAGATAACCAATCCCCACGGTTTTGATCAGGTAAAAAGAATGGCGATTCATAATGATGTGATTCTGGCACCGATTGCTCTGCTCTACTTTATTTACTCAGGACCGGAAACATTATTGGTTTTACAGGCAATTGTTTTAGCATTAGGAGCGATAGCCGTTTATAAAATTGCTTTATTCTGTTTTAAAGAAAATAAATACCGCAAGCTTTTGGGTTTGATTTTCTCCTTCTCATACTTAATGTATCCGCCAATGCAAAAGGCGAACAATTTTGAATTTCATGCAGTAACCTTATCAACGACTTTTCTTTTATTCCTTTTTTATTTTTTCCTGATAAAAAAATATTGGCAAGCCATGATTTTCTTAGTATTAAGTTTACTTACCAAAGAACAAATCGGCTTAACGACTTTTTTCTTCGGCGGTTATTTTTTATACAGATCCTGGAAACAAAAAAACCTAATTGGCCGCAACTATAGTTTGATTATTATGGCAGTTAGCATTTTGGCATTCATCACTTCGGTTTATTACATTATTCCTTTATTCAGGGGCAGCCGCCATTTCGCCTTAAGCTATTATGAAAATCTTACGGAAAATAATCCGCTGAATTTAATCAGGACGATCTTCAATGCTGATACTTTACGTTATTTATTTTTCCTGCTTGGACCTTTGGGCTTTTTACCGCTCATCTCTCCTTTATTATTTCTGATCAGTTTACCGGAGCTTGCGATCAATTTATTTTCCAGCAGCGCGAACATGAGGAATATTTATTTCCATTATGCTGCGGTGATTCAGCCCTTTATTTTTATTGCTGCAGTTTTTGGTGCGAATTCATTAATTATTTGGTGCAAGCGGAAATTCCATAAGGATGCTACCGTTGCTTTAACAATCCTGCTTTTTTTAACAACAATTATTTTTGCCTATTTTATCGGGCCACTCCCCTTTTCAAGAGTAAAGGAAATACATCCTTTTGCCTATCCCTCGAAAGAAACCGGTGTTGCCCAACTTTGGGCAAAGACATTAAAAAACGAGAATCTAAAGATAATGACAAGCGGGCATCTGGGGCCGTTATTTACCTCGAGGCGTTATTATTACCAGTTTTCGGTCAATTACCTGCTGGCAGATTATGTTGTGCTTCAGCCTGAAGAGATATATAATGGTTTTCAGAGCAGCGAAACAAAACCGGCGTATGAAGAATTTATCAAAGACGACCGTTTTGAACTGATTTATCAGCAAGAAAATTTTGAAGTTTATAAAAAAAAATGATAAGTATTATTATTCCTTTTCATAATGAAAAATACAGTTTGCCGATATTGGTAGCTGAGATCAAAGATTCATTAAAAAATATCAACGACAGTTATGAAATTATTTTCGTTGACGATGCGTCAACAGATCAGGGAGAAAAATATATCCAGGAAGTAAGTCAAAAAGACTCTTCGGTATTATTCATCAAGCATCTGGTAAGAATGGGTAAAGGAGCCGCATTGACCTCAGGTTTGAACAAAGCCAAAGGTGAGACGATAATTTTTATGGATGCCGATCTGCAGGATAGTCCTCATGATATCCCGAAATTTATCAAGAAACTGGATGAGGGTTATGATCTGGTCAACGGAGTAAGGGAAGTCAGAAAAGACAATGCTATTATAAAAATTTACTCAAAGTTCGGTAATCTTTTCTTAAAAAAAGCACTGAGATCTCCGTTTACCGATATCAACTGCGGGTTTAAGATTTTCAGGAAAGCAATCCTGGATAATATTGTTCTTTATGGAAATAATTTCAGATTTTTTCCGTTGGCAGCCTATCTCAGAGGATATAAAACAGCAGAGATTACTGTGGCAAACCGGGAAAGAAGGTACGGCAGATCAAAGTTCGGCCTGACTAAACCGATCATCGGTGTAATTGATATGCTGACGGCTTATTTCATCTACCAGTTTTCCGAACAACCGCTGCATTTCTTTGGCATTATCGGAGGAGTTATTTTTACCGGGGGTTTTGTTCTGGTTTCGATAATGACAGTTCAAAGGATTTTTTTCAACATGCTACTCTATCGCAGGCCGGCCTTCTTATACGCTATTCTTTTTATCATTGTTGGTATTCAAATAATCATGACGGGAATGATTGGAGAATTGATCGTGTATCTGCATAAGAAAAATAAATAAAAAGTTTGAACTGATTAACCTCCGCGGTTCTTATCACTAGCCTATCTGGAGTGTCAAACCGCAGAGGTTAAAGTTATAAAGTTTAAAAAGTTTTAAAAGTTATAAAAGTCGAAAAGATGCTTCTCGACTCCCTCACCTTTGGCGGATCGCTCGAAGATTATATTGTTCGAGTGATTAGTCGAGAACAACGATTCTGTCCTTCGGCTTCGCCACGTCAAACGTGGTCTCGCTCAGGACAGAATGACGAATTATTTGTTCCTCATTCGGGCTCGACTTAGTGCAAAATTATCCGTAGAATAAAAGTAACCATGAATCCGATATTAGCTTTGATTATTGCCAATATTATCTGGGGAGCGGCTTCTCCCATTTTTAAATATTCCCTAAGCAATATTCCGCCATTCACCCTGGCTTTCGTAAGATTCTTTTTTGCGGCTTATATATTTTTTCCGTTTTTGTCAAAGGATAATCCAAGCAGTCTCACCAAAAAAGACTGGCTGAGCATTTTTTTAGGCTCATTCTTCGGTATCTTTATCAATATCAGTTTTTTCTTCCTCGGACTTCAAAAAACCGAGAGCATAAATGCCCCGGTAATCGCCTCGACCGGACCGCTTTTTATTTTCATTTTTTCTGTATTATTTCTTCACGAAAAACCGAAATTAAAAATATTTTTGGGTATGATTACTTCTCTTATTGGGGTGATGATAATAATTCTTTCACCTTTTTTCCTCGGCCATGTGAAAAGCGGATTAGGGGAGCTGGAAGGTAATTTAATGCTGGTTTTGGCAACTATCGGATCGGTAGCCTCCCCGATTGCACTTAAGAAAGTATCCAAAAAAGTAAGCACAAACTTTTTGAGTTTCACGACCTTTATGATTTCCGCGGTTGCCTTTCTTCCTTTCATGATGTTTGAGCTAAGAACATGGAGTTTCAGTATGCTGAATTTAGCCGGTTTTATAGGGATAATATTCGGTGTTTTTTTATCTTCGGCCGCAGCCTATTTCCTTTTTTACTACGGCCTTTCGAAAATCCAGGCGCAGGAAGTGGGAATTTTTGCCTATATTGATCCTGTTATCGCTGTTGTCATTGCTATCCCACTGCTTAACGAGTATCCCAATATCTATTTTTTTCTTGGGACGATACTCGTCTTTGCCGGCATATATATATCGGAAAACCGGCTCCACTATCATCCTCTAGCCAGGCTGAGAAAGAAATGATAAAATATAAAGATGAAAAACAAAATATTGATTACCGGAGTCGGAGGATATATTGGCTCTATTTCCGCCTATCTTTTCCTGCAGGAAGGTTATGAAGTGGTGGGTCTGGATAATTTTTCAACCGGCCATAGAGAACCCTTGGATCTGCTTCAGAAAAAATTCGGTGAAGCCAAGTTCCGCTATTATGAAGCCGACTTAAGAAACGATCTTTCCCAGATCTTTAAAAAGGAAAAAGGTATTACTACGGTAGTCCACTACGCTGCTTCATGCTTGGTTGATGAGTCGATGAAAAATCCCGGCAAGTATTTTTCCAATAACTTTTGCGGTTCCTTGAATCTTCTTTCAACGATGATGGACTTTAATATAGAAAAAATAGTTTTCTCCTCTACCTGCGCAGTTTATGGTGAGGCGCAGTATGTTCCGGTTGACGAAAATCACCCGACCGCTCCGAAGAATCCTTACGGAGAAGCAAAACTGATGACGGAAAAAGCTATCCAATGGTTCGGGAAACAGAAAAATTTGAAATATGTGATTTTGCGTTATTTTAATGTCTGCGGAGCCTCTGACGACGGTGTTATCGGTGATTCAAAAAACCCGTCAGTACTGCTGGTTCAGAATGCGGTCAAGGGAGCCTTGGGAATAGAGCCTTTTTACCTGACCTGTCCCAAAGTTAACACCAAAGACAAAACTCCGATCAGGGACTATATTAACGTAGTTGATCTTAACCTCGCCCATCTTAAGGCGGTTGAGTATCTGTCCAAAAACAATAAAAGCGAAATCATCAATTTGGGCACGGGATCAGGCAATTCTGTCCTGGAGATAGTGGAAAAAGTCCAGGAGATCACCGGTAAGAAATTTGACATGGAAAAGACAGAACCAAGACAGGGAGAGTATGCGACGATGATTGCTTCGATTGGTAAAGCTAAAAAAGTACTTGGTTGGGAGCCAAAGAGGAGCATCCAGGATACGATCGAGTCATTAGTCAAATGGTATAGAGCCCATCCGCAGGGATGGAAGAACAGTTGAAAGTAAAAAAAAGTTTGAAAAGTTTGAAAAGTTTCAAGAGTTTAAAAAGTTATAAAAGTCGAAAAGATACTTCTCGACGTTGCTCGAAGTATATCGTTCGAGCTGAGAAACGTTTGACGTTTCGATTAGTCGAGAACATTTGAGAAGCGAGTAATAAGTTACACATTACAAATTTTTAAGTTTTAAGAACAGAATATGATAAATGCAGTGATATTGGCAGGAGGAAACGGTACAAGGATAAACTCAAAAGAAATCAACAAAGTAGCGTTGCCTTTTTTGGGAAAACCGATTGTCCTTTATGGAGTCGAGTTATTTGAAAAAATCGCCAGCAGAACCATGGTAGTGATTGGTGCATTTTCCGAAAGCGTAAAAACAGCTTTGAAGGATAAAAAAGTAACCTTTATTAATCAGGAAGAACGCTTGGGAACCGGTCATGCGGTCAAGATGGCTTTGCCGGCGCTTGAAGATGCGTCTGATAACGAACTAGTCATTGTCGGCTACGGAGATCATCTCATGTTTTACAAAGAGCAAACGGTAAGAGAATTGATTGATAAACATCAGAGTGAGCAAGCCTTTGTCTCTTTTATCACCACCAAATATCATGATCCCAATTATCTGGCCTGGGGAAGAATAGAAAGAGACGAACAAGGCAATGTCAAAGATATAGTTGAGCAGAAAGATGCGACTGAAGAGCAGCGGAGAATAAAAGAAGTTAATGCCGGTTTTTATTGTTTTTCGCTGGGTTTTTTAAGGAATCATGTTGATTTGATTGAAAAGTCACCGGTTACCGGCGAGTATTATATTACCGATTTAGTCAAATTCGCGGTTAAAGAAAAACTAAAAGTTTTAGCGGTGATTGTCAGATTTAGAGAGGTCGGGATCGGAATCAACCGCCAGGATGAACTTGAGGAAAGCCAAAAAATTTATACAGAGTTTAACGAAGATCAACAAGATGGTTAAGCTGCTTTCAATTATTATTCCTGTTTATAATGAAGAAAGACTGATTTCCAAAGCACTGCGTGAAGTCGTTATGGCAAAGACTCCCCTTTTCAAGAAAGAGATCATCATTATTGATGATGGTTCAACCGACAAAACCAAGGCAGAAGTAAAAAAACAGATCATTAAATATGCTAAAAAAAATGTAAAAATTTTTTTGCTGGAAAAACCGATTAATCAGGGTAAAGGCAAAGCGGTAAAAACCGGATTTATTAAGTCAAAAGGAGATATTGTCTTAGTCCAGGACGCTGATCTTGAGTATGATCCGGCTGACTACGGAATATTGCTAGGGCCATTTCTCGAGAAAGATGCTGATGTTGTTTATGGATCGCGCTTTATCTCTAACCACCCCCACCGAATACTCTATTTCTGGCACCAGCTGGGAAATAATTTTTTAACTCTACTTTCCAATATTTTTACCAATCTTAATTTCAGTGATATGGAAACAGGACTAAAAGCATTTGACGGCAATTTAATCAGGAAATTAGCCAAACATCTGCAGAGCGGACGTTTTGGTTTTGAACCGGAGATTACCGCCTTGATTGCGAAAAAGAAGAACTTAAAAATTTACGAGGTTGGCGTATCTTATCAAGGCAGGACATACGCAGAAGGAAAAAAAATCGGCTGGAAAGACGGAATCGAAGCCATTTACATTATTTTGAAATCGAATCTCTTCAGGCAATATAATAACCTCTAGAAAATAAAGCGAGAAAAATAACACTGAGCACTATCGATATTACTGCATATATTAATAATGATTTTTTTTTAAAAACTAAACCGGCTGTCAGAAAAAGAGGAAAAAGGATAAGAATGTATCTTGGCAAACCGGTAAATGTTCCGGTTGATGCCGGAATGAGAAGACCTAAAAAACTGTAGACAAGGTATGAGGGTTTGATTCTTTTTTTTACTGCAAAGATAAGCATTGTTAAAGCGATGATGAAAACCAGCAACTCAATCAAGGCTACCCAGAGCTCATGGTGTGACGGCGATACGCTGACAAGTATTTTCAGATAGCGGAAAATTGTTTGGGGAAAGAGAATTATTTTTCCGGTTTCCCTGCCGTTATTAAGAAGCCCTTGGGCGTTCATGAAAAAGAACAAGTCATGCCATTTTCTGAAACAATAATATGCATAACCTACGATGCCTGTTGGTATCAGTAAAAGCGGCCAGCTTTTTTTTATTAATTCAGCAGCCTTATGTTTCTCTGTTTGCCAGAGTTCAACCAGCAATGCCGGCAGGATAATTAAGCCGGTTGGTCTGGTTAATCCAAGCAGTATCCCGGATATAGATGCCAACAGCCAGTTTCTTTTCCTTGCAAAATAAAAAGACAAAAGCGCCAGCACGAGAAAGAGGCTTTCGGCATATATGGAAACGAAAAAAAATGAGGTTGGGAAAAGCATGAGAATCAATATCGTGTTAAAGGCAATATTTTCCTGATAATCTTCTTTTATGATTTTATAAAGCAGGATGAGGCTGACCAGGAAGAAAATATTTGATAGTAAAAACGCGCTGATAAACTGTACGGTTTGTCCGTTTTGGCCAAAGGAGAAAAACTTAATCAAGAGCGGCAGTAAAGGAAAAAATCTGCCGTTATCCGTATAACCGTGTCCTGCAATACTAAGATAATGAATGCCGTCAAAATTCGCCAAGGGAGATAGAAGAAAGCTGGAGATGGGAAAATCAGGCTTGGTGAAAAACAAAAAACTGGTATATTGGTAGCCATCGCGGAAGGGAATGCCCTGCCCTATCAAAAGGGGGATAAAAAGCAGCAGTCTCCAGATGGCGAAAGTTTTTACTATTCTTTTAATTCCTGACACTTTTTTATTATAATATAGATCAGCTTGATAAATTTATCTTTCGAGCGAAGGGAAACAAATTTTCCTGAGTCGAGAAATACAAAAGATACTTCTCGATTCACGCGCCTTTGGCGTGTTCACTCGAAGAATATGTCAATAAGCAGTGCGGGATTAGTCCCGCCTTGCATCGCTTTGCGAAGCATAGCGGGCAGGTAAGCGGTTTAACCTGCCTGCCGGCAGGCAGGTGTCTGCTTTCCAGGTTTGTAAAAAATGCGGGATTAGTTAAGCGGTTTAATGTCTGCTTTCCAAGCAGAGGAGACGGGTTCGACTCCCGTATCCCGCTCTTTTTTTTACTGGTAAAAAAAAGAGCGAGGCTCGCCTCACCCAAAGGGTGGGCGGCCCGCTCACGAATATTATATGAATCCTACCGTATATATTCTTCAAAGCATAAAAGACGGCAAAACTTACATAGGTTCTACTAGCGATTTTGACAGAAGATTTAGGGAACATAACACTGGAAAAGTAAAATCTACAAAATATAGAATGCCTTTTAAAGTATTGTTTGTTGAAAAATTCAAAACGTTGAAGGAAACAAGAAAACGAGAAAAATGGTGGAAAAACGGAGCAGGCAGAAGAAAAATGAAAGAATTCTTTCAAAACAATCGTAAAATTTAGTTTAATTTGACCCATTTTTTTTGTGGAATGAAATGCTGAAGAACTCTTGGGGTTCGAGCGCGTGGTTCCGTAGCCTTGGCGAAGGACCGCTCCCGTATCCCACTCCATAGCTAAATGGTTTTGTGTTTTACCCGATTTTCCTCAAGAAATCAATATAATCCCGAGTTCTAGCCACTGTTTTTAACGTTTTATCTTTAGTTTGTAGAAAATCATACTGGATACCGAAGTCGGACCTAACATTTGTTGTTATTTATAAAGAAATAACCTAATATTTAATTATGGAAAATCAATCAATTACTAATCCTTCTGAAACTACACCTATTAACTCTGTACCAATAGTCCAACCATATGCTCCCGTTCAAACAAAGACAAGCTTAGTTATGCCTATTTTATTGACGGTTTTAGTAAGCGGCATTCTTTTTGGTGTTGGAGGATATTATCTTGGCAAACAGCTGTCCGACAGTGCGCAACAACTTGTTGCCAACCAGAATCAACCAGCTACTGCCATGCCGAAAATATCGCCCACAGAAGTTTTACCATCTCCAATAGATACACCTACACCAGTTAGTTTAACAACATACACTTCTTCATTTGAAAAACTTTCATTCAAATATCCCTCTAATTGGAAAATAGCCCAATTCCAAAAAGCAGATTCTTCAAATGGAGATTCAATGACTATCCAAAGTCCAAACGGCAAGGTCGAAATTAGTTGGATAGCCACATTAGACGGTCTAGGTGGCAGTTGTGATCCAAATATTCCATTTACCCAAAAAGAGGGTGAGTTAGGAGCACCCTGTCCACTTTATGAAGTCATAGAAAAACAAAAATTACCTGCAATTACCAGTTTATATCTTGTGGCTTATAAAGT
>Ga0265297_10010849_pt1 | contig 11324 bp, 10 predicted proteins | sample Munlanlwell13791_FD_192502 | JGI IMG/M metagenome (GOLD analysis project Ga0265297, IMG submission 192502) | Leachate microbial communities from a municipal landfill in Southern Ontario, Canada - Leachate well 137-91 | ecosystem: Engineered > Solid waste > Landfill > Unclassified | place...
TAATTCGGGTAACGAACGCAACCCTTGCCGTGTGTTTTAAATGTCACACGGGACTGCCCGAGATAATTGGGAGGAAGGCGAGGATGACGCCAAATCAGCATGGCCCTTTGATGTCCTGGGCCGCACACGTGGTACAATGGCCGGTACAATGGGTTTCGATGCCGTAAGGCGGAGATTAATCTCATCAAAACCGGTCTCAGTTCGGATTGAGGGCTGAAACCCGCCCTCATGAAGCTGGAATCGCTAGTAATCGCCAATCAGCTATGTGGCGATGAATACGTTCCTGAGTCTTGTACTCGGGTTGCCCGGCAGTTTTAGAAAAAATCAGGTGAAAATCCTGTTGCGCATATCTCAAATTGCGTAAAGCTGAACCGCAGGTTTAAATCGTGAGGTTTAAACTGAAGGGTGGGGAAGCATTTTATAGCTTGAGCCTTTATTAAATGGTTACAAATTTGACGACCTATCGAGTACACAGGGAAGTCTTTTGAGAAAATAAATTTGTAATAATCGGAAGGCCGAGATGTAGAAAAAAGTTTTTTAAGATGACCCGGGGAGATCTTGTTGGTGTTCTTGATATTATGTTATGATTAACTAACATCAGGAAAAAATTAAAAGCAATTTTAGTTTTATGCATCGGCAAGAAGTCAGCAGAGTTCATAGTACCGATAGCCGGATTAATCCTAGATTAAGAAGGCCAATTGGGAAGGAACAAATCCATAGAGAAAAATTAAATCCGCATTATGTGGCAGGTTTTATTGATGGAGAAGGTTCGTTTTCAGTAAGCATAGGTAAAGATGCTGAATACCGCAGAGGTGTTCAGGTTCGCGCTGAATTTGAAATCGAACTTAGAGCCGATGATCAAAAAATACTTGAAAGAGTATTAATAACAATCGGCTGTGGAAAAATTTATGATTGTTCATACGACCGTTATGGTTGGTATCCTCACGTAAAATATAAAATTACGGGAGCCGATGACATGAATAATTATTTATTTCCTTTTCTTGATAAATATAATCTGCAAGCAAAAAAATGCGAGGTTTATAAATTATTTAAGGAAATTGTGTTAATGTATCGCAAAAAAGAGCATTTGACTGATTCTGGATATTCCAAAATTGTCAAACTGCGCGACAAAATGCGATCAATGGGCAAAAAGCACAATTCTCTAATGGAAACCGCCAGGATACGGGAAAACCGTTCGTCCGGTGGTGTGAGACAAATTACTATTTGATCTCAATACCGCCCGTCAAGCCAAGCGAGCTGGGGATAGCCGAAGTGCCCGCAAGGGCCCTAAGCTAGATTCAGTAAGAGGGGCTAAGTCGTAACAAGGCACGGCTAGCGGAAGCTGGTCGTAGATCATTTTTTTAAATTTATTTTTCGCAAGAAGAATAAATTAGGTAGTCGACTCAGGGTGATTCGATAAACTCAGTTCGATGAGTATATCGAATTGTTCTGAAGCGTTTTGAAAAAGTCGCTTGAAACTTTTTCTAAATTCGAAACAACTTTAAAAAACTAAATTTCAGCAGAAATTTACCCTGAGCGTAGTCGAAGGGTAATCCGCAGAAAATTTATCTCTTCAGCCTGAGCCTCAGAGCCGAAGGTTTGAACAAAGTGAAGAGTAAACCGCAAAAACGCATTTAAGGTGCGTTTTTTGTTGCCACATTTTATTGTGTGGCAGATAGTTGAAAATTAAGTTATAAAATGATAAATTTAAAAAAAGCTATGACACAATATTTTACCCGCGAGGGGTTGCAAAAAATTAAAGACGAATTAAAAGATATAAAAGAAAATCAGGTGAGAGAAACAAAAAAGCTTATTAAGGAAGCCGCTGCTTTTGGCGACCTCAAAGAAAATGCGGCATATCACGACGCAAGAGATAAAATGTCTTTTTTAAAGGGCAGGGTAGAGCAATTGGAATGCGCAATAAATGAGGCTGTAATAAGAGAAAAAGAAGGAAACGACACAATTCAAATTGGTTCTGAAATTAAAATTTTATTTGGAGGCTCAGAAGAAAATTATATTGTTACATCTCCAACAGAAGCAGATATTTTAAAGAATAAAATTTCATACCAGTCGCCCTTAGGTAAAGAGCTGATGAGTAAAAAAGCGGGGGAGAAATTCAAATTCAACGGCAAAACAGAAATAAAAATCTTAGAAATAAAATAAAACATAAAAAATCGGGCAATAAATTTGCCCATTTTTTAAATTATTCACACTTTTGCTATTGCATTGTTTTGTTTTTTTTATTTTAATTAAAAAATAGTTTTTATTTTTTTAAAAAAATGCAATACGATTTTATTGTTATAGGAGCCAACGGAGTGCAGGGAAAAATAGTCGCAAAAGACCTTTTACTTAGCGGGCACTCTGTTCTTTTGGCCGCAATAGACGATTATAACTTAGATTCTCTTATTGATTTTAAGAAATCAGATTTTACTCATCTAAATTTAGAAAATATAACAAAAGTAAAAAGGATAATTAAAAAATCTGGCGCTTCTGTTGTAATAAATTGTTCAATTGATGACTATAATTTAGCTATCACAAAAACTTGTTTGGAACTTGGGGTTAATTATGTTGACTTGGGGTCTGAGGAAGAAATGACTTATGGGCAGTTAAATTTAGATAAAGATTTTAAAGAAAGAGGAATAATTGCCATAACAGGGCTTGGTTCAACGCCTGGCATAAACAATGTAATGCTTAAGTCAATTAAAGACGAATTTGACAGCATAGAAACAGTAAAACTTGGATTTGCATGGAGCTCTAATATGGAAAAATTTGTTGTGCCGTTTTCAATAGATGCAATTGCTTGCGAATTTTCAGAGCCTGCTAAAGTTTTTGAAAACGGAAAATATGTTGAAAAAATGCCAGAGGATTGTAGAGAAGATTTTGAATATAGGGGCCTTAAAAAACAAAGAACCCTCTTTACAAAACATATTGAACATCACACATTTAAAGATTTTTTAGCAGATAAAGGGGTTAAGAATATTTTTGTTTATTCAAGTTTTCCTGAATTTTCCTATAGGACAATAAAAACCTTGATTGATTTGGGGCTTGTTTCAAAACAAAAAATAGATTTTCAGGGGGCTAAAATCAGTCCGCTTGATTTTACTTCTGAGGTCTTAAAGAGAATTCCGTTTCCAGAAAATTATAAAGAAAAAGAGGTTATATGGCTTAATGTTTTGGGCAAAAAAGATAGTAAAGACAAAGTTATAAAAATGGAAGCTTTGGCTGAAACTTTGCCAGGGTGGGAAGATGCAACTTGCAACATTGATACTGGAATGCCCGCTTCAATAGCAGGTCAAATGATTTTGAGAGGAGAAATTATAGAAAAGGGAGTTTTTGCGCCCGAGTCCGTGATTCCGCCAGAGCCATTTTTTAAAGAACTTGGCAAAAGAAAAATATTTATTTATAAAAACGGAGAAATAATAAACCAAAATTAAATAAAAAAACGCCTTATTGGCGTTTTTTTGTGTTTTAAAATTCTGGTGGACCCGGGGAGGAGTTTCCCGAAGGCATTGCTGTCGCCTTCGGCGCCACAATTCGGGGGGATTCTCCCCGCGCCACTAAACTTTGTTTAGTGGACCCGGGGAGAATCGAACTCCCAGCTTCTCGTTGCAAACGAGATGTGTTGCCACTATACCACGGGCCCATTTAATTTTTACTTTACCTTAATTTTAAGTTTTTTTCAAGTTGGTTGAAGTTCGGCAGAAAAGATGATAATTTTAACTAAAAGCAATTTTTATGTGGCAGAGTTTTAGAAAAAATACCAGCAATAATGCGGTTTTGAAAATTGAGGATAATGGTTTTGAAAAATCGGAAATTTTTGTTTTTAAAACAAATGGGTTAATTTGGGCTAGCCCTATAATTGATGAAAAAGAAACAATATATATAGGCTCTGCGGACAAATATTTTTATTCAATTGATAAAACAGGAAAATTATTATGGAAATATAAAATTACAGACAGTTTAGATTCTTTGATAGACTCTGCTGGCGTAATATTGGATGATAAAGTTGTTATTCCTGGAGGAGACGGATATGTTCATGCAGTTAATAAAAACACAGGGGAGTTGATTTGGAAATTCAAGGCATACCACGCAGAAGACTCGCAAGAGCAAAGCGGGCAAGTGGTCAATTCTTTTGAGGGAAATGTGGCAATGCACAATGATTATTTATACGCAGGCTCCGACAACGGATACATGTATTGCATTGATAAAGAGGGCAAAGAAATTTGGAATTTCAAAACAGGAATGATGATTTGGTCTCTGCCTTGTTTTTTTGACAATAAAATGGCATTTGGCTCTTTGGACGGATATTTGTATTTGCTGGATTCTTCTTCCGGAAAATTATTGGACAAAGAAAAAATAGGGGAAATAAAAGCTTCTCCTGTTTATGACAAAGAAAACAATTTGCTGTTTTTGGGCACCAGCTCGGGAAAAATGTTTGCCTTTAAAATAAAAAACGGAAAATTCAAAAAGAAGTGGAGCAAAAACCTTAAAAATGAAATTTATTCTTCTGCAGTTTTTTACCAAAACAATGTTTATTTTGCTTCTGGAAAAGTTTTTTATTCTGTAAATTATAATGGGAAAATTTTGTGGCAATACAATGCCTATTCTAAAATTTCAAGCTCTCCTGCAGTTATCAAAGACAAAGCTGTGATTTTTGGGGCAGAAAATGGAAAGCTTTATGCGCTAGATTTTCAAGGAAATAGAATTTGGTCTTTTAAAACTTCAGGATCTTTGCATAAAGCAAATCTTGATTCTTCTCCTGCTGTAAGCAAAACAGGAAACATTTATATTGGTTCTTATAATGGAAATGTTTATAAAGTTGCTTTTGAATATTGCTTTAAAAACAGCGACGCAAAATGCGAGTTTGGCGGAACTTCTGACCAGCCAGTTTACGATGGCAAAAATTTTAAATTTGAAGATGTAAACGCCAACTACACAGATTCTGTCCAAGTTGGGCTTTCAGAACCAATAAAAATTAGAATGTTTGCTTTTCAAAATGGGAATTATTTGGAAAACTCGGCTTTAAACTCCGCAAAAATAGAAATTACGCCAACGGTTGATTTTTCTTATTACATTTCTTCTGACGGAAAATTCATAGACATAATTCCAAATGATTTTTGGGACAAAAACACAAATTATAAAATTTCAATAAAAGCAGATTATTATAAAAAAACCAATTTTATTTTTGATTTTTTTAAGCGTTGTTTTTTGCCAAAAATAGAATGGGAGTTAAACTTTTCAACAAAAGACAATCAGGACTTGGCGCTTCAGTCGCAAAGTTTTCTTATAAAAGACCTTTCTTTGTACCAGCCTTTGGCCTTAAACACTTTGGTGGCAGCAGCTTTAGACGGGCAAAAGTATATTGCGGAGTTTTCAACAGAGCAGGGAAATAATATAAAAATAATTTTAAAAAATCAAAACAGGCAAATAGTTTTAAACGGCGTTTTAAATGGAAAATATTTTTCAGTAAAAGGGGAATTGCAGTTGTCTGCAATGGGCGGAACAATTCCTTTTAAAAACGCAATTTTTTCAGGGGAAATTGAAAATGGAAAAGTAAACAATGGAATGTTTTTTGCAAAAATAAACTGCTTTAAAATAAAAGGAAACTCAAAAAACTACAATTTGCCGTTTAACATAATAAATGAAATTTGTGGAAGAGACTTTAATATAACAGTTTTAGCCAGCTTCTCGGGCACGAGCACCGAATAATTTTTAAATAATATTATTGAATTTTTGTCAAAAAGAGAGTAGATTATAGTAATATGACAAATAGTAATTTAACCCAAGCGAAAAAAGCAAAAAATGACGAATTTTACACGCAATTTCCTGATATTCAAAAAGAAATTGAAGCATATTTGGATTATGACAAAAATGTTTTTCGCAACAAAGTAGTTTACTGTAATTGTGATGACCCGTATGAAAGCAATTTTTTTCGCTATTTTGTGTTAAATTTTAAAAAGCTTGGATTGAAGCAACTTATTACCACAAGCTACAAGCCTTCACCTGTTGCCAATACGCAACTTGAATTATTTGGAGATAATAAAACAATAAAAAAAATAAAAGGCAGACCAAAAATTACAGCTAATAAATTTATTATCAACGAAGTAGGCGACAGAGACGGCGATAAAGATTTTGATTTAGATGACATTGCCTTACAGCTTAGGCAAAACAAAAATAATGAATGGGAGCCATTAAAAGGCGACGGCGATTTTCGCAGTGATGAGTGCGTGGAATTATTAAAAAAATCTGATATCGTGGTCACAAACCCGCCATTTTCTCTATTCCGCCAATATGTAAAACAACTTGTTGACCACAAGAAAAAATTCCTAATAATTGGCAATATGAATGCAATTACTTACAAAGAAATTTTTCCATTGATTAAAGAAAACAAAATGTGGATGGGAAATGGTTTTCATGCTGGTAATGCTTATTTTTATACTCCAAATACTCGTGATTTTGCTTCGGGCGTTTATAATGAAAAAACTGGTCTTGTAAAATTTAGAAATGTTTGTTGGTTCACAAACCTTGACCATGGAAGACGCCATCAATTACTAAAATTACAGACAATGGAAGATAATTTAAAATTTAGTAAACATAAAGAAATAAGAGGTAAAAAGTCGTATGACAAGTATGACAATTACGATGTTATAGAAGTTCCATTTACGGATTCTATTCCGAGCGATTACGATGGTATAATGGGTGTGCCAAAAAGTTTTCTTAATAAGTATAACCCTGATCAATTTGAAATTTTAGGACAATTGCGTAATCATAGTTTACCAAAAGATTTTTCAAGAAATGGAGATGCAAAGTTGAATGGAAAAGATTTATTTAGTAGATTAGCAATCAGACATAAGAAAAATAAAAAATAAAAAAGTGAAGAAATAGTATGTATATCTCAAAAATAAAACTTTATAATTTTAAAGGGTTCAAGGGTGAACACGAGATTAACTTTGATAAAGGAGTAAATTTTTTTGTTGGTGATAATAATTGTGGTAAATCATCTGTTTTTGAAGCAATAGATTTTATACGCTCAAAGAAGGATAGAAATGAAGTTATTACAAAAACCGAACTAGAAAGTGATGATTTTGTTTCGGTCGAAATTGAATTTAAGGGCGATGATATTGAATCACTTATTAAAAACACAGAGGCACTAAAAAAATACCAGTCTTATTTGATAGATATAAATAGCCAAAAAAGTTTAAGGTTAATGCGTTCTAGTGAAGAAATAGAAATTACACAAGATGGGAAGAAAAAGAAACTTGATATTAAAAATGTCCGCGTTTTTAATCCGGTTAAAAGTCAGTTTGAAAATCCGACAGGAGTTGATAATACAATTACCGCACTTTTTGATGCACAATTTGTTTGGGCTGATACGAATTCGGGTGATATTTCTGATTTTGCAAAAACAAAAATTAGCGGGAAAATTATCAATACTATAACAAAAGATTTTATCACTTCCAATACTTGGAAAGATTTTCAAGATTCACACAGGGAAACTTTTGGCGAAGGTGAAAATAGTTTAGCAAAAACTTTAAAACCAGTTGAACAAAAAATACAGGATATTTTATCTGAGCAGTATGGAGAAACAGAAGTAAGATTTAGTTTTTCATTACCCGAAATTGAGAGCTTCTTTAAAACGGGAAATATCACTTTATCTGAAAATGGTATAGAAACAAAGAGTTCTGAAAAAGGCACAGGAATGCAGCGAGCTTTAGCATTAGCACTTATTCAAGTATATGCTGATATTTCTTCATCAGACGAAAACGGAGTTTCTAAGCCAATATTATTTTTTATTGATGAGCCAGAAACTTTTTTACATCCACAAGCGCAAAACAAACTTCTTGATGCTCTTGAAAAAATATCTATCAAATCACAAATTTTTATTATTACACACTCTCCGTATCTGTTAAAAAAATATAAGAAAGAAACCCACTCAATGAATGTGTTTTTAAAAAACGCAGGGATGAATAAGATTGAAGCGGGAAAGGAATTTGATTTATTTGGCACATCAAGTCCTACTTGGGGTGAAATCAATTATTATGCTTTTGGAGTTTTATCTGTTGAATTTCACAATGAACTTTATGGTTTTATTCAAGCAAAAGCTACTTTAGAAGACGAGAAAAACTACTTTGAAGATGAATTCGAAAAATATTTAGTGAGTAATGGGATAAATCAAGATCAATCATATATTAAATTGAAAAAAAATGGTACGACAGAAAATCAAAACAGAACATTGGCCACAAAAATCAGAAATATTATTCATCATCCTGAAAATACGAATAACACAAAATTTACAGAACTAGAACTCGAATCTTCTATTAAAAAATTAATTTCATTACAAAAAAAATAATAAAAAATAATTTGGGGGGATTGGAGTTGGGGGGATTGGGAAATAGTGTAAAATAAATTTATGGAACAAAAAGATAATAAAAAATATTGGTTTAAAGCAAAAACATACGGCTATGGCTGGTATCCTGCCACTTGGCAGGGTTGGCTAATTCTTTTGGTGTATTTTATAATTTTAGGTGTGTTGGTTTATATTTTTCAAACCAATGTTGCAAAATATTTAGTTTTTTATTTTGTTTCTGTTTTTGTCTTTACGGGATTGTTGATATATATTAGTTATAAAAAAGGAGAACCGATCAAATGGCGTTGGGGTAAAAAATAATAACCCAAAAAAATGGTAAAAAACAATTTAGCTTTTGTTGACGGACAAAATTTGTATATGGGGACAAATTCAGAAACTCCTGCTTGGGAGGTTGATTTGGCAAAATTTAGAAATTATTTATTAAGAAAATATTCTGTCCAAAAGGCATATTATTTTTTAGGTTTTGTGGATGAAAGCAATCAAGAATTATATGATAGTATTCAGGAAGCTGGTTTTATTTTAAAATTTAAAGAGCATAGTTCTGCAATGATGAGCAAGAAAAAAGGAAACGTGGACACTGACATTGTTTTTGATATTATGAAAAGAATGTATAAAAAAGAACCATTTGATAAAATAGTTCTGGTGACTGGAGATGGAGATTATAAAATGTTGGTAGATTTTTTAATTCAAGAAGATAGATTTGAAAAAATACTTTTTCCTAACAAAAAATTTGCTTCTTCTTTGTATAAAAAAATAACCAGAGTTTATTTTGATTATCTTTTAAATATTAAATATTTTATTGAAAAAAAATAAAAAAAAGGGGGCCACCGGTTAATACCGTAGGGACCCTTTTGTCTTAATAATTAAGTATAGCATATAATAACACCGTGTCAATAGTTAATAAATATTTAAAAACTTAAAAAATATGGAAACTAATTTAAAAATTAATATCACTATAAGAGAAATTTGCGATGGGTTTGTATATAACGAGCTTGAAGGCAAAGGGCTTTTTGGATTGTCTGGGAAATTAACTGTTCAGCCAGAATATCAAAGAAATTATATTTATGCTGAAAAGGGAAAAGAAGTAGCAGTTATAGAATCTGTATTAAAAGGTTATCCTTTGGGTTTGATTTATTTTAACAAAGTAAGTGAAAATAATTTAGAAGTTTTGGATGGACAACAAAGAATAACTAGCCTTGGAAGATTTATTACAGACAAATTTGCCATAAAAGATGAAAATGGAAATCCGCAAAATTTTTCTGGAATGGCAAAAGATAAAAAAGACAAAATATTGGAAACAAAATTAACTATTTATGAATGCGAGGGTGAGGAAAGTGAAATTAAAGAATGGTTTAAAACAATCAATATTGCAGGGGTCCCACTTAATGAGCAAGAATTGTTAAATGCAGTTTATTCTGGACCATTTGTGACGCTTGCAAAAGAAGAATTTTCAAACAGCCAAAATGCAAATATCCAAAAGTGGAGTGCATATATTAAAGGTAGCGCAAATAGACAAGATTTTTTGGAGAAAGCACTTGAATGGGTAAGTAAAGGAGAAATTGGAGAATATATGACCAAACATCGCTACGACAAAAATATTACAGAATTGAAAACTTATTTTAATAGTGTGATTGATTGGGTGTCTAGTATATTTATTGATGTAGAAAGCGAAATGCAGGGGGTGGAATGGGGGAGGATTTACGAAACATATCATAAAAAACCTTATGATTCCAAAAAAGTTTCAGCACAAGTTCGTAAACTTTATGCAGATCCTTATATTAAAAATCGCAAAGGAGTTTTTGAATTTATTTTGGGTGGTTCTACGGAAACAAAATTATTGGAAGTTAGAATTTTTGATGAAGCAACCAAAAAATCTGTTTACGAAAAGCAAACTGTAAATGCAAAAAAGAAAAATAAATCAAATTGTTCACATTGTGTAATTGGACACAATGTGAACAAAAGCAAAATTTGGAAATTTGATGAAATGGATGCCGACCATGTAGCTGCTTGGAGTAAAGGCGGAAAAACAAATATTAAAAATTGCGAAATGTTGTGTAAAATACACAACAAAGCAAAAGGAAATAAATAAAATATGGAAAAGATGGTTGCAAAATATGTGATGGCGGGGGTGGGGTTTGTTATGCTGGCAGTTAATGCTGTTGGATATGTTTTTGACACGGGCGTTAAAAGCCCGGCTTTAACTGTGTTGGGGTTGGTTTTTGTGGTGATTGGGTTGCAAATTGCCCGCAAAAATAAAAATTAATTGAACAATAAAATGAGTTTATCTATTGGAATTGTGGGGTTGCCTAATGTGGGCAAGTCTACATTATTTAAAACATTAACAAAAAAAGAAATTTTGATTGCAAACTATCCTTTTGCAACAATTGACCCAAATGTTGGGGTTGTTTTGGTTCCTGATGAAAGGGTTGATAAGTTGGCAGAATTATCAAAATCAGCAAAAAAAATTTATGCAACAGTGGACTTTGTAGACATTGCAGGCCTTGTAAAAGGGGCTTCGCAAGGAGAAGGTTTGGGAAATAAATTTTTATCGCATATCCGCGAAGTGGATGCTGTTTTGTATGTTTTGCGGGCATTCAAAAATTCGGACATTATAAATACCCAGGAAAATGTAAATCCGTTGAAAGAAAAAGAAGTTTTGGATGTGGAGCTGATTTTAAAAGATTTAGAAACAGTGAATAAAAGAATTGACGGTATTCAGGGCGATGTAAAACAAAATAAAAAGGACGCAATTAAGGAGTATACTGTTTTGCAAAAAGCCAAAGATTTTTTGACTCAGGAAAAAGTATTGTGCGACATTAATTGGACAGACGAGGAAACAGAAATTTTGAAAAATTATCAGCTTTTGACTTTTAAGCCAAGATTGTTTTTATTAAATGGAAAAGACGAGGAGGTGGGGGAAGACATATTAAAGTTCCTTGCTACGGGCTCGGGACAA
>Ga0265297_10010852_pt1 | contig 11323 bp, 10 predicted proteins | sample Munlanlwell13791_FD_192502 | JGI IMG/M metagenome (GOLD analysis project Ga0265297, IMG submission 192502) | Leachate microbial communities from a municipal landfill in Southern Ontario, Canada - Leachate well 137-91 | ecosystem: Engineered > Solid waste > Landfill > Unclassified | place...
TTGCCTTTGCTGAAGGCTGAGGGCTGAAAGCTGATAGCTGATAGCTGACGACTGATAGCTGAATTATGGTAGTTTCGAAATGAGATAGATGCTGCCGGAGAGCATTACGATATGGCTTAAGGAAGCCGCCAACACCGGCATCAGCAGGCCGGATTTTCCCAGCGCCAGGCAGATCGCGTCCAGGATGTAATATAAAAACCCCACGATAATCGATACCCCGATGGAAGACATTCCGGTGGCGCGCTTGCGCATCATCAGTGAAAACGGTATCCCCAGCAGGATAATGATAATGCTGGTAAAAGGGGAGACAAAACGCTGGTAAAGATCGACCTTCAGTCCCCGGATCACGCTGGTCGCCCCGCTTTTGGAAAGCACCCAGATGTAATCCTGTATCTGCCGGATGCTCATCTCTTCGGGTTTTTGCCTTAAGGAAGCGAGGTTGTCGGGGGTCTCCGGAATACTCATGATTTCCTCTTCCATATATCCCGGTTCGTCGACTACCTGCCCGTTTTCGTCGAATTTATAGGTGATACTCTGGTAGAATTTCCATAAACCGTCCTGGTAAACCCCTTTGGTGGCGATGATTTTTTTGGTAAGGTTCTGGTTTTCGTCCTGCTCCAGAATAGTGATCCCTTCCATGGTTTTTGTGGAGGGGGAGAACTTGCTGATAAAGAAAAGCCTGTTTCTTAACCCGTAAAGGGTAAGATTGGTAATAACTTCTTTCTTTTTTGATTTTCCTTTCCGGGAACCTTCCTCAATCTGAATTTTAATCTTCTGGTTTTCCGCCATCGAAGAGGGGACCAGCCTGTCGCCGACCAGGAATACCGCCATACTGATGAGCATCCCGAAGATGAGGGGATTACGGGCGATGGAGTAGATGCTCATGCCGCTTGAGCGCATCGCGATAATCTCATTATCATGATTCAGCTTTCCGAAAGTATAAACCGTGCTCAGGAGGCAGGCAAAAGGCGAAACCTGCACAAACATGATCGGCAGGTATGATAAATAATAGCGCACCATGAGTATCAGGGAAGCGCGGTGTTTTAATACCTCATCTAAATTTGAGAGCAAGTCGATTACCACATAAAGGAACAGGAAAACGAAGATGCAGGAGATAAATATGGTGACTACGGATTTTAGGATATAGCGGTCTAAGATGCGCATAGTTTATAAGTAAGGTAAGCGCCGATTCCGGAGAAAATGATATTCGGCAGCCATAAGGCGAGCCATGCCGGCATGACCCCCTGCATCGCCAGTGCGGCCAGCCCGATATACATCGGGTAATAACAAACGATGATCAATACCGCGATGCCGATGTTGATGGTTTTTTCCCTCCGGCGGGTAATGATCCCCAATGATGAACCCAAAAGCATGAAGACGAAGCAGGAGAATGCCAGGGCGAGTTTCTCATGTATCTTGGTATAAAGCGGCGCCGGGCTGATCCCCTCGGATTTAAGTTTTGCCGCCTCCGCTTTCAGCTCATGGATCGTCATCTCCTTATATTTTTTATCAACTACCTTGTTTTGCATCTGGGCGATATCGAGGTTCATGAAATAGGTGCGGAAGTTAAGCTTGTAAAAATTGGTGGGATTTTCCGGGTCCGGCTCGTCGCTCGTCCCGTCGATCAGTTTGAGTTTTATGGCGTTTTGTCCGGGGATGGTGATGAATTCCCCGGCCTTGGCTACGATGGTGCGGGTCGGCCGATCCTCTCCCTGGGGCTCGTAGATCCGGATGTTATTCATCCGGTTTTTTTTCTGGTCGACATGATAGATGAAAAGTATATATTTCTTGAAGGAATCGATGAATACGCCTTCTTCAAACGCGGCGGTGGGATTTTTAATTCCCATCTCCTGCAGCGTCTTGCGGTAGGCGAAGTGAGAATAAGAGGCCGCCTTGTCGTTAAAGACCGCCAGGGCCAGGCTTAAAGCCAGCCCGATGGTCAACAGGGGCAGCATGAGTTTAAAGATATTGATGCCGCTTGAGCGTATCGCGATGATTTCGTTGTCCCCGCTCATCCTGCCGAAGGCAAGCAGCACCGCCACCAAAATCGAGATGGGCAGGGTGTAAGTTACGATATAGGGGGTAAGGTAAATAAAAATTTGTATTACGCTTAAGATGTCCACCCCTTTGTTGATCACCAGGTCGGCAATGCGCTTTAAATTACCGATTAAGACCATTACGAATGTCAACAGCCCCAGGCATAACAGGAGCGGGGTGAGAAATTCTTTCAGGACGTATTCGCGCAGGATTTTCATTTTATTTTTCTTTTTATGCTCCCGGGATCGTTTTTAAACAGCCTGTTTTCAGGAAGCCAGGGTGAACAGGATCACTTTTCTCGCGCCGGATTCTTTAAGGGCTTTTGCCGCTTCGTTGGAGGTGGCGCCGCTGGTCAGGACGTCATCGACCAGTAAAATATTTTTACCCCGGATCTCTTCCGGTAAGATTACCCGGAAACTGCCTTCCATATTGAGCCGGCGTTTGCGGAGGTCGAGTTCCGTCTGTGTCCCGGTGGGCCGCATCCGGATAATGGCGCGTTCCAGGATTTTTATGCCGGCCTGTCCGGAAATTATCCGGCTTAACACTTCCGCCTGGTTGAATTCCCGCTCTCTCAGCCGGCTGCGGTGCAGGGGGAGAGGGATGATAAAATCCAGGTGTTCTACCGGCAGGCGGTATTGCCGGATAAAATCGTTCATCATTTCTCCCAGCATCCGCCCCAGGTAGTCCTTGCCGGAGTATTTGAATTCACGGATCAGCTTTTTTACCGTTCCGGTATATACGCAAGGGCTGAACGCCCGGTCAAAATAAAATTCCATATCAAGGCAGTGCGGGCAAGTGTTCTTTTTTACCGCCTCCGCCGGCAGGTGCCTGCCGCACCGGGAACAGAAAGGAGGCAGGTTCTCTTCGATCTTTTCCCGGCAAGCGGGACAGACCGGCTCTTTTTCCCAGGAGGGTATTTTCTCCCCGCAGGTCAGGCAGTAATTCGGATAAAGCAGGTCCTTCAGCCCCCGCAAGAGCCCTTTAAACATAGGGATATGATATCAACTAAAGGCTCCTTTGTCAAAATAATTGACAGCCGGCTATACCGAGAGTAGAATAAGCTACATGGAAAATCCTGAAAAGTCCGAATTAAAAGAAAAATTATTCAATCTTCTGAACCGGGAAGCCCTGAAAAGAGGGGAATTTACCCTGTCTTCCGGTAAGACCAGTAATTATTATCTCGACGGGAGGCTGATCACTTTGAGCCCCGAAGGGGCATATTTGGTCGCCGGCATCATACTCCAGATGCTGGAAGGTAATAAAATTGATGCCGTGGGCGGCCCGACTTTGGGCGCGGATCCCATTACCGGCGCCCTGGCGGCGGTAAGCTACCTTAAAGAGTGTCCGGTAAAAACATTTATCGTGCGTAAGCAGGCCAAAGAACACGGAACAAAACAGCAGGTTGAAGGCCCGGCCTTGAAGAAAGGGGACCGGGTAGTTTTGGTTGATGACGTGGCTACCAGCGGCAAGGCGATCCTGGAGGCGAAACAGGCGTTAGACCGGCTCGGGGTGATTGCTGAAAAAGCGATCGTGATCGTCGACCGTAACCAGGGTGCCGCCCAAAACCTTGCCAAAGCGGGCATCGAACTGGAATCCATTTTTAAGATCGCGGATTTCGGACTCTAGAATATTCTCGTGAAAAAAATAAAAATTGCGGTAGTGGGCGGCGGGCCCGCCGGTATGATGGCGGCCATCAGGGCGGGGAGCCTGGGCCAGGAGGTAGTCCTTCTGGAGAAGAAAGGTTCCCTGGGCAGTAAACTCCTTTTAAGCGGCAAGGGGCGTTGCAACCTTACCAACGCCGAAGACCTTCCGGAGTTCCTGGCGCGTTTTTCCAAAAACGGCGATTTCCTGAGGGACGCCTTCAAGAAATTTTTCTCCCCCGAATTAATCTCATTTTTCGAAACGCGCGGCGTGAAATTAAAAGTCGAACGCCAGAAGCGCGTTTTTCCCCAAAGCGACCGTTCTTCCAGTATCCTCGAGGTATTAAAAAATGAGCTTGTTAAATCCGGAGCGCGGATTATTCCGCACAGCAGAGTGACGGATGTCGTAGTGCAGGACGGCAGGGTATCCGGGGCGCTTCTGGAGGACGGGCAGAAGATACTTTGCGACCGTTTGATCTTGGCCTGCGGAGGGGCAAGTTACAGCTTTACCGGTTCCGACGGTTCCGGGGCCAAGATCGCCGAGCGCTGCGGGCATAAGGTTGTTCCTCTGCGCCCGGGCCTGGCTGCCCTGGAGGTAAAACAGGGTTATATCAAGAAGCTGGAAGGCCTGACCTTGCGGAATATCCGCGTCAGATTCTTTTCCGGAAAGAACGAGATTCTCTCCGAGATCGGCGAGATGATTTTTACTTCCAACGGGATATCGGGTCCCCTGGTGATCACTTTAAGCGGCAGGGTGGACGATCTTTTATCCGCCGGCAGGAAAGTTTTTGCGCAGATCGACCTTAAACCGGCGTTGTCGCATGAGCAACTGGACGCCAGGTTGATCCGTGAATTCGCGGCGAATTCCAGGAAAGGGATTAAAAACGCGCTTAAAGAATTACTGCCGATGCGCTTGATTCTGATTTTTGTCCTGGAGGCGGGGATTGATCCTTTGAAGAAATGCAGCCAGGTTTCCCAGAAAGAGCGGGAGAAGATTATTTCCATGCTTAAGGGTTTTTCCCTCGAGATTGCCGGATGCCGTCCGCTGGAAGAAGCGATGATTACCCGCGGCGGAGTGAGTTTAAAACAAGTCGATCCGCGTACCATGGAATCCCGCCTGGTGAAAGGGCTGTATTTTTGCGGGGAGATGATCGATTTGGACGCCGATACGGGCGGTTTTAACCTGCAGGCGGCATTCTCTACGGGATATCTGGCCGGGGAAAGCGCCGCAAAAGAGCGGGGATAGAGAGAAGGTAAAGGTACAGGTATAGGTATAGAAAGTCCTAGGATTTTCTCTACCTATACCTTTACCTCTACCTAGATTATGATATGCGCATATACTTGGCATCCAAATCCAGGGCCAGAAGGGAGCTCCTTAAGAAGCTTGGATTTAAATTCAAAGTCCTTGATGTTGAGGTTAAGGAGAAAATCGGAAAAGGAAAGTTGTCTTATCCGCAGCTGGTAAAGCATAACGCCCGCCTTAAAGCAGTTTCTGCCGCCAATAAAGTGAAAAACGGTATTATTATCGCCGCCGATACGGTCTGCGTGCAAAAAGGCAGAGTTTTCGGCAAACCGCGCGATTTGAAGGACGCCAAGGCGATGCTCAAAAAACTTTCCTGCGGCCCGCAATGGCTTTATACGGGGGTTGCGGTGATAAAAAAATCGGAAAATTCCCGGAAAATCCTTGTGGACTGCGAGAAGACAAAAGTCTGCATGGACAAGCTGACGGATAAAGAAATAGACGCTTATTTTAAAAAAGTTTCTCCTTTGGATAAAGCGGGAAGTTTCGATATCCAGGGGAAAGGCGCTTATTTTATCCGCCGCATCGAGGGGTGTTTTTATAACGTCGTCGGCCTCCCGGTGCGCAAGCTTTACCTTATGCTCAAAAAAATAAACCTAAAGGTTTTTCTCCTGCTATTTGCCATTTGCCCCGCGCTATTTGCCATCCTGGGTTGTTCCACCGAATATAACCTGGCGACCAAACAGGAGGAAAAGTATTATTACAAATATACTACCGATAACGAGATCCGCATGGGCCAATCGATTGACCGCCAGGTGCGGAAGCAGATGAAGTTTTCCAACGATCCGTTGCAGCGAAAACGGGTGGAGGATATCGGCAAAAAAATCGCCGCGGTAAGCGACCGGAAGGAGATTGAATATCATTTTGAAGTCCTGGATGACGATACGGTCAACGCGGTTTCGCTTCCCGGAGGATACGTCTATGTTAACAGCGGTTTGCTTGATAAGGCTGCCAACGACGACGAACTGGCCTGCGTCCTGGCGCATGAGGTAGGGCATATTGTCGCCCGGCACAGTATCAAGAAGCTGCAGGCGATGCAGGGTTATTCCATATTAAGGATACTGGTGGCGGTTACCCCCGGGGCATCGGAGGCGGGTGGAGCGGCGGATGTCGCGTTCACCCAGTTTCTGCTGGGTTACAGCCGCGAGGATGAATTGCTGGCGGACCAGCTGGGGGCGCGTTACGCCGAGCTGGCGGGATATGATCCGCGCGGGATGATTACCTTCCTGGAGAAACTCCAGGATATAAACCGGCGGTCGCCGCTGCGGGAACGTTCATATTATAAAACACACCCTTATGTGCCTGACCGTGTCCGGGTGGTAAAACAGGAAATCGGGGAACCGATCGATTTCGGGGATTATATCAATATTGAGCAGGAAACCCATAAATAAAATATTATTTCTTCTGGCGGCAATGCTGTTATTTTCTTCCGGGCCGGCGGCCGGAGAATTTTCTCTTGGAGGGGATATGAGCCATCATACCAGGGATTTACTTAAGGATAATCAGGATAACCCGTTCGGGGTTTTGGAGTTTTTGCATTGGAACCATTCCTGGAATAATTATAAATACCCCGGGGAGAAGGAGATTAAAAAAGCCGTTTCTTTGATGCGCAGCGCGGGGGCGGGATGGGTGAGGCTGGATTTTCTCTGGGAAGATATCGAGCCTTCCGAAGGAAGCTTTAATTTTGAAAAATACGATAATATTGTGAGACTGCTTACCGAACAGGGGATTTGTGTGCTTGGGATATTAAATTACAGCACGGACTGGGCTTCTTCCTGCGGCAAATGGAATTGTTCTCCCAAAGATAACCGTGTTTTCTTAAATTACGCGTCCCAGGTTATCCGGAGGTATAAAGACAGGGTTAAATATTGGGAGCTTTGGAACGAGCCGGACTCCGCGGTTTACTGGAACCCGCAGGACGGGCTTAAATCTTATTGTGCCCTTCTGAAAGAGGTGTATCGGGAAGCCAAGAGGATCGATCCGCACTGCAAGATCTTAAACGGCGGGCTTGCCAACGGGATCTCCAGCGTTAACCGCCTTTATGAAGCGGGGGCGGGAGGGTATTTCGATATTCTTAACCTGCATTTCTTCCAGAATCCCCTGGAGGGTAAAAATTCAATTAAGGCGGTTGCCGCTTATCCGAAGCTTGCTTATAAGATTATGAAGCGTAACGGCGATGCCGGAAAGAAAATCTGGATTACCGAAACCGGATGCCCGGGGGTAAAGACGGGTTTGGATGTGAAGTGCTGGTGGCTGGGAAAAAATCCCAATGAGCGCGTGCAGGCCCAATGGGTGAAAGAGGTCTATACCGAACTGCTGAAGGACCCTGAAGTGGAGAAGGTCTTTTGGGCATTTTTCCGCGATACCAAAGGCCATTGGGGCGACGGGGTGGACTATTTCGGGCTGGTGCGTTGGGATTATTCCCTCAAGCCCGCTTTTAAGGCTTATAAAAATTGCTATCTTCGCTGGAAGGAAAACCGGGACCAGGTCCACGGAAAGTGATGGCAAGTAATAGGTTACGGATGAAGTGTCCCCTGTAACTTTAGCCTGAATTTCGAGTCCCTTTCTCCGTAAGGAGGGAGGGAAATTTTTTTACTTGACAAGATAAAATTTTATAGATATACTTTTATTGATAAAATTTTATCTATTAACCGGGAGGTCGGAAATATGTTAAAACAGAATGCCGTAAGGCCGGTGGTTAAAGCGATTCCGGAACCGGTGCTGCGCCGTTTGCCGGTGTATTACCAGTATCTGCGCAAGATCAACCTGGAACAGTCCGGCGAATACATCTCCTGCGCGCGTATCGCAGAGGATTTGAATACCCTGGCGATCCAGGTGCGCAAGGATATGGCGATTACCGGTGCCGCGGGAAAGCCGAAATTGGGCTATCCTATCCGCGAGTTAATTAAAGCGATCGAGATTTTCCTTGGCTGGAACAATACCAGCGAGGCCTACCTGGTGGGGGCGGGTAATCTCGGGTCGGCGCTCCTGGGGTACCAGGGGTTCAAGGATTACGGTCTCAATATTGTGGCGGCTTTTGACGCTTCCCCGGATAAAGTGGGCGAGGAGATTTACGGGAAAAAAGTCCTGCCGGTGAAGAAACTTCCCGAAATGATCCGGCGTATGGGAATCAAGATCGGCATCCTCACCGCCCCGGCCTCCTGCGCGCAGGAACTGGCCGACATTATGGTGAACTCCGGGGTCAAGGCGATCTGGAATTTCGCTCCCGTCAAGATCAGCGTCCCCGAAGGGATTATCGTGCAGCATGAAAACCTGGCCTCTTCACTTGCGGTGTTATCCAAGAGGCTGGCTCTTCTTTTAGCGGAAAGATGAAAGCGAGGAATAAGAAATGGAAGGATTAAGGAAATTAGAAAAGGTCTGTCAGATCCTGGAGCGGCACGGCCGTAATCCGGACCGGCTGATCGCGATACTGCAGGCGGTACAGGAGGAATACCGTTACCTGCCGGAGGAGATCCTGACTTTTGTAGCGACTTCCCTGAATTTGACCCCTGCCCGGGTCTACGGGGTGGCGACATTTTATTCGCATTTTAATCTCAAACCGAAAGGCAAATACGTGATCCGGGTCTGCGACGGGACGGCTTGCCACGTGAAACGTTCGACCGTTCTGCTTGAGGCTTTATGCCGCAGGCTTAACCTGGAAGGCGGGAGAATGACTACCGGAGATATGCTTTTTACGCTCGAGACGGTTTCCTGCCTCGGCGCCTGCGGCCTGGCCCCGGTAATGGTGGTAAATGAGGATGTTTACGGACAGATGACTCCGGAGAAAGCGGTGGCGGTAGTGGATGAAATTATAAGGAAAGAGGGGGCTAGCGATGTTAAGGCAGCTTGCGGATCTTGAAACGGTAAGTAATGAATTTTCGGAAAGCTCAAAAAAGATAAAACACCGGGTAATTATTTGCGCCGGAACGGGGTGCGTCGCCAACGGTTCGCTGAAGGTGTACGAAGCATTGGGCGCCGAGATTAAGAATAAAGGCCTTAAGGTTTCTTTGGAGCTTAAACGCGAAGAAGAGGATAACAAAGATGTTTTCATTTCTAAAAGCGGATGCCAGGGATTTTGCCAGATGGGCCCTCTTTTGACGATCCTGCCGGAAAATATTTTTTATACCCGCGTGAAGACCGCGGACGTCCCGGAGATCGTGCAGCAAACGTTGGTTGAAGGGAAGGTTGTGGAACGTTTATTATACCGGGAGCCTGCTTCCGGGAATACCTGTCTTACTACCGAAGATATTCCGTTTTACCAGAAGCAGCATCGTTTCGTGCTTAAGGAATGCGGGTCGATCGATCCGGAGGATATCCGGGAATATATCCAGCGTCAGGGTTATCGCGCCGCTTTAAAATCCCTTTCCATGAAACCCGAGGATATCTGTGAAGAGATTATCTCTTCCGGGCTCCGCGGCCGGGGAGGCGCGGGTTTTCCCACCGGTAAGAAATGGGCGATTACCTTGCGCCAGAAGAACGCTAAGAAATACGTGATCTGTAACGGCGACGAAGGCGACCCCGGCGCTTTCATGGACCGCAGCGTGATGGAGGGCAATCCTCACAGTGTGCTGGAAGGGATGATGATTGCCGCACGCGCGATCGGCGCCGATGAGGGTTATGTTTATGTGCGTGCCGAATATCCTTTGGCGGTGCGCCGCATGCGTAAGGCGGTGGATGATGCCCGTAACGATGGTCTTCTGGGAGAAAATATTTTCGGATCGGGATTCAATTTTAATGTTGAGGTGATGGAAGGCGCGGGGGCGTTTGTCTGCGGCGAGGAGACCGCTTTGATCGCTTCGATCGAGGGAAAACGCGGGATGCCTTCTCCTAAACCGCCCTTTCCGGCCCAAAGCGGCCTGCGCGGCAAGCCTACGGTAATCAATAACGTGGAAACCCTGGCGACGGTTCCTCTGGTGATGAGGATGGGTGCTGTCGAATACCGCAAGATGGGAACCGCCGGTTCTCCCGGCACCAAGACTTTTGCCCTTACCGGGCATGTAGCTAATACCGGCTTGATTGAAGTGCCTTTTGGTTCCACTTTGCGCCAGATCGTTTACCAGATCGCCGGAGGCGTAACTAACGCCGACGGTTCTTTATCGGATAAACCTTTTAAAGCGGTGCAGATCGGCGGGCCTTCCGGCGGGTGCCTGGTCCAGGAACACCTGGATATCCCGATGGATTTCGATTCGCTGCGCAAGGCGGGGGCAATGGTGGGTTCCGGCGGCCTGGTGGTAATGAACAGCGGCACTTGCATGGTGGCGATCGCGCGTTTCTTTATGCAGTTTACCCAGAATGAATCCTGCGGGAAGTGCGTGCTCTGCCGCGAAGGAACCAAGCAGATGCTGGCGCTGCTTGACGATATTATCGAGGGCCGGGCGACCGAGGAAACTCTCATCGTCCTGGAGGACCTCGCCAAAGCGGTGCAGGTGGGTTCGCTTTGCGGGCTCGGCAAGACCGCGCCTAATCCGGTCCTTTCGACTTTAAGGTATTTCCGTCAGGAGTATCTGGCGCATGTTAAAGATAAATACTGCCCGGCCGGCCAATGCAAGGCCCTGGCAAAACACCGGATTGACCCTGCTTTGTGCAAAGGCTGTACCCTTTGCGCCAGGAAATGCCCGGTGGGGGCGATCAAGGGAGAGCGCGGCAAAGCGCATGTTATCGACGAGAAACTTTGTATCAAATGCGGAGCCTGCGCGGCAGCATGCAAGTTCAACGCGATTTCCGGAGGGGTAAGATGAAAGAAGAAGCGTATGTGACAATAGATAATAAGCGGGTGCCGATCGAGGGGGAACGCAACCTTCTGGAGCTGGTGCGCAAGGCTAAGATCGACCTGCCGACTTTTTGTTATCATTCCGAATTGAGTGTTTACGGTTCATGCCGTCTGTGCATGGTTGAGATCGAGGGGCGTTCCCTGCAGCCGGCTTGTTCTACTCCTCCGGAAGACAAGATGGTGGTGCGCACTAACACCGAACAGATCCGCGCGATGCGCAAGATCATCGTGGAGCTTCTCCTGGCTAATCACGACCAGGCCTGCCCGACCTGTCCGAAGAATAACCATTGTCAGCTGCAGTCTTTGGCGAGCAGGCTGGGGATCAAGAAGGTAAGGTTTAAGAATACCCTGCGCCAGGAGGAGATTGATAATTCTTCTTTTTCCCTGGTGCGCGACCCGAACAAGTGCGTGCTTTGCGGGGACTGCGTGCGTGTCTGTTCCGAGATCCAGTCGGTGGGGGCGATCGATTTCGCTTTCCGCGGTTCGAAATCCGCGGTAATGCCCTGTTTCGGCAAGAAATTGGAAGAGGTGGAATGCGTTAACTGCGGTCAGTGCAGCCGGGTCTGCCCGACGGGG
>Ga0265297_10010853_pt1 | contig 11323 bp, 11 predicted proteins | sample Munlanlwell13791_FD_192502 | JGI IMG/M metagenome (GOLD analysis project Ga0265297, IMG submission 192502) | Leachate microbial communities from a municipal landfill in Southern Ontario, Canada - Leachate well 137-91 | ecosystem: Engineered > Solid waste > Landfill > Unclassified | place...
CCCAGGCGGAAATGCCTGCCCACCTTCAAAAGTTCCAGGTTATCCAAGCTTAACTCGTCATGCGAAAGCGCCTCCTCCAGCCTCCTGGAAAAACAGGGATCGGTCAACAAGCACCCTCCGGCAGGCGTAAGATAATCCTCTATGCCCAGTTCACGCGCAAGTTTTATCTGAGGGGTGCGCACGCGGCCGTTAAAATCAAGAAGGAGGTCCCTGTTCACCCAGCCCTCTTTCTCCGGCAGGCTCGGTTCGAAGAAGCGCGCCGAAAGGGGGCGCAACAACAAATCCCCAAGGCCGCTTCTTTGCTGTATAATATTCAAAGCCTGTTTGTTTTGAGACATGGGGCGCTGCCCCAGCACTTCTCCGCTTATCACAAAATCCGCATTCAGTTCTTCAAGCAAGGCCTTGGCCCGCTTGAACATGAGGATTTTGCAATCTATGCACGGGTTCATCCGCGCACCGAAACCGTAACGCGGGTTTCCGATAAGGGACAAAAAATCCTCTCCCAGATCGAACTCAACCAGTTCTATCCCCATCCCGGATACCCCTTTTTTTATATCAAGCTTGCAAAAAGGGATCTTAAAATGCACCCCGACGACTTCGATACCCTGGTTTTCTATCAATCTACACGCCAGCAGGCTGTCCAGCCCGCCGGAAATCAACGCTAAGGCTCTTATCATATTAAGTTGTTCGCGCTCTGGCAGAGAGACGCCTGGCCCCCGGTCAATTCCGCGGATAGCGGAATAGAAGTTAAAAGAAACGCTTTCTCTTGGACAAAAACATATTGTTGGTTGTTCTCCGGGAGTTAAGGCAGGATACGCAAAAAACATCACCCGGTTGGCGAGCTTAGGAAACCCGGACAGGCAAAACTAATTTTACGGAAAGGCCGTCTCTGGGGCAGAAAAAGAAACCCCGCCGGTGGAATGAAACCAACCAGAGTCGTACCGGTCAAATCCGGGATTGGACATACCCGGGATTATCCCAAACAGGGTTTTCTGCCTTTATTAGCCTTCTTGGAACGCCAATTAAGCTTTCCTCTTCTTTTTCTCTTTCCCATATTTAATCCTTATAATAATTTTGAGGAACATTAGATACTGTATAACGCGCCGCTTCAAGCAGGCATTCGTGAATAACCTTGCCCATCGGAGTACCGGCATATTCGCTCAACCCGGATTTAAACGCCTTGTCGCGGGGTGTATTTATTTTATTCTCCGGGTTTTCTACCGCCTGGCTTTGTATATCCCGGCTGCTTATTACGCTTGAAGTCGGACGATCCACTATACGCAGGTTGAGCTGCATAGTCGCCTTGTTTAAAGGAGTACCTAACAGCCCGCCCATAAAGTTGCTTGCGGCGCTGCCTCCTCCCCCTACTCCGGATTTGCCGCCGGAATTCTCAGGAACAAATTCCACTACGCCTGCGCTTATAATCAAATCTGTTTCCGTTGGAGCAACTAAAATAAAATGATTTGTGCCCGCCAGGATGCTGACGAAATACTCCTTCAGCGCCTGGCCGAGTTCCGTGGTAAGGCCGGATGTATTCAGCTCAAAATCACTTACCGCTATCCTGGCTTTTTGCCCGCGGTAGCTGCTCCATCCCTCGGAAGCAGGATGCAACGCCTTCCGGTTCCATCCTCCGGCAGAAAAACACCCGGAGGCGAATAAAGGTAAAACCAGACAACAAAACACCCTGAACTTCATATTCATGATTTTTTTTACTATATTACCAATTGACATTACTGTCAAGGGGAAACCGGACCGGGTATTTTCCGGAACAACTTCAGGAGCCGGTCGAGCCCGGAACACACCTTGAAAGGACGCTCCCGCTTCAATTCGGCTGCCGGACTGGAGCCGCCGGTTATGACAATCGTTTTAATCCCCGCCCGCCTTCCGGCCTGGGCATCAATAACCATATCCCCGACATATAAAGCATGGCATTTCCTTATTCCCAGCCGCTTGACTATTTCGTTCAAGATCTGCGGATCCGGTTTGCCGCGTTCCAACTGGTCGGCGCAAACAACACAATCGAAAAACCCGGCTATCCCGAGGTGTTTCAGGAGGATGAATGAAAACTTGCTCGGCCGGTTGCTCGCAACGGCTAATTTATATCCACGGGATTTAAGAAAATTCAAAAGCTTCCCGGCATACGGATAAAGGCGGGACAGAAGAACCAGGCTTTTCTTATGATGCCTTCGGTACATCTTCAAAGCCATGCTCAATTTATCCGGCGGGGTATAGGGCTTAAGCAAATTGCTGTCTCCCCAGCCAACCGAACGGCGTATAGTCTCCGGCCCTCTGGGCTTAAGCCCTAATTTACACATAGTGTAATTAAAGCTCGAACGAATGGCCCTATAGGCATCAACCAGGGTGCCGTCAAGATCAAAAATTACCAGTTTTATACCGGGCATAATAAAATACAGGCAGGGTTTTATCCCTGCCTCATGGAAACAACCGTCTTTTATCCGCGGATACCGTCCGCCGCCCCGATAAACCTCCCGGGGACGAAAGCCTGCTTTTGATGAAGGCTATGCCGGATCCTCGGATGAGCCTTCGTAGGAATCCGGATTCTCAAGCCCTATGTTCCTGGCGATATTCTTACCTTCCGGTCCGCTTATATAATCAATGCTGAGAGTATCCTTGTTTTTTATATCTGCCAGATTCTTTATATTCTCAAAAGAAGTCTTCTCGTCAACGGATAAGGTTATGTCTTTTTCCTGGTCCGTTTCGTAATCCAGATACTTCAGGGTAAGAGTATTCCCGGGTATATCAAGGCCGGCCACTTCCCCCCAAACCCATTGAATGTCATCTTCGCTCGGCTGAATTTCCTGGGATTGCCCGCCTGCCGTGGCCCCAGTTTCATCCGCCTTGCCGGAAACATCTGTTTCTGCGGCAAAAGCTGCAACCGTAAAGGTTAAAACAAGGATAAAAACGGATAAAAACTTTTTGGAACCCACGAAGCCTCCTATTTAACGGCCATAAAATAACACAGTTTCCCGCTCTTGTCAAGCTATCTATAGAAAGGTATAAAAACCAGCGCCGCCATCACAATAACCGTAGTGACGGAACCCACGCTTAACCCCACCCAAAACCAGGTTAAAAAGTTTATCTTTATGCGTTTCTCTTTCTCCAGCATGCCTATAGCAACGATATTGGCGGTAGAGCCAATAAGGGTTATATTGCCCCCCAGGCAACCTCCAAAAAGCAAAGCCCACCATAAAGGCTGGATATTTATGCTTAAACTCTGAAAACCCTGGACTACGGGTATAAAAGCCGCCACCAGCACTACATTATCCAGTATACTCGAGCCTATCGCGCTTATCCAGAGTATCGCGGAAATCAACAGGTCCAAACTGTTCCCGCAGGCAAAAAGCAGGCGCTTGGCGATAAAAACGGTAGCCCCCGTATATTTCAAAGTCCCCGCCTGGACAAAAAGAAGAAGAAAGAAAAGAAGAGTCCACCATTCCACGTCTTTCTCGATATATTTTCTGGCTTTATTATGCCTCCATATCATTACCAGTCCGCTTGCTACAAGAGGCACCACCAAAAGCACGGTATTAGCGGGCAGGCTCCAGAGCATTTCCATGCGCCTGTGGAGGGATATAAAAAACAACATCGAGGCGAATATCGTCAGGTTGACTTTAAGGTTCTTGTCCGGGGGAACGGAAATCAGCCTGATCAATATATCATTGGCCCCCAGCTTCTTCATCTGCTCATCCAACAGCTTAATCGGTTTCCTATACCAGGAGAGCAGGATAAAAAGCGTAACCAGAAGGCAAATGGCCGCCAAAGGAAAAGCCTTGACGATAAAATCCTCAAAGCTTAACCCTGATTTCGAGGCGATGAGGATGCCGATCGGGTTCCCCAATACCGTAGCGGAGGAACCGATGTTCGTAGAGAGCACGGAAACAAGGATAAAAGGCACCGGGTTAACCTCAAAATAATCACAAATCTCCAATACCGCCACAACCATAAATATTATCGAGGTGACTTCATCGATGGCGCATGCGAGCAAAGCGGATACGATCCCTATGATAAGCACAAATTTTCTCCCGGTAAGCCCGGGAATACGCAGGATAATACTGACGATCCAGGCGAAAACCCCGGAATCTTTAAGCAGTCCGATCACCACCATCATCCCTACCAGAAAGAGTATGACTTCAAGCGAGGAGAATTCGATAACATGCTCCAGGTCTATAGTCTTGGTCATCAACAGGATGGAAGTGCCGATAAAAGCAAAGCTAAGGCGGAAATCCCAAAAGAAAAGCGTGCCTAATATAGAAGCTGAGAATATGCTGATGGAGAGAGCCTGATGCGCGCTCATCCCCGAAGAATTGGCGTAAAAACCAAGCCATAAAGAAAGGAAAAACAGCGAACAGAGTTTAAGCGCCAGGTTTTTCATTAATCGAATAGAGGCTTTTTGCGACTACCGCTTAACAAATAAACTCTTTGACGCGGGAATGCGTCTTACAGAAAACGAATACTGCAAAAACTGCCTTCAGAATATCCCCGAAAACAAAAGGCAGAAATCCGGATAAAAACGCCTGCGCTAACGAACAACCCATATAAGCTTTCAGCCAGAGGGCGCCACTGCATAAAAGGATAAAATCTGCGCACAAGAATACAAAAAAGATGTATTTCCGGCTTAAATTCTTCCCCGTAAATAACTTGCCGGTGAAAAAAGAGGCCAGGATGAAACCAACAAGATATCCTCCAGTCGGTCCCAGCAGATATAAAGAACCGCTTCCGGATCCCGTAAATACCTGAAGCCCGGTCAATCCCAAGACCATATACCCGGCCTGGGAAATCCCCCCCAGTTTTCTTCCCAGCAAAGCCCCCGATAAAAGGACAAAAAATGTCTGCAGGGTAAAAGGAACCGGAGTAAAAGGCAGGGGGATACGCACAAAAGCCGATAAAGCGGTCAACAGCACAAAAATTGAAACGGCCAGGAAACGGCATATCTTCTTATTATCGCAAACAATTTCTTTTTTAATCACAGATTCCATCTTTTTCTCCTTTTATCTCATTCTTTAGCCATGATCAGCACAACTGCGCCGATGAAAATGAAAAATAACCCCGCGCAGCCTTTAAAAACTACAAGGCAGGCATCCCACCACCCCAGGAAAGCCCACCCTCCCAACACAAGAAACAACAGGCCTAAAATAACCTTCAGTATGGCAAACAAGGTCTTCTGCGCCCTGCAACAGCATTTATCTTCCTCGCCTGGCATCAAACTCCTCCCTTTAACTATTGGGCCTGCTCTTCCACCGGCGGTGTATCCAGCCCCATTCCGCAGGATATTTTCTTATGTAAGATTCGATGATATCGGTTAAATTCTGGATATTCATAGTTACCGTATCATGCGCGCCGGTTCCCTGGACAAGTTCCATCTCCGGTTCGAAAACAGCCTTATGGCAATCCCCGGGTTGACGGATAATAAAACAGGGTATTAGCGCCGCGCCCGTACGTTGAGCGAGGATAACCGGGCCTGTAGCCGTAGCTGCCTTCTGCCCGAAGAACTCGATAAAAACCCCTCCCGAACCGAAATTCTGGTCTATGGGGATAAAAATTATCTCGTTATTGCGCAAGGCCTGAATAGTTTCGTTAACACAAGTATTCCGGGGCTGGCTGTAAATCGTCCTTACGCCGTATTTATCCCTTTTCTTGCGGAAAACTTCTTCCATGCGGGTGTCGTGCATCGGTTTCATTATCCCCCCCGTCTTATATCCGGCTACCGCCAGCCTACCGAGAAGCAAAGGGAAATTTCCGAAATGGGCGCTTACCAGGATAACTCCTTTGCCTTTAACCAACGCTCTATCCAGATGCTCGACTCCAACAAACTCTACTTTATCCTTTAAAAGCCGGGGCTTGTCGAAAAAAAACATCAATTCAACCGCGCCCTTGGCGATATTGGAGAAACAATCCCGGGCGATGCGCTCCAGCTCCTCTTCGCCCTTTTCTTTCCCAAAAGCCACTCTTAAGCTGGACAAAGCGATATCCTTATGTTTCCTGGCAAAAATATAGGCTAAAACCGATATTCTTTGCGCGAACTTATAAAGACAGCCCGGCGGGATTGTCTTGACTATCAGGAAGCATATGTTCAGGCCAACCCAGGCCATAAACCTGCTGAAGATTTTCCGTATTTTCTTAAGATTCATAACAGTATAAGTTAACCAATTATAACAACAAGGCCGCCGATTGCAATAATATTCTTAAAGCTTATAACCTATCTTGCGCAGGAGGTCTTTACGCCAGGCGATATCCCCGGGCGCCTCTATCCCCCGGGGGCTTGAACCGTCAACCACCCCCATTATTCCCCTGCCGCTGCCGGTCTGGGCGATGATTACTTCCGTGGGGTTTGCGGTAGCGCAATATATGCCGCATACTTCCGGAACAGTCTTCACGGCATTGAGCACGCTTACGGGATAAGCCCCATCGATAAAAATGATAAAAATATGTCCGCAGGCAAGTTCGAGAACGTTTGCACAAGCCAGCTCCTTCAATTCCGCATCATTCCCCTCGCTTCTGACCTTGCATTCCCCGGAAGCCTCGCTAAAGGCTAAACCGAACTTAGCCCCGGGCACATTGACGAGGACCTCGTACAGATCTTCCACTGTTTTGATAAAATGGCTCTGTCCGAGTATGAAATTGAGGTCGGCGGGCTTCTTTATGGCTACCGTCTTGAATTCCAGCATCTCCCCTCCTGTTAAAACCTGTTTACGGATTGTCCCTTCTGATCTTCACTTTACGGAAACCCACCGCATCGACGGGCAGGGTGCCATGAAACGCCCTGAGAGAAGTCAACACATAATCAGGGTCGCCTAACAGGCTGAGCGGTATTTTCAAAGACAAATGGCCTTTAGCGGATTCCAGAATAACCCCGGAATTAACCACTCTTTTCTGGGCGTCAAAAACCCTGCATTTGTTAGCCGCCGTGATAATGCGTATTTTTGGCATGGCGGAAAACACCGTATCCCTGCTGTATCCGAATATATACAACAACACGCCGAACCTCCGGCCTGTTTTACGCGGCTTGTCTATTTTCACTACAAAATATCCGTCTTCCTCGGCATAACTGACCTTCCCATATGTCTTTCCCCGGTCATCCCGGGAATCGCCCTGCTCGGGAGAAACCTCTTCTTCAAACATCCTTGAAGCCCCGAAAAACGATACGGGCCTGCCCTCTGCGGATTCCTGCGGGAACAACTCCACGACAGGGTAATCGCCGAACAATTCGTTCTCCCTGGAAAAAGCCGACAGGTAAAAAGCGCTTGATTCCGTTTGACTTTTGTAAAAAAGGGTAGCCCGGTATTTCTTGTCAAGCTCCTCAAATCCCAAATCCAGACGGCGCCAGTCGATCTCGGAACCTGAGAACTTATCCGGAGGGTAAAGCTCCATTTCCGGATGATAGTGGCGCGGCTTGGGCCACCCTGCGCAGTGCACAAGATAAGGATAAACTCTGGGAGGAGGAATCTTGCCTTCCAGGTCGCTCAAGGCCACCTGGAGAAACAGGTATAATGATTTGTGATCCACGTTAACGTCCGCCGGATGCGAAACAAAGATCTTATCCGGCTTATAATCGAGTATCTGCTTGCTTAAATCGCCCAAGATGTTCTCCCCGCAATAAGAAGAGCCGTAAGAAGGGGTATCTTCATAAGGCACGCTGGATATGCGGGTCAGGCGGTCACGGAAAGGTTTTTTGGTCCTCCAATACTTGCTGAATATGTTAAAGGTGCCATAGTCGGGATACCCGAGGAATACCAGATTGCTTTCCGGCAAACCGAGATACTCCATTGCCTTGATGGCTTCCTTACTGCGTACCCTGCCCATATGCACGAATTCACCCTGCCTTACGGTCAATCTCTTTTCATAGACGATAAATGCAAATTCATTATGGTCGCCGTTGGTTAAATAGACAATTTTCACTTCCGCGCCTGCCTTGAGCGCCTGCTGGATAACCCCGGCGCAGGCAATCGTTTCGTCATCCGGATGCGGGGCTAAAATCAACACACGTTCGCCTTTTTTAAATGGCTCCAAAGAGGGGATTTTTTTCCACGGGGAAGAACCGGGATGCCCTGCCCTGAGGCAGCCGGCAAGAAGAAAAGAAAGGATCAAGAAAAACAGTGTCTTTTGTCTGCACATGTGGATATTTTATCATGGGGGGTGTTTTAGTCAAGGAAATCGCTTGCGGTGAATATGTTTGCAAAAGGATACAGTTGTTATACAATATTTCTATGAACGATAAAATGCAGGCGCACTACCGGCAGATAAAAAAGATCCTTCTTGCGATACTGGCGCTGAACTGGCTCGTGGCCCTGGCAAAAATAGCCTACGGGCTAAACAGCGCATCTTCCAGTATGACGGCAGACGGATTCCATTCTCTTTCCGACGGCACCTCTAACCTTATCGGCCTGCTGGGCATCCATTTCGCCTGCCAGCCCGTGGACCGTGACCATCCGTACGGGCACAAAAAATACGAAACGCTGTTTTCCCTGGTCATATCCGCGATGCTCTTTATATTATCCTTCAACTTGCTTAAAAATGGATGGGAGCACCTGCACCAGCCTGTGCTCCCGCGCGTAAACGCAGGAAGTTTCGCGGTTATGCTCTTTACTATAACGATAAACATCCTGGTGATGCGTTATGAACGCAGAAAAGGCAGGGAATTGGGCAGCGACATCCTGATTTCCGATTCCATGCATACCCGGGCCGATATTTGCACGTCCCTTGCCGTAATCCTGTCCCTTGCCGCTTCATGGCTCGGTTTTACTATACTTGACCCTTTAATCACTATGTTGATATCGTTGTTTATCGGATTTTCCGCTTTTGAAATAGCCAAACAGGGATCCGATATCCTTTGTGACACGGCCGTATTCCTGGATGACAACAGGATAAAAGAAATCGTATTGAAAGTAAAAGGGGTGCGCGCCTGCCATAAGATACGCAGCCGCGGAAGGGTCGATGATGTGCATATCGACCTGCATGTGCAGGTCAACCCCGATATGCACATAGATAATGCGCACCAAATAAGCTACCGTATTGAAGAAGCGATCAAAACATCAATCCCGGAAATAACCGACATCGTGGTGCATATGGAACCGCAAGAGAAACACCGGAAATAACCAATTCCGGAAAGCTGTTTAGCGGCATTTCCTGACACAGGGTAATACAGAAAGCGCTACCGAAAACAAACAAAATAATACAAAAAAATCTCCGTAACGGCTGTAGAGAGTCACCCCTCCCTTTTTTAAATCGATGCGCCGGCTCATGCATCCTCTCACGAATATTTCTTTGCCTTTATCCCCCCCGGATAAAGGCGATACCCTGCCTAAGGCATCTATAAACCCTGAAACGCCGGTATTGGCGGAACGAACAACATATATGCGGTTCTCGACAGCCCTGAAGACAGACGCCGCCAGATGCTGGTACGGAGCGCTGCTTTCTTTATACCAGGCGTCATTGGTTATATTGACCAGAAAACCCGCCCCCCTCTTCACGAACTCCCGGGACAGTTCCGGGAAAAGGTCTTCGAAACAAACAAGCACAGAAAAAGGCGCGGGACGGTCAAAAACCGTATATTCCCTCCCGGGCTCAATATCCCCGATAGGGGCAAACGATCTTAAAAAAGGAAAAGTGTCTTTAAGCGGGATATACTCGCCGAACGGGACGAGATGGATTTTATTGTATAAACCGGACACCTCCCCTGACTTGTCAACGAGGATGGCGCTGTTAAAATACCTCCCCCCCTGGAATGAGACGGCGCCTATCAAAATGTACCTTCCGGTATCCGAAGCCAAATCGAAAACCCGCGCAAACTGATAATCCGTACCCGGCTGGGCAAACACAAAAGGCATGGAGGCCTCCGGCCATACAATCAACTCTCCTTCGCCTTCTCCGGCCGCTTTGGCGGTTAAGCCCGCATAAGTCCCCAGGATGGCAGAAGCCGCCTTCTTTTCCCATTTCATCTCCTGCGCTATGTTTCCCTGGATCACAGAGATATCAAGAGACCGTTCGCTGCGCGCAGGCTCCCCCGAGCGGGAGAAAATATTAAACACTCCATACCCCAGGGTCAAAAACAGCACGCAGGCGCATAAAACAGCATTTTTCATCCCCAGGCGTTTGCGCAAAACAAGATAACAGGCCGCATTCGACAGCAAAAGAATAAAAGAAACCCCCCAGGAACCGGTTATATCGGATATCTGGATAACCGGGATATTCTTATATTGCGACAACCCTGCCAGCGCCCAGGGAAAACCGGTGAGCAGATGGCTTCTGGCGTACTCCAGCAAAACCCACAAACCCGGAACAAAGAACAAAAACCTGCCGGGAGGCAGCGCGGGGAAATAGCTGAGCGCACAAGAGAATATTCCGAAATAAAGAGCCAAATAAGTAATTAACGCGATCTGGCCTGCCAAAGTGACATGCACAAGCCAATAAATAGTCACTCCCCAGAATGCCGCACCGCATAGCCATCCGTAAAAGAAAGACTTAAGGGGCTTCCTGCCTTCCAGGGAAACAAAAAGGGGAAGCATGCCCCACCAGGAAATAAACCATAAATCGGGATTGCAAAAAGGTATGGATAGCAGGATACCGGATAAAACCGGAAGGAGGATTTTATTTATTTTCCGCAGCATTTCTTATATTTCTTGCCTGAGCCGCAGGGGCAAGGGTCATTACGCCCGACTTTAGGCTGTCCCGAATGCGCTGGATTTTCCTGGGGCGCCTGCCTGGAGACAATATCCTCCTCAGGGGAGGCCTGGAACTTAACCGATTCAGGATGCGAAAGCTCTTTCGGCAGCGAACTGAATACCCCATGGAAACTATCCCGGTTGTCCGCCGGGCGCAGTTTGAATATCGACTCTACGGCCTCTTCCTCTATGGATTTTATCATCTGCGTAAACATCTCAAAGGCCTCACGTTTATATTCGATGAGCGGATCGCGCTGCCCGTAAGCGCGCAATCCTATGCCTTCACGCAGGCTGTCCATAGCATAAAGGTGGTCTTTCCACTTGCTGTCTATAATCTGCAGGAAGACCATCCCTTCAAGGTTGCGCATCAATTCCGGGCTGATCGATTTTTCCTTTGCCTCGTAAAGCCCAAGCAAGCGCGCGGATATGCTCTCCTCGACATCCCGGAGGTCCTTGCCGGTAAACTCTCCGGGATCGATCTCCAGGCCGAATTTCAAAGCCAGGCGGCTGCTTAAACCGGCGGTATCCGGCTCCGGGGAATCCTGCGGCAGGTAAACCCGCACATACTCCTCAACGAGTTTGCCGACGATCCCAAGGATGTTCTCCTTCAAAGAAAATCCCTCCAGAATCTGGCGCCGTTGCCC
>Ga0265297_10010855_pt1 | contig 11319 bp, 12 predicted proteins | sample Munlanlwell13791_FD_192502 | JGI IMG/M metagenome (GOLD analysis project Ga0265297, IMG submission 192502) | Leachate microbial communities from a municipal landfill in Southern Ontario, Canada - Leachate well 137-91 | ecosystem: Engineered > Solid waste > Landfill > Unclassified | place...
ACCGGAAGAACATCCGGCTATGGATTGGCCGGTGTATCCGGAAACTGACGATACAGACGATGTCAGATATGCGGGGGCGGAGGAAAATGTGGAAGCCGCGGAAATGATTGCCAGAAAAGTTTTGGCTGATCCGAATAAAAAACTTACCGAAATATATTGGGCGGCGGGGAGGACCCCGGATGTTGATGCTTATGCCCCGGAGGGATGGACTCAGGGTATGGTATTGGCTAAGAAATTTGTAAATGATATGGGTGGAGAGATTCAAGGAAGGGATATTAAGATGAACTTTGAGCCGGAAAATAAAAATACCTGGGATGATCTGGCGGCTTCACTTTTGGGGGCAGCGAAGGCGGATGTGGATGAAATAGTAGTAGTTACAGTTGGGGTGCATATGCCAAGAACTGAAAAAATGACGGAAGAGGTTTTAGCTGGTATGAAGGTGGCTTTGGGAGAAGACCATGTACCAAAAGTGACATATCAACCATCAGAAGAATTATTAATGGATGACAAAGGCGGGGAAATCAGGAAAGCACAGGGAACAGAAGCTTTTAGATTAACACAAGAAAGAGAGCAAAACGGAATAAAGGCAATGGAGGCAGGCACATATAAGTCTCAATGGGCCGACGGAGGAAAGGTGGCGGAGTTTAATAAACCGGTACAAGTGATGAGTGTGGATGAAGTGAGGAATTTTAAGTAAATGTTTTATTCACTCTTTGCTTGTGCTAAAGAGTGAACCGAGAAAGCACACCCTCAGGCTCACTATTCGCGTATCGCAAAGTCTGTTATCTTCGTAATTTATATTCGTACTCAGCAAGATTTGAGTTTTGCTCACGCTCATTACCCTTCGACTACGCTCAGGGTAAACGTTCCCGCTTCGGGATAGGTACTATGATGGAGTATAATTTTTAAAATGACGAAGGGAAAGGTGTTGATAACTGGTGGGGCGGGGTTTATCGGGTCACATACTGCGGATGAATTAGAGAAACGGGGATACAAAATCCGGATTTTGGATAATCTGAATCCAAAAACTCATTTTGGCAAGTGGCCGGAATGGGTAAAACCGGGTTGGGAAAAGATTAAAGGGGATGTGAGGAACAGAACTACAATGTTGAGAGCTTTGAAGGGAGCAGACTACGTAATCCATCTGGCGGCGATGATGGATCTGCTGCCTGATTATAGCCAGTTTATGGAAAGCAATGTTACCAGTACGGCCCTAATTTATGAACTGATCGTGGAAAAAAAGCTGCCGATTAAAAAAGTGATTGTGGCTTCAAGCCAATTTGTATACGGAGAAGGCAGGGCAAGATGTGAGGCGGACGGAGATATAAACTGCCCCATAAGAACAACCGAACAATTGGTTCGGGGGGAATGGAATCCGGTGTGTCCGAAATGCGGCAGGCAGGTACGGTCACTACCGCTTTTGGAAACCCACCAGGATCCGCCGAACCAATATTCTATTTCCAAATATGCGCAGGAACTGATTGCCCTTAAGATCGGAAGAATGAACAACATTCCTTCGGTGGCTATGCGATATTCGATAGTACACGGGCCGAGGCAGTCACTGAAAAACGCTTATTCCGGGGCATTACGAATAATTACTTTGCAAATGCTGGCGGGAAGGACACCCTCCATTTACGAAGACGGAGGGCAACTGCGGGATTATGTATCGGTGTATGACACTGCCCGGGCGAATGCTGTGGTGCTTGAGGACGAGAGGGCGAATTATGAAAATTTTAACGTGGGGGGAGGAGTGGGGATTACGGTTTTGGAACTGGCTAATATCATAGCCCGTGAGGTGAATTTTCCTAAAACTTTGGCGGCAAACGGTCAATTCAGAGTAGGTGATATCAGGGACGCAGTATCGGACATATCCAAATTGGCAGGACTGGGATGGAAACCGACAGTTTCTGAAGAAGAAACCGTCAGGGAATATGTGAGATGGGTAAAAGAACAGAAGCTGGATCGGGATTATGTGCTGGAGGCACAAAAAGAGATGGTGAGGGTGGGGGTAATAAGAAACTCGACCTGGCCGGATATTTGAGACTGCGTTTCTCACTCGCTCCTTCGTTGCGGCTCAGGGGGCATCTTGCGATACTCGTTTTCAAATATCCGTTCAGGTATAAAATAAGTCTATGAAAAAGGCGATATTTTTAGATAGGGATGGGGTGATTAATAAGAAACCCAAAGAACATGACTATGTGAAGAGATGGGAGGAAATGAAGATATTGCCGGGGGCGAAGAAGGCTCTGACTTTAATTAAACAAAGCGGATATCTGGCGGTAGTGATAACCAATCAACGGGGAGTGGCCAGAAAAATGATGACACATGAGGACTTACGTGATATGCACATGAAATTAAATGAAAAAATGAAAGGACAAATAGACGCTTTTTATTATTGTCATCACGAAGTTTTTGAGAATTGTGAATGTAGAAAACCTAAGCCGGGACTACTTCATAAAGCTGCGGCTGAATTGGATATTGACCTGGAACAGTCATGGATGATTGGGGATAGTGAATCTGATATCGAATGCGGGTTTGCAGCTGGGACAAAAGTAAAAATGGTGGAAACTGACGGAAATTTGTTTTTGGAAGTGAAGCAAATTATCGGCAGTAGCAAGAATAGGTCTTCTAGAGTAAAATTGGTCAGTTATGGCACAAAAGAAAGAAATTAAAAATCTGAAAGATCTGATTGGAAACGCCCGGGATAAGAAGCCTGCGGAAAAGCCAAATGTTAAGAACGGTAAAAAACTTCCGGTTAAGGGTGTGATTGTGCAGATGAGATTTGATTTTCAGAAATTGATTTGGCTGGCTGTGGTAGTGTTGATGGGTTTGTCACTACTGGAATTGTGGTCTTCCGGTAAAAAAGCCGGGAGTGAGGTGAATTTGTCCCAAGCCCTGGCTGACATTAAAGCCGGGAAAGTGGATAAGGTAGAAGTGTACGGGGAAAAATTGGCACTGACGTATAAAGAAAATCCCAAAGAGATTATGTATTCCCGACGGGACGGGACGGAAAGTTTTGCGCAAATGCTGGACTCGGCAAAAATTGACCCGACTACGGTCCGGTATGAAATAAAGGATCAGACGCTGGGACAAATGATCGGAGCGATACTTCCCAGCCTGATCGGAACCGGGGTGGTCATATTGGTACTTTTGTATATGTTCCGCCAGGCCAGGGGGGCCCAGGATTCGATTTTTTCGTTTGGCCAATCTAAGGCAAAATTGTTTGATAAGGGGAAGCAGAGTGTTAAATTTGCCGATGTGGCAGGAGTAGATGAAGCCAAGCGGGAACTGGAGGAAGTAGTGGATTTTTTGAAAAATCCGGCGAAATACAAAGCGGTGGGAGCAAGAACACCCAAAGGAGTATTACTGGTTGGACCGTCGGGAGTGGGGAAAACTTTATTGGCCAGAGCTGTGGCGGGTGAAGCCGGAGTGCCATTCTTTTCCATGGCGGGGTCAGAATTTATGGAAATGCTGGTGGGAGTGGGATCGGCCAGAGTGCGGGATTTGTTTGCTACGGCAAAAAAAGCGACACCGTCAATTATTTTTATTGACGAAATTGATGCCATAGGCCGACAGCGGGGAAACGGGCTGGCCGGAGGACATGATGAAAGAGAGCAAACCCTCAATCAAATACTGGTAGAAATGGATGGATTTACGCAGAATGATAATGTGGTGGTATTGGCTGCTACCAACAGGGGAGACTTGCTGGATCCGGCTTTACTTCGCCCGGGAAGATTTGACAGGAGAGTGGTGGTTGATATGCCGGATATTGAAGGAAGAAAAGCGATACTTTCAATTTATGCTAAAAATAAGCCATTTGAGCCGGAGATAAATTGGGAAGCTGTAGCCCGAAGAACGGTAGGGTTTTCCGGGGCAGATCTTGAGAACATGCTGAACGAAGCAGCGATTGCCGTAGCCCGGGAAGCCAGAAAACAAATTACCATGAAAGATATTGAGGAATCGGCGACTAAAGTGAAATTGGGGCCGCAGAAGAAGAGAATTCAGACTGAGGAAGATCGGAAGATGACGGCCTATCATGAAGTGGGCCATGCGATTACCAGCTGGGCGCAACCGGGGCTGGATCCGGTACACCGAATTTCAATAGTGTCGCGGGGAATGACATTGGGACATACTTTGGTCCCGCCAACTACTGACCGGGTACATGAAACTAAAAAAAGATTGATTTGCCAAGTGGCGATGATGCTGGGGGGGCGGGCGGCAGAACAGCTGGTGTTTAACGAAGTGACGACCGGGGCGGCTAACGATATTGATAAAGCCACCAAAGTGGCCCGGGATATGGTGATGGAATACGGAATGAGCAGTCTGGGGCCAATCAATTACGGACCGACACAGGATGCGGTGGATTGGGGCCGGGGATATTATGAACAGACTCTAATTTCACAGGAAATGCAGGGAAAAATTGATGCGGAAGTACGGGTGATTGTGGATGAGGGGTTTAAGACAGCAGTCTCGATTTTGACAAAATACAGGAAAAAGATGGATGAAGTAGTTACAAAACTTATGGAGATAGAAACCATGGACGGGGATGAGTTTGAGAAGATAATGAAGAGTTAGGGATGCCTAACCTTTTTTTGGACTGCTTTAAGTTGTCTTAAACCTTCAAGCGTTGAAGGACAAAGTCTTTCTTTGCCTCTGAATCTACCTTGGGTGCGGATTTCGTCAATTATCATCTGTTCTTCCTGTAAAGTTTCGGCAGCATAAAAAAGCAATAACGTATTGGGACTAATTCCCTGAATTTGTTCAGCATCTATGCCTCTATATTTATCTCCTGTGTCACTATTTTTTGGGAAAATAAAGTCAAATATACTCATGAATATAGTTATTCTACTACATGTTTTTTGATTGAGTTAGAATGTGGTGTAAAATTTGGGAGTGGAAGATTTGAAAAATTAATATGAAGTGGGCGGAGATGCACTGTCATACCGTGTATTCAATAAGCAAGGCGGGATTCGGGCGCGACAGCTTGGTGGCGGTCCCTGATTTATTGAAAAGGGCTAAAGAAGTGGGACTTTCTGCAATCGCAATTACTGATCACGATTGTATGAACGGGTATGAAGAGGCGATAAAAATTTCGGAAAAATACGGGATCACGATTATTCCCGCGGAGGAATTTGAAACTGACAAGATGGGACAGATGCTGGGATACGGGATAACTAAGGGGATAGTTTCTAAAAGGCCAGTCGGGGAGATTGTGAAGGATATTCAGAAGTCGGGCGGGTTGGCGGTAATTCCGCATCCATATGACGCTATGAGGAAAATGGAGGAGCCTGAAATGGTGAGTAAAATAGTTGACGGTGTTGAAGTATTTAATATCGGAAGTTTCGGAAACGACAGGGCAAAGAAATTGGCGACGGAGGCCGGAGTGAAAATAATGACAGGAGGATCTGATGCGCACGGTTTGGCATTGGTGGGGGCGGTAAGAATGGGATTTCCTGATTGGTGTAAAAAACCAGATGATTATATTTCGTGCATGAAAGCCGGAAAAACGGTAATTAAACAGTTTATGGGACAGAGAAGGGCGCTGCTTTTGGCTTTGGGGTGTCTGGTTGAGACAAAAATTGAGGGTATTCTTCACAGGAAGCGGTATCTCTCTTACGAGTAGTGTAAAATTCAGGAGTGGATAAGCTACTGTTAATTGACGGGAATGCGGTGCTGCACCGGGCATATTATGCTTTGCCGGATTGGAGAAACAGAAGCGGGGAGGCGACTGCCGGGGTATACGGATTTTTATCCATGCTGTTTAAGGCAATTGATGAATTGAAACCGACTCACCTGGCAGTGGTTTTTGATAATCCGGAACCGACTTTCCGGCATCTAATGTACGTGGGGTATCAGACTAACCGGGAAAAGGAACGGCAAGTATCTGAGGATATCTGGGGACAGGTGGAAAAACTAAAAATCGTTTTTGAAAAGATGGGGGTGCCGGTTTTTTGCGTGCCGGGATTTGAAGCGGATGATGTAATAGGAACGTTGGCGAAGCAAGCTGTTATAAAGTCCTTTTCAGACCTCACCCTTAGCCCCTCTCCTAATTTAGGAGAGGGGGACGGACAGGGAGAGGTAATTATTATTACCGGAGATAGGGATCTGATGCAGTTGGTGAATGAAAAAGTTAAATTGTTTATGCCGCAAAAAGGGTTATCCGACGGAATAATAATTGACGAAGATAAAGTAATGGAGAGGATGGGGGTACACCCGAATCAAATTATCGATTACAAAGGCCTGGTGGGAGATAGTAGTGATAATTATCCGGGGGTAACGGGGATAGGACCCAAGACGGCAACACATTTGCTGAAGGAATATGGAACAATAGATAACCTGTATAAAACATTAGTAAATAACGCCCCCTCTAATGTGAGTACCTCACCCTTACATCCCTCTCCTAATCTAGGAGAGGGAAATTCTAGTGGTGTGTTTAAAATATCTGAGATGGTAAGAAGTAAATTGATTAATGGTTATGAGGCGGCTATGTTGTCGCAAAAATTGGCCACAATCAGGTTGGACGCTCCGGTAACACTTGAGATTGGTCAGTGTTTAGTGCCCAGTGATTCGAAAGCCACGGAAGTGCTTTTGGAATTGGGGTATAAAAGTATAATTAAAAGAATTACAGGAGTAGCACCTGAAATTGATGATAAACAAACGAAATTATTTGAATAATTCTACCTCACCTGCCTACGGCACCCTCTCCTAATCTAGGAGAGGGCTAATATGAACATTGCAATTGTTCACGATTATCTAAATGAATACGGGGGGGCGGAAAGAGTGTTGCAAACACTCTCCGAGATGTATCCGGAGGCGCCAATTTTTGTAGCTTTCGCAGTACCCCGCTCAAGCGCTCAAATTGCATTTAAAGATAAAAAAATAATAAGTTCATGGTTTCAAAATGTTCCGTTTTACAATAAGTTATACAGTCCGCTGAGATTTTTTATTCCACTGATATGGAAATCGTTTAATTTCAGTGAATATGATCTGATTATCACTTCGGCAAGTTGGTACATAACCAAGGGTTTGGCGACCGGTAGTACTAAAGAAATTTGTTATTGTCATACACCGCCCAGGTGGCTGTACGGATATGAGACCAGTGTGAATTGGCGCAAATGGTGGATAGTGCGGGTGTACGCCCTGATAGTGGGACATTTTTTGCGGATGTATGATTTTGAGCAGGCGCAAAAAGTGAATGTGTTTTTAGCCAACTCTAAAAATGTGGCAAACAGGATAAGAAAGTTTTATAGAAGAGAAAGTATTGTAATATATCCACCTGTAATTCACCCCTCATTTTTAGTACCCCCTTTTCCCGGCAAAGCCGGGACGTTCCCCCCTAATTTAGGGGGGAAAAATAAAGAGGGGTTTTATTTGATGGTAACCAGGGTGGTGGGGGGGAAGGGGATTGAATTGGCGATAGAGGCCGCTGAAAAAGGCGGATTTAAATTGATGATTGCGGGGGAAAGAGCTGGCTTTAGAAAATCACAAATTACAAATCACAAATCACAAAATGTTGAGTTTTTGGGACGGGTGAGCGAGGAAAAGAAGATTGAATTAATGACTAACGCCAAGGCGTTTTTGGCACTTTCCCGTGATGAAGATTTTGGAATTACACCGGTAGAATCACAAATGTGCGGAACGCCGGTAATTGCTTTTAATGGAGGGGGATACAGGGAATCCGTTGTACCTGATAAGACGGGAGTACTATTTGACAACTATTCCGTTGACGGAATATTGGGGGCAATGGATAAGTTTGATAAATTAAAGTGGGACAAAAAAGTGATAAGGAAAAGTGCGGAGAAGTTTTCAGAGGAGAGATTTAAGAATAAGATAAGAGAAATCGTGGATAGTTTACAATGTGTTCCAAAATCTTGAAATAAGAAGATCGTTTAGAAAACAACTAACTCCCGAGGAATGGTTATTGTGGGAAGAACTCAGAAATAATAAATTGAGATATAAATTCAGAAGACAACGTAGTATCGGAGTGTATATAGCTGATTTTTATTGTCCTAAATATAAATTAGTCATGGAAATTGATGGTGAATTTCATAAAAGCAAAGAAATGAAAGTAAAAGATAATTCGAGAGATGAATATATGAAGTCTTTGGGGATTTGTGTTATCAGATTTTGGGGAGGACAGGTCAGGAATGACATGGATGCAGTTTTGGAAATTGTTAGAACAAATTTGCACCCTCACCCCTGACCCCTCTCCATTAGATGGAGAGGGGGAATGGTAAAATTCATTAATTATGCCGGAATTACCTGAGATCGAAACAGTAAAATTGCAACTGCAGAAGGTAATTGTAGGAAAACAAATCGCAAGTGTAAGTGTAAGGGTAAGAAAGACGGTCAGGGGTAACATTGAATCTATAATCGGACAAAAAATAACCGACGTGGAAAGAAGAGGAAAAGTGCTGTTGTTAGCTTTGTCGAGCGGAGACAAGCTGGGATTTCATTTTAAGATGACCGGACAGCTGATATATACCTCTGCCTTACATCCCTCTCCTAATATCTCCCTCCGGTCGGGCTTACAGCCAGGAGAGGGAAATCCTGGAGATGTGATTACCGAGCGTATCGTTGGGGGACATCCGACGGCGGATTTTGTCGGGGATTTGCCAAGTAAGCATACCAGGGTGGTGTTTACATTTCAGAACTCTCTCCATAAAACCTCACCCCCAACCCCTCTCCTCAGTTCAGGAGAGGGGAGCCAATCGGAATGCAAACTATATTTTAATGACCAGAGATTGTTCGGATGGATTGAGATTAATCCCAAGTTTGTGGATAAACTCGGGCCGGAACCGCTGGAGATGGAAGTCACTGATTTCATTAAGTCATTGAGTACATTAAGGAGACCGATTAAAGTCGCGATTATGGATCAGGAAATAATTTCCGGGGTGGGGAATATTTATGCGAATGATGCGTGTTGGGAGGCCGGTATCCATCCGGATACCGGCTGTGCGCAGCTGTCCGTCGAGCAGTTAACCAAATTGTTTGAAGCGATAAAGCTGGTTTTGAGGGAGGGGATAAAGTATGGCGGGGCGACGGCGGCGGATGCTAAATATATGAATTTACACGGATTGGGAGGACATTATCAGGATCATTTCCGGACTTATGACCGGGAAGGGGAAAAATGTCTGAGACCTGCCTGCCGGCAGGCAGGAATGACGATAAAAAGAATTACTTTAGGCGGCAGGGGTACTTTTTATTGCCCAAACTGCCAGTAGGTGGTATACTATAGGTCTTATGCGCAACAGGTTTGAACTTGGAAAAAGTTTGCTGTGTTTAATAGTGCTTGGTTTTTGGACCTATGGCTGCATAGCCCAACAGGCTGAGGCGGGGGGAGATGACATAGTTAAGCTGTGTGAGATGGTTTTGGACAAAGATAGTAAGGCTGATTTTGTAAAATTCGGAGGACGGGTATATCCGGTAGAACTGCAACCTGTTGATGATCCTGGTTTTGTATCAGACAGGGAAGGTGTGGTGACAGATTTTCAGTTGGCTACCGGAGCTGTAGGATTATTGGCTCACAATACAAGAAAAACCGGCGAGGCTATACTGGGTTTGGAAAGCGGTGATTCCGTAGAGTTATGTGTGGACAATGAAGTTAAAAAATTTGTGGTTATAAATACAAACGTATTAAGAGCAATTACTCCAAGCAGTCCTTATTCCTTTTTTGAGGATCCCGAGTCCGGGGGGATTTTTTCCGCTGAAGAAGTGTTTCATATGATATATGAGGAGAGTAAAGGAGTGGTGTTTCAGACGTGTCTGGGGGAAAACGGTAATATGCAGGGGTCCAGGTTTTTTGTGATAGCAGATGAGGTAAAATAGGGTTTGGTTATGGACATTAAAAAGAGTATTTCATATTTCAGGTCGTTGATTGACGAACAGGGGATAGTTCAATTCACCAAAGGTTATGAAAAAGATTATGCATACGGATATGCCATAGAAGATCAATCAAGAGCGCTGGTTTTGGCTTTGGAGCTGGGTGATAAAGAGTTGGCTGAGAAGTTTTTTAAACTGATTAGCAGGTCAATCACGGATAAAGGAGTATTGATGTTGTGGGACAAAACCGGCAAGTTTAAAGATAAAATTGATAGTGAAGGAGAAGCGGTAGCTGAGGCTGTTTGGGGATTGGGATGTGTCGGAGCCAACGAGGAAACAAATAAGCTTTGGAAATACATACTTACTTCTCCACATCCAAGAACCTGGCCGTATGGGATATTGGGAGCCGTTGAGTTGGGAAATACCGAAATAGTTACGGAATTGGGATTTAAAATTGTGGCGGCTTTTAGAAATAATGCTAGTGCCGATTGGAAATGGCTAGAAAAAAGAATGACGTACGGAAACGCATTGTTTCCATGGAGCCTCATTAAGGCATACGACATGACTAAAATTGTTGTTTTTAAAGAAGTAGCTGACGAATTGATTAATTTTTTGTTGATTAATTTAATTTATGACGGTAAACCTATTATGGTCGGGTTTGATGGTTGGTGGAAAAAAGGTGAAAAAATGGTGATGTTCGGACAACAACCAATTGATGTGGCATATATGGTTCTGGCCCTTTTGGATTATTACAAAATAACAGGAGAGGAAAAATATCTGGAAAAAGCTAAATTTTATTTTTCCTGGTATGACGGGAATAATATTTTGAATTTACCGATGATCCGGGAAGACGGAGCATGTATGGACGGATTGTGGCAAAACGGGGTGAATCCTAATGCGGGGGCGGAGAGTAATATATGTTATCTTTTGGCTGCGGTAAAGATCCAAAATCAACTTTAACCCTATTTTCCACCTCACCCCTAACCCCTCTCCACAATTGTGGAGAGGGGAATATTGTGTGAGTTAGAATTGAAATGTGGATGATCGGGTAAGGGTTTATCATTTGACAGAATTAAAGAACCGGAGAAGAGATTTGAGACAAAAAAGCACTATGGCGGAAAAATTACTTTGGGAAGAACTACGGAATTCTAAGTTGGGAGTGAAATTCAGAAGACAATTCAGTGTAAAAGGATACGTTTTGGATTTTTATTGTTCAAAAATGAGATTGGGAGTTGAATTGGTTGGGGGAATACATAAGAAGGCTGAAATTAAGAAATACGATGTGTTTAGAAAAGCTTATATAGAAGCTTTTGATATTAAGGTTTTAGAGATTAGTAATGAGGAAGTAGAAAGTAATATGAAAGGTGTGGTAGAGAGGATTAGAAATTTTTTTCTCACCCTTAATCTTTCTCCATAATTGGACATGGAAAATCCGTACAACCTCACCCCTAACCCCTCTCCACGATTGTGGAGAGGGGAAAAAAGATTTCTTTTAAA
>Ga0265297_10010856_pt1 | contig 11318 bp, 7 predicted proteins | sample Munlanlwell13791_FD_192502 | JGI IMG/M metagenome (GOLD analysis project Ga0265297, IMG submission 192502) | Leachate microbial communities from a municipal landfill in Southern Ontario, Canada - Leachate well 137-91 | ecosystem: Engineered > Solid waste > Landfill > Unclassified | place...
ATTCACTTGCACAGGGAACAGTTTGGGATAACCAGTCCTGCGGAATGCAGTCCATGCTTCTGTACCATCGGGGAAAATTGCGATCCATTTTTGTGTTATAATTCTTTCTAATTTTCGTTCGTTACTTGCGGCATCGTCCCATTTGACACCAATATCTGAAAGGGCAGGAATATTGTTGATAGGATAGGCAGGATCAATATAATCTGCAGGTTTGCCCGTTGTATTATTGATATATCCGCTGGCTGCACTACTAAAACCGTATTGTGAAAGTGAAGTACTAATACCATTTTCATAATATTCTTTGGCTGTGCCTCCACCCATGTTCCATCCTCTCAATGCACCTTCAGCGCGTAGAAAATAAGCTTCAGCGGCAAACATTACCTGCATCGGGGAATATTGGGATGCAAAATCAGGCGATATATTTGAGTATTGCGTCTGACGCTTTTGGATATATGCCCCGTTCCTGACTCCCACATATATATCAGTAAAACCAGGATAAGTTGATTTGCTAAAATATTTACTGATACGGGGATCATTATACCCATTCATGAATGAGACAATCGCAGCATTTGACATTATATTGACAAAACTTAGCGCAGCAACCCAAAGGGAATTTTGATAAGTACCAATTCCGTTTATTAGTGCATTATCGCTATTCGTGGTCATTACACCTTCTGCCACAGCTTTTTCTGCTACTAGTTTGGCCTTTGCAGGATCTTTTTTAACTATATGCATGGCTAAGCGAAGTCGCCAGGTGTTGGCATAGCGCACCCATTTGTTGTAATCACCGGAGAACATCACATCAAAACTTTTGAAAGGCTTCGCCCCCGGATTTTTAGTCATATAATCTTTCAAAACAATTACAGCACTGTCAAGATCGGTAAAAAATGAGTTATAAATGTCCTCCTGCTTATCATAAGTAACTGAAGTTCCCCCCTTTCCATACTGGCTGTATGGGATAGGACCATAGTAATCAACAAGTACTGACATCCCTGCTACTTTAAGTATTTTGGCTATCGCCCAGAAATCAGGGGCTACCTTTGCTACTTCGCGGCGCTTAAGTTCCCAGATAGGTGACATAATTGAGTTATAGCCAATATTAAATATATGGTATTGATCCCAACTTGGCATATTCATTTGGTAATTCCCATATCTTGGATTCGGTGCATTGCTTCCAACATATCCTCCAAAACTACCTCCGACGAAATAATTATTGAAAAGCATCTGATTCATATTTCTCTCAGCAGTATATGTCATTTCAATAGAAGGATAGAGTCCTCCGAAATAGTTGAAGTCAGAGTAAAGTAGCTGCTTGGACAGTCCTACATCATTGGTATTAAATTCCTCGAATTTACTTGTACAAGAAATTAATCCGAGTAACATTCCAAGAAGAATTGTCAATACCAGGCGTGAATATGATAATTTTGATTTTTTCATAATGTGGTTCATTTTATATTTCCTTCGTTTAGACTTGAGGAATACGTTAAAACGTTACATTTAGGCATATACCAAGCGAACGCGAAGCCGGCAAATTAAATACATCGACTCCAGAGTACCCATTACCGGTAGTATAAGTAATATCAGAATCGTAAGGAGCAGGCTTGTATAAATAAAAGAGGTTATGGCCAATCAAGGACAATTTCAAATTTTTGATAAATCCAATATTGAGCCGCTTGGTTGGCAATGAATATCCCAAAGACAACTCCCTGAGTTTTAATACTGTAGCATCATACATATATTCTCCAACACCGTATTGAGATACTGCAATAAACCATTTCCGTGGATCTGCCTCAGTAACAGGCGTACCTATACCATCGAGGACACCGTTTATCTTAACACTTCCTATGTCACGAGCCAAACCGGTAGCCTGGGAAACTCCCGCCATATCTAAATACATCTGAGTCTGAGACATCATTTTACCGCCAAAACTGCCATCGATCAAAAAGCTAAGCGAAAAGTTTTTATACGTTAAGTTATTATTCCATGCTAGTTTAAAATCAGGATAGGAACTACCTAAAAAGTCATTTGTGCCAGACAGAATAGGAGAACCGTTTGCTGAGATAATAACTCGACCCTGTTCGTCACGTTTCAGAGACTGACCATACAAATCGCCATAAGAACCTCCTACTTTTAGTATATTGTTGTAATCAGTTAGGTCGGAAGTAATGACGTATTGGTCGAAACCCGCAGCCAACTTCTTTACAACATTTTTATTTTTCGAGAAGTTGATGAACGAATCCCACCTAAAATTTTTTCTGGACAATGAATATTCGGTCATTATTTCAATTCCAGAGTTCTGTATGTCACCTCCATTCACATAGCGGTAATTAAAACCAGTCCCTGGAGGAACCTGAACAGTAAAAAATTGATTCAATGTATTTGTTTTATAATAGGAAAAGTCGAGACTAAGCCGGTCTTTGAAAAACTTCATATTCGCACCAAGCTCCAATGATCTCGTCTTTTCGGGTTCCAAGTCAGTAAATGGGATTATGTCATTAAAGTTAATAACTGAACCTCCTCCAATTGAACCATCCGGAGGATTTGTTACATAAATAGGAACCGTATTTCCTACAACTGCGTATGATCCCCTTATTTTAGCGAAACTTATCACTTTAGGCAATGAAACAAATTCGTGTATTAATCCTGTCAAGCCAAAAGATGGATAAAAATACGAAACATTGGGTGTAAAGCTCAGGTTGGAAGACCAGTCATTCCGTCCGGTAATATCTAAAACAAGCCAATCATCATATGTCATGTTCGCACTGCCAAAAACCGATTGCAATTGTTCATGTGAAAGTGAACTGGTACTAAGACCCGTACCGCCTTGTAACTGCATATTTTGCAAAGTAAACACATTGGGAATTTTTAAAACCGAAGAGGAAATGTTTACTCCATTGCGGCGAGAATCTGAAACGCTCGCCCCCAACATGGCTTGTAGCTTTATCTTCTCGCCAAAATAGTGAGAGATATTAAGCAAAGCATCTCCGAACAGCTGAGGATTTTCGGATTTGCTTATTCTGTAATATCCGCTCGTATACCCATAAGCCGGAACAGTGCCATAGTAATTTTTGAATTCATTTGTCATATAGCTGTTATCAAGGTTGCCTCTGACTTGAAGGTTCATCCACTTCGTGATGTCCAATCTCATCGAAAGTCTTAATATCGCCCTGGTACGGTCATACTCTCTGAGCATCCTGTTAATAATCCAATAAGGGTTTTGACTGTTTGCAGTAGGGACCATAAACCAATTTTGGGTCATCACATTTCTGTTGGGATCAAGTACTTCATAATTTTTATAATCCGCCAGATTTAATCCAACTGGGATTATAGCAGTTGCATAATATACAGATTGTTGGTTGCCTGAAACTGGCGGATTGCTTATTTTTTGATCTACAAGGGTTACACTGCCATCAACCGTTAACTTATCATTAAAAAACTTTGCTGACTGGCGTAAATAAAAATTATTTCTGATCAATTTGTTGCCCTCTTCCACACCTTTTGAATTGGTGTTGGAATAGGATAAGTAGGTTTGCATTTTTTCATTACCCGATGAGAGGGAAATCGAGTTAATATTGCTGGTTCCCGTGTTAAAAAAATTGGTCAGGTTGTCCGGCGCTTCAGACGATAATTTAGATCCCCAACTGTCACCTGCTCCTGGGGCAGTTTGACCCCAAGTCCGCTGAAGATGGGGCAGGGATATAATCTTATCCATGGTAAAACTGGATGAAAAATCAATTTTTGTAACACCAGCCTTACCTTTCTTTGTTGTTACAAGGATAACACCATTTGCAGCCTGACTGCCATAAAGTGCAGCGGCACCGGCCCCTTTTAGTACGCTAATACTCTCTATGTCTTCTGGATCCAAATTTGAAATACCGTCACCTCCATTGTCATAACTAGAAAACAAACCATTTGTAGTTTGACCGCTACTATTTGCAACAGGCACACCATCAACTACATACAGAGGTTGATTGTTTCTTTGAATAGATTTATTACCTCTTATTATGACCTTAACGGAACTTCCAACCCCTGTGGCCTGGTTAATAGAAACCCCTGCCATTTTGCCGGAGAGGGAATTCATCAGGTTTGGATTAATGACCTTGGTTAACTCATCACCGCCCAATTTCTGAGTTGAGTAGGAAAGAGTCTTTGCACTCTTTTCCATGCCAAAAGCCGTAACTACAACCTCATCTACAGAAACGGTCTGCTCCTCCAATACTATGGAAAAAATAGGCTTTCCTTCTATTGGAATTTCCTGTGTTACCATCCCAATAAAAGAAAATTGAAGGGTCTTGGCATCCATTGGAACGGTTAATGAGAATTTTCCTTCACCATTGGTTACGGTACCGATAGCAGTACCTTTTACAACTACTGTAACACCAGGTAGCGGCTGACCTTTATTATCTTTTACTACCCCGGTTAGTTTCTTATCTGCCGCCAATAGCTCTTTCAACGAGGCTGGCAGGTCAATAACACCACTAACTGGATCACGTTTTCCAATACCAATCTGCCGGTCAAAAATCCGATAGGTTAAGTCTGATGACTTAAAAATTTTATCTAAAATTTCGGTTATCGTTTGATTATCTGACTCTACATCAATTTGTTTATCCAGATTTACTACATTGTCATAAAAAACAAAGATAAATTCACTCTGTTTTTCAACTTCACTGATCAAATCTCTTAAAGTAGCATTCTTCAGATGAACAGACAATAAGGTATTCTGTGAATAACCATTGTTAGCCATCAATGATGCGGCAGAAATCAATAAAAATAGCAGACATAACTTCATTGTCAGCAATAATTTCTTCCAGTTCCTGTTTAAGGGAACTAAAAACTCGTTTTTTTTCATAAATTTGCTTCGTTTTAAATTTGCATTAATTTAACAAGAACGTGCAGTTAAAACATTTGGCAGGTTATATTAGTAGTGTAACCTGCTTTTGTTTTTTACATAAAAATGGCTTTTAATCTCGCATAGGCATAGTTATTTAATTCTAGATGATAATATTATCTTCCCTTCAATTATTTTATAATCAATCGGAGCTATAAAACTGATAACATTGAGAATTTCCTGACATTCAGTTTTAAGATCCAACTTTCCTGTTAAAGTCATTTCTTTCACTTTATTATCACTGAACTGAATATTAACATCATAATAACGAGACAATTTTCTGGCTATGTTATCGATGCTCTCGTTTGTGCAATACATCCATCCATCTTTCCAGGAGGTATATTCCAATACATTGGAATTCCCAAGAGAGAATTTTTCAGTCGTATTGTCCAAGGTGAATAATTCACTCTCTTTCATCATTGTTTTCTGTGATTTTACGATAGCCTGTATGCTACCTTTCACGAGAACAATGGATGAACTGGTTTCATCGGGATAAGATTTGATATTAAATTCGGTCCCTAATACCTTAACGCTCAAATGATCTGTTTTCACAATAAAGGGCCAACCGGCATTGTGAGCCACCTCCAGGTATGCTTCTCCCCTGATATAGATTTCCCTCGACTTATTACTAAAGGTAACCGGATAAATTACCTGGCTCCCGGAGTTCAGAAATAACCTGGTGCCATCTGCAAAGGTCAAACTGGACCGTTTTCCCTTAGGTACAACCAATTGATCGAAAGCCCCCTTGTCTGGCCTATCTGGTGTGGATATTTCATTAACCAATGTCAGGGAATCAACCAAAATCGCTCCATTCTGATTATACGTAATCGCAGGATCTTTGGTGGTAAAGCGTTTTTCCGAATTGTCAGAAAGAATCAGTTTAACCTCGTTTCCTTCAGGTTCCATCTTTGATATGGAAGTATAATTTACAGAAGTTCCCTGATGTTCAATTATACGGTACAATAACCCACTAATACCAATAATTAAAACAATAGATGCCGCGACCGACCATCTATTTATGTATCTGATTTTTCCGGTTGGATTTAGGATTTTTGCCTGGATATTTAACCAAACATTTCTTGAATCGTCTTCATTTGGCCTCAATTTTTCTTTATGAAACCTCTCTAAAATATATTTGGCCTGATTAATATACTCTCTTTCTGAAGGATGGTCGACAATATATTGTTTCCAATATATGTTACTCTCAGCAGTAGGATTCTTCACCCAATCAACGAAATATTGATTATCAAGGAAGTCCTGAAATTGATTTTGTGGTATTGAATTCATTACAAAAGATTCATCATTTACCCTATAAATGAGTTAATAGGTTCTTTTGTAACCAATATTTCTTTAATTTTTTTACATCAATGGAAAAATAACAACCAAGACATTGTATTCTAGCTATTTAATATTCAAAGAATCTTAACAAATAAAAAAGGATTTTGAAAAAAAAGCCTTGGACGGACAAACCATGAGATGGAAGTTTGTCAATTGGAGGATCAATGTACACCGTTTAAGTAGGGAACTTTTCTGATCATGGATAATAGGAAAAGTGTCTTATTTGATATCACAATTCGCAATCGTTCCATACCATGACAGATTAAATTTCGTGATGCCTGATAACTTAAATTCAGAACTGTAGATAATTCTTCATAACTAAGACCTGCAACATATTTTAAGTAAATCGCTTCCCGTTGTCTTGTCGTTAACTTGCTCATCGCATTTTGTAACAAAACTATTTTATTATCATCCTTTTCACATGTTTCTTCGGGGAAGGAATAATCAAAAGATAAACTATCTAATCGTAATTGTCTTTTTTTTTGTGCTGATTCAGATCGAAGTTTATTAAAAATGTTTCTTTTTAAGGAAGTGAGCAAGTAAGGCTTTATTTTATCTGTTAATTTTAGCTTTAAACGGTAATTGTATAAATTAATGAAAAGATCCTGAATGCAATCCTTCACCAAATCTTCATCCTCTGAAAAATAACATCCATATTTGAATAAATCGAAAAAATACGTTTCATATATTGTTCTAAATGCTTCATTCTTCCCAGATATGAAGTCTGTCCATAATTCTTTATCTGATAATATAATCTGTTTTTTTTCCATCACCTCAAATCTATACATTATTCACATTTTTTAACTTCATTTTAACATTAAAATGAAAATTAGAAAAACGTATTTTGTTACCATATCTGGTTTTAAGCGAATAAAGTAACTTAATTTCTATATTTTTGTTTGATGGTATCCTCTTTAACTGCAAAGATAAGCGACAGACCATCAACAGAAGAAAATAATCATTATTTATTTTACAATGAAATACTTAATCCTCTTCTCAGCCATTATTTTGGCCGCCTGCAACTCAGATGTGAAAAAAGAACCCCTCCAAATGACCAATCTCAGACCGTCAGAAAACACCATTCATCAGGCAGTTGATTCCCTGATTCGCCTGCATGGTGAAACCCTCAGACCATTCATTCAAAAAGGTGTGAAACATGTAGCTACACTATGGACAACTGTTGATGGCAATGACCGCGATTTTGTCAATTTTTGCGCTGCAAATTTTCTGGCAGATCCAAAAAAAAGAGACCTTTTGCTTTCGAAAATGTCCACCTACCTTGAGTCGCTGGGAGGCCACTTCAACAAGATCACCCTAGACCTTCGACAAAACGTCGATCTCAACAATGGGGAATTGCTTGAAATTGATAAAATATTCAGTGGTTACTCGGTAGGGGCCCACCTTCAGGATGATCTCTACAAAAATAAAATAGCCTTTGTAGTGGCCCTGAATTTTCCTTTTTATAGCCTGGAAGAGAAAGAAAAGGAGGGTAAAACCTGGAGCCGTACCCAGTGGGCTGCTGTTCGTTTGGGCGATCAGTTTGTTTCGCGCATTCCGGCTGAAGTATCACAGTCAGTAGCAAAAGTTGAAGCCGATGCTGACCTTTATATCGCGGAGTACAACATTCAAATGGGCTCATTGCGAACAGAAGATAATGCACAGCTCTTTCCTGATAAGATGTCGTTGTTGTCGCATTGGAACCTTAGGGATGAGATTAAAGCCGATTATGCCGATAGGGACAAGGGACTGGCCAAACAAAAAATGATCTATAATGTAATGCTACATATTATAAATCAAGATATTCCTGCCAAAGTAATCAATAATCCGGCCTACCTTTGGAAACCGGAATCCAATCAGGTAACGCAAAACAACAAGGTGGTTGCTTGTTCTGCGGAACCCAATAGCAGGTACCTGCAGATCCTGAATAATTTTCATGCCCAACAGGCTGTTGATACTTACGAGCCTAAGATGAACACATTTATCAAAAGGAAATTTTCGGGAGAAATGGAGATTCCGGTAGAGCAGGTCGAGGAGCTCTTTGATCGCTACCTGAAATCGCCCCAACTGGCAAAAGTTGGAAAAATTATTGAAGGAAGGGTTGGCCGCAAATTGGAAGCTTTTGATATCTGGTACGATGGTTTCAAGGCAAGGAGCGAATTCCCGCAGGAGCAACTCAACGGATTAACTACCAAAAAATACCCGGATCCGGCCGCATTTGAAAAGGATATGCCAAATATGCTGGCTAAATTAGGCTGGAGCAAAGAGCGTGCTGACTACCTCGCCAGCAAAATTGTGGTAGATCCGGCCAGAGGTTCAGGTCACGCCTGGGGTGCAGGGATGAAAGGTGAAAAAGCGCACCTGCGTACCAGAATTGCCCCTTCCGGCATGGATTACAAAGGATACAACATTGCAGTTCACGAATTTGGGCACAATGTGGAACAGACCATTTCGCTCTATGATGTGGATTATTTCATGCTCAATGGTGTTCCCAACACTGCCTTTACCGAAGCGCTCGCATTCGTTTTTCAGAGTCGCGACCTCTCATTGCTTGGATTGTCCGGACAAAGCAAAGACAAAAAGATGCTGAATAGCCTTGATGCCTCCTGGACTTTGATGGAGATCATGGGCGTGGGATTGGTTGACATTCATACCTGGCAATGGCTGTATGCGCACCCTGGCGCTAATTCAGTAGAGCTGAAAAATGCCGTCATTCAGATATCTAAAGATGTGTGGAACAATTATTTTGCTGCAATTTTTGGCATCAAAGACCAGCCAATTTTGGCTATATATTCGCACATGATCTCCAACCCGCTCTACCTGGCTGCCTATTCCTACGGACAAATAATTGAATATCAGATAGAGGACTACCTGAAGGGAAAACAATTCCCAACTGAAATTGACCGTATCTATCAACAAGGCCGATTGATCCCACAAATTTGGATGCAGGGCGCCGTCGGGAACAAAATATCGGTGGATCCGATCTTGAAACAATTGGACGAAGTCCTGAAAAAGTTATGAGTTATGAGTTATGAGTTATGGCTGGACTCCATAACTCATAACTTATAACTCATAACTTCTTCAATAATACTTCCTTTATCATCTTCTCAAACATGGCCCTGGTCTCCTCCTTGCTGGATGCGATACCGCTGCTCATGGTTGGTTTTCCATTTTTTGGAACCCATAAAAAAGCCGGTATGCCCTGGATATTAAAAGCGGCTGCAAGTTCCCTTTCCTCATCTGTATTGACTTTGTAAACGATTATCTGGTCCTTGTATTTGACTGCCAACTCTTCCAATATTGGAGATGCCTGGCGACATGGGCCACACCAGTCGGCATAAAAATCCACAATACAAGGGAGGTTTCCGCTGTATTTCCAGCTATTTGGACTCTTTTCCAGATTCATAATCTTTTGATAAAAATCAGCTTTGGTTAGTTTTTGAATGGGAATATCGCCAGGATTTCCACCTTTCAAGTGTACAAATGATAATACTAAAACCACTGATATCAGAATCTTAATTTTTTTCATCTTCGATTTTATTTGTTGAGAAGGAAATTAACATTTCAATTTTAATAACATATAACTCATAATGTAACACTTACGTGAATTTAAACAGAGTTTGAAGTTGGCAATAAATTTTCCCGACAAACATATCTATTTTTCTCCATACATTAAAAAAAAAGCGAAGTTTTACAGGCTTCAAAGATTTGCTAATTTTATACAGAAAACTCAGGAATTGCATCCAGTTAAAAATAGGAATAAACCTCATATAGTCGTTACCTGATTATGAAGAACAAAAATAAATTCAAAAAAATTGATGTCCATAAATTTGTGCCAAGAGTTGCGGCAAAAGATACACCACCAGGAACTTTACAATATATTGGAAGACAACGCAGTGAACCCTATAAAATTGAATTGGTTGAGTACGACGAATCAAATGCAGAAAAATACCTCATCGAAGAACCTGATCAGCTTTCGAAATTTCTTTCGACAGACAAGATTAAATGGATAAGGGTAACTGGTGTACACAACATTGACGTAATCGCCCGATTGGGGGAAATTTTTCAGATCAATTCACTGGATCTGGAGGACATTACCAATACCACTCAAAGACCCCGTATGGAAGAGCGGGACAATTACATTTTCCAGATATTTAATGCCTTGCTCATCAATCCGGAAGATAAGGATGTAAACATAGAACAGGTTAGCCTTATTCTGGGTAAGAATTATGTCCTCTCCTTTCATGAAACGGAATCCCAATTGTTTGACGGGCTTCTCAAAAGAATTCTTGTCAGCAAAGGAAGAGTAAGAAAGATGAAAAGTGATTACCTTTCATTTACCCTGGCAGATATAATGATAGATCAATATTTTCTCGTTATAGAAGATATTGGAAATATAATTGAATCCACAGAGAGTGAGCTGATTATAAATCCTGGAAGCGCCAATCAGGAGATCATCTATCGAATGAAGCGCAGATTGGTCTATGTTGGAAGAACCATTTGGCCGGTCAGGGAACTCATCAACAAAATGGAGCGTTCGGACCATGAATTGATCACGGATGAGAGCCGCATCTATTTCAGAAATATTTACGACCATTCAGTCCAGATCATTGAGACGCTCGACAATTTGCGTGATCTAACCTCCAGTATGATGGATCTTTACTTGTCAAGTGTAAGTCTCAAATTGAATGAGATCATGAAAGTGCTTACCATCTTCTCGGCAGTCTTTATTCCACTAACCTTTTTTGCTGGGGTTTACGGGATGAACTTCAAGTTTTTGCCTGAATTGGAATGGCAATGGGGATATCCATTATTCTGGCTTATTTGCATAACCTCCTCCATTTTGATGATATTCTATTTTAAACGAAAAAAATGGATGTGAACAATTGCGGTGATTATGTCACTTTGTGTACTTTGTGAGAACCTTTGTCCCGCATATGCGGGATTGTGGTGAAATTTAAATAATTAACCACAAAGGTGTTATGTTTGAAAAATAGTAACTATTCAGTGACTACTTCGCATTGAGCGATCAGCCGGATTATTTCGAAAGGGTTCTGGTTATTCTTAATAGCGGTATCAATAACCGAGCGGATGG
>Ga0265297_10010857_pt1 | contig 11316 bp, 6 predicted proteins | sample Munlanlwell13791_FD_192502 | JGI IMG/M metagenome (GOLD analysis project Ga0265297, IMG submission 192502) | Leachate microbial communities from a municipal landfill in Southern Ontario, Canada - Leachate well 137-91 | ecosystem: Engineered > Solid waste > Landfill > Unclassified | place...
AACTAGCGGCCGCTCGATCACTTCTGATACCAATACCGCTGAGTTCACTTTGAACTTCTTAGTACCGCGCGGTACCACTAAGACTTTGTCGATCGTGGCCAACATCAATGGTACTTTGACTACCGCTGGCAGCCATGCCTTCGGTATCGAATCCGCTTCGGCTATCTCTTCGACTGGTGCGACCGTTTCCGGTTCTTTCCCGGTTACTGGTAACATCATGAGCATTTCAACGGCTGTGGCCGCTTCAACCGCCGTGGTTGATCAGGTTTCAGCGAGCTGGAATGTTAAGGTCGGTTCTATTGGCGCGGAAATCGCCAAGATGAGCGTGGTGGCTGGTGGCAATGATATTCAGGTTAAGAGCATCACTTTAAGAAACGGCGGTACTTTAGCCAATTCTTACGTCCAGAATTTAAAGATGACTGTCAATAGCTCTCAGGTAGCGACTGCTTCCATGAGTGGCGATAAGGCCATCTTTACCTTCGCCACCCCTTACACTATCACCAAGGGTCAACAGAAGAACTTCTCGATCACCGGTGACATCACTGGCGGCCGCACTACCGATAACATCAAATTCTATGTTGATGAAACTTCTGATGTTAACGTGACGGATGCGGTCTACAATGTCGGCGCTCAGGTGACCAACAACTTCGCTTTAGGCAATCAGATCGTCTCTTTGGAAGGCGGTGACATCACTATGTCTGACAATGGCCCGACTAACACCACTTACTCTGTTAACACCACCAATAAGGATTTATTGAAAGTGGCGGTTAACTCTCAGAGAAACGTGACTGTTAGAAAGGCTAAGGTCACTATCGCTTTCGGTGGCAACTTTGTTACCACGACTGGCGCTGGCGATTTCCCGAAAATCAAGAACATCCGCATCGTTGATACCGCTACCGGTAGCACTTTAGTCGGCCCGGTGGCTGATTTAACTGCTTCCAACTTCGTTGGTAACAGCGTTACGGCTTGTAACAACTCGGGTAACAGCTATTGTTATGCGGTCTTAACCGATACCTTCGATATCGCGGCCAACACCACTCGCAACTTAGCGATCCAGGCTGACTTCGATACCAATCTGACCAGTGGCTCGACTTTCGTGGCTGGCTTAGATTTGAGCGGCAGTAACTATGTCTATGATAATGATTCTGGCGAATATGTTACTCCTACCAAGGTGGTTCCGGGTTCTATCACCGGTAAGACCATGACTGTCAATTCTTCAAACGTTGACATCACCAAGTCTTCCACCCCGGCCAGTGCTACTTTCGTCAAGGGCGCGGCTTCTGATGCCTTAGGCGTAAGCTTCAATACTACCGTAGCTGACGCTCTAAAGATCAATAAATTCGTGGCTCGTATCTATGCCGATGGCGATGGTACTTTTGATAACTCTGGTTATGGCGGTCTCGCGGCTAACACTATCGTTGAATCCGCTTCTCTATATGAAGGTTCGACCTTAGTTAAGGGTCCGGTCGGCTTAACCTTAGTCGGCACAATTGGTGCTTCTGGCGGTTATTACAAGGCTGAATTCACCAATTTAGCCTATAATTTACCAGCTGGTTCTTCTAAGAAGTTAACTGTCCAGTTAAAGCTTAGAAATTCTTACACTGGCACTAATTATGTCGCGGTTGACGTTGAAAAAGGCGACTTGGAAATCGAGAATTCGGCTGGTAACTTATTGTCCGGTTTAAGCGGCAATTTGAACTTAGCTGGTTCTCCGTCTCCGGTTATCGCTGCCAAGCAGAACGGTACTTTGACCGTGGCAATCGATGGTAACACTCCGAGTGCTGACATCGCTACCACCGGTACGACCGGTGTCGATACCGTCAAGTATCGCTTCTCGGCCACCGATGAAGCCTTCGATATCGTTGGTTTAGACCTGATTAACTGGTCAGATACTAATGCCAACGATACTATTGATGATCCTGCCGAAAACACCGATGCTAATGTCGCTAAGATCACTCTGTCTTACGCTGACAGCACGGGCGCGACCGTGACCAAGGATGGTTATCTGTCTGGCCACTATCTGACCTTTAATGATGGTCAATTGGGCATCCGCGTTCCGAAGGATAGCAACGCCGTCTTAACCATCAAGACTGACACCAATACCATTTCTGGCGGTGCGGTCTCTAACACCAAGGTCAAACTTGGCTTGGTCAAGAATACTGCGGCTGATACTTGGAAGAATGCCAGCGCTAACCTGTCCGATAAATTCATCGCTCAGGGCGTCTCCTCTGGCCAGAAGATCTATGGTAATGCCAATAGTGTCAAAGTTAACAACAACAATGTGACTGCTTTGACGGTTGCCAAGACCAAGGTTACCGCGGCTAACAACAAGGCCGATGGTTCTAGCACTGTTTCGGCCAACAATTTAGTTGGTATCTACAGATTTACTAGCGCCCCGGAAGCTGGCAGCAACCAGAATTCGACCTTGACCAAGGCTACCATCCAATTAAGTGGCAGCATGGTTAAAAAGGATGGAACTACCGATGCAATCGTTGTCAGACTTTACAACAGCTCTTCTTATGATTCTAATCATTTGATGGGTCAAGATACTTTGGTTGTAACGGCTAATGGCGTAACTACTCCTAAGGAAATTACCCTATCTAACTACAATGAATTCAATGGCGTTCAAGACGTTTACGTCGTCGTTGATTCCACTGGTGTTAGCTTGACTCCAGGCGGTACTGGTACTAAGAGTTTAAGCTCTACTATCACTACCTATACTTGGAATGATGGTGCTTCCGGAGGTTCCGCTACTGTTCCAGTCACTGGCGTTCCGGTGGTTGGTGCGACCAACAACTATAGCTTCTAATCCAGCTATATAAGTTTTCTCGATTTCCTTCATAAATCGTAAACAAAAAGGCCCGCGTTTTACGCGGGCCTTTTGCGATGGGGCCGGGGTTTAGAAAAAGTTTAAGCTTTGTTTATCGGGTCAAAGCTATGATATTAAGGCTGATGAATAAATTGACTTAATATCATATATGATATATAATGGAGGCTATAAAGTTAAGTTCTATTGTAGTTCCTATAACCAAGAGCCGGTTAAAGATTATTTACTCGCTCTCAGCCTGAAGGAAAGGCAAAAGATTAACAAATTTTTAGACTATTTACAGCAGTGCGACGCTTATTTAAACGAACCTTATAGTCGCCATATTATCGGCAAGATTAGGGAATTAAGGATTGACCTGGCTCGGCGTCGTCATCGCATCTTTTATTTTACTTTTATTAATAAGACCATTATTCTTCTGCATGCTTTCTTGAAAAGGACCAAGAAAACTCCTTGGTCAGAGATAAATAAGGCTTTATCTAATTATTTAGAGGTTTTAAATCATCCTGAATTATATGAATAACAACCCTAGGAGAAAGGCGACCGACTTCGCTGATTATCTGGCCAAAGAATTGAAAAATCCGATCGCTAAAAAATATTTCGACGAATACGGCCGGCAGTTAGAATTGTCTTATGGCCTCTTACAGCTCCGTAAGAAACGAAAATTAAGCCAAGCCGCCCTAGCCGCTAAGATCGGTACTACTCAGAGCAATATTGCCCGCCTGGAGAGCGGTCAGCAGAATTTTAGCATCGGCTTCTTGCACAAGATTACTCAGGCTCTGGATTGCGAGCTAAAGATCAGTTTTAAGGAATAAAGCCCTCTTTTCTCTTGCCCGGATTGCCCGTTTTCCGGGTTTTTTGCTATAATAATCTTATTAATTAAACCTGTTAATCATTAAGCCCCAAATCTATGAAAGATAAAGTCTATCTTCTAATCTTGCGTTTAGGCGTCTTTCTCTCGCTTTTATCCGTGTTCCTGGTTTTCCGGAATCTGCTCTTTCCTTACATCACCTCCAAGCAGCTGGTCTTCAATATCCTGACCGAGCTGCTTTTGGTCCTGACCCTGGTTTTCCTCTGGAAGTATCCGTCCTATCGTCCGAAAAAGTCCTATATCACTTGGGGCGTGGTCGCTTATTTTGTCGCTATCGTTTTGTCCTTATTCGTGACCGTGGATTTCAACCTCAGTTTCTGGGGCGACGCCGAAAGGATGCTGGGTCTCTTCCATCTCTTCCATTTCTTAATCCTTTATTTCGTGATCATCACCGTCTTCCGGACCCGGCGTGATTGGAAACTCTTGCTCCTAGTTTCAGTTTTGATCGCCACTCTCGAGAGCTATTTCTGCTTAAGGGGCCAATTCGCTTATGGCACGATCGGTAATACCGCTTATGTCAGCGGCTATCTGATTTTCAACCTTTTTTTCGCCGCCCTCCTGTTCCTGAAATCCGAAGCCAAGCTCTGGCGCTGGCTCTATCTGATCCCGGCCATTCTCATGCTCTTAGCTTTCCGCCGCGCCAATACTTCTGGAGCCATCATCGGCCTGGGGATCAGCGTCCTGGTTTTTCTTTTTCTCTTTGGCTTTTTCCAGAAAGCTAAAAAAATTAAATCTTGGACCTTGGGTTTGACCGCGGTTTTGATCCTGGCAGTCGTTTTCATCTTTTCCCAATCTCATTCTGACTGGTTCCAGTCCAGCACCCGTCTGCGTAATCTGACTTCTCAGAAGGCAACTTTCCAGACCCGGCTGGTTTCCTGGCGAGGCGCGGCTCAGGATTTTTGGCGCCATCCCATCTTAGGCACCGGATATGGCAATTATGCCATCATCTTCGATCGCCAATTCGATCCTAAATTCTATAATTACAGCCGGACTGAAACTTATTTCGATCGGGCCCATAACAACCTGATCGATATCGCCTCCACTACCGGTCTTGTCGGTCTCCTGGCTTATCTTAGCATCTTCGTCGCCTTATTCTATTATTTAGCTAATTATTTCAAGCCCTTGCTCAAGGCCTATCGCGCTGGCGATCAAAACGCTTGGCCGAAACTGATCGAAGTCTTCTTGGCCACGTCTCTTATCGTCGCTTATTTCATCCAGAATCTAGCTGTCTTTGATTCCTTGGTGACTTATATCGGCTTGATGATAATCTTGGCTTATGTTAATTGGCTGGTTAAGCCAGAACCGGAGATCGAAGACGAGGCTAAGGAAGTGCGCGCTGTCCAGGCCAAACCGGACTTGGAGTATATTGTCTTGGGAGTCGCTCTGGTTATCTTTATCACCTTTATTTACGCTTTTAATGTCCGACCCTGGCGGATGTTCACTAAGACGATCGACAGTTATTCCCAGCTGCTCTCTGGTAACGTCATCGGCGGTCTGGCCGGCTATCGTGAAGCCTTCGCCATGAATACCGGTTTGGATCGTGATGCTCGCTTTTCTTTCATCGGCTTGGTTTCTACCAATTCGCCCATCTTATCTTACTTGAGCGATGCCGAGGCCAAGGATCTCTTGGATTATGCCATTAGCCTGGCGCAGAAGAATTTAGCTTATAATGAAAATGACAGCTTAGATCAGTTGCAATTAGCCCAGATCGCTGATTTGGCCGCCCGCTTCAATTATCAGGATCAAACCGCTTTTGAACATTACTCTACCTTGTCTTTGAATGCGGTCGAAGCGGCTATCAAAACCAGTCCGCGCCGGACCACGCTCTATTCCGCTAAGGCTCAGATGCTCCTGACCCGGGGCGATAAAGACGGTTCGATCGAGACCTTGAAATACGGCATCGGCTTGAATACTGATTATCCTGATTGCTATTGCCAGTTAGCCTTGGTCTATGTGATCGCCGGCCAGGACAAAGATAGCTATCCTTATGTCGACGGCTGTTTTGATAAGCAGGGAACTTTCGTTTTCCCGCTCCAGGCCCTCCAGATCTGGCAGAAGCATTACCAGGATATCAAGGATGAAACCCATCTGAAAGACGTCCAGCTTCAGATCGATATGCAGACGCCGGCTCAGACAGAGACTGGCAGCCCAAGCCAGAACCAGAAATAGGAAAGAGAAGCAGCCAAATTTTTTTTCTAACTACTAGAAGTTTCACAAAAATCAGCCTTCGCCCGGCTGATTTTTTAATTGGAAAAAGATTTGTTTGATATTAGCTTGGATGACGGCCAGCCAGCCTTATCTTCTCTTTAATAAATCTTACCGTTTTCCGGAAGGGCTTTGTGCTAGGCTAATTGCTATCAAACTATAAGTTACAAATTAATAAAATTTATGTTTAGAACCAAATTTGAGCGCTTACGAGAATTTTTTTCTCAGCCTAAGCATTTGGCATTCGCGATTTCGCTTTTTCTTGTTTTGACCGCTCTTGTCTTATTCTTGAGCTCGCGTCCTTGGTCTTTGGCTAAGGAAGTGGCGGCTTTGAATGAATTAGAGGCATCTTATGACCGTTCCTATCCCTGTCATGAAACTTGTCTGGCTCGGCACCTGGCTTTAGAGACGATCTTATTCCAAGGCCTGAAAGATAAGCAGCCTGGCCTAGAAGCTTTGCTTAAAGAGCGGGCGAGCCGCGATTCCATCGATCCTAATTTTAAGCGAATATTAGAAAAAATAATTAACTATAAAAATTATGACAGTCCAGGGACGGTTAATTGAAAATTTAAATCCGGAATGGGAAGGGCGGTTTGGATTTCGATCGGACCGGCGAACCAAGAAAAATTTTGCTTGGCTATTATTATTTTTTTGCTTGTTATTTTTGATCTGGCCGCGCGCCAGAGCTTGGGCCTTGCCGGTCGGCACTTTATTATATCGGACTTCTGATCAAGGCCAGATGTATGGCTATAATAATCCGGAATTGATAGTCACGGAGCAGGGGATGGTCAAGCATATCTATTCCGGCCACGCCGCTATCTATGTCGGCCAGGAGAACGGCATCGATTATATCGTCGAAGCTTTAGGCGACGGCGTGGTCAAGAATCGGGCCGAGTATTTCGTTAATGAGGCGCTGGGCGAAAAATTTTTGGGCGCCAAGATTCCAAGCGCCGCTACGGCTGAGCAAGCAGAGATCGCGGCTGAGATCGCCAAGCGGATCGCGGCCGAGAATCTGGGTTATGACATCGATTTTAAGAAGCAAAAAGGACCGGCTGACGGCGACTGGACTTGCGTCGGCCTGACCGAGAAAGTCTATGAGAGCGCGGATATTCCCAATCCGGAAAATTTAGGTGCTTTAGAATATGATCCAGCTTATTATGGCCTAAATATCACCCCGGACGGTTTTGATAAGATCAGCTTTTATAATTCTCGGGGCGATTGTTTTTCCAAAAAGAAAGAATTCTCCAAGATCAATCGGGAAACCGAGATGCTGATCCCGTTTCCAGAGCTCATCGGTTTTGCCGCCGGCCTAGAGCATGAGGGTAATCGCTATATCTTTTTGCCCTACACCCAATTCCTCCAACCAAGCTTGAAAAGCGTGACCGTCGATATCAAGCTGAGCAGCTCTTTCCCGGATGAAGAGATCAGAGGCAGCCTGCCGGTCTGGCCGATCGTCTTGAAATGGAGCCTGATCAATAATCCGATTTCTTCTTTGAAAAAATTAGCGAGCGCCATATTTTCCGGTTCGTCTTCAGAGATAGAATTAGTGCCGGCCGATACGGTCACAGCCCTGGCTTCATCTTCGGAAACGCCGGCTGATTATTCAGAGCCGATTGCCGGGATTGAAAATGGAAATCAGGCCAGCGAAGCGAGTAATAACCCGCCGGATCTGTTAGAAATAATAAGTCCGGCCGGATCTAAGACGAATACTGGTTCTGATTCGAGCGCCAAGAGCGCTTCGGCCTCGGCTAAGGCAAGCTCAACTGCGGCAATAACGGCGAGTTCAACTGCGTCTAAGGCTAGCGGCAAGGCTCAGGCGGGTTCAAGCCAGACCGCCAGTCCGGCTAAAGCCGTGAGCGCGACTTCTAAGGCGGCGGCTGTTGCCAAAGCGGCTACGACTACGAAGCCGACTGTTAAGAATCAAGCGGCCAGTCCGCCGCCCAAAGTAATAGCGGCCGTCGAGACTAAGGCTTATCATCCGGCCACGACGACCGCCAGTACTTTGTCTTATATCAAGCCGGCCAATAATTATACCGCCACTTCCAATCCGATCATCATCGCTTCCAGCTCCTCAAGCACTTCGCCTAATATCTTAGATCTTGATCCGGCTTTGATTTTGCCGCCCGGCCATATCGTAATCAGCCGTATCGGCGAGGCCGATAGCGATGATTGGGTCGAACTCTTTAATCCCTATCCGGTCGAATTCGATCTGGCGGCTAATAATTACCGCTTAGAGAGAGCGAAGACCGCGGTCGATCCGAGCATCATGATCCGTTTCGGCAATGAGAACGACGCTGTTTTCAAAACTACGGTCATCGCTCCTTATGGCCGTTATCTGATTACCAGTATCGAGGCCAGCCAGAGCTTGAAAGATCAGGCGCAGGCGATTTCCGGCCGGAGCGAATTTTCCTGGACCAAGAGCGGCTATACGATCTATTTAGGACAAGATGCCATCAGTTCCAATCTTGATCCTGATATTATCGATTATGTCGGCTGGGGCGAGGCCGCTTATTATGAAGGCAGCGGGCCGGCGGCGGCCTTATTGGAAAACTATTATCTAAGTCGTAAAGCCCTGGCGTCTTCGACCCAGGTCAGCCTGCTTGAGGGTGGCGCCCATTATTCTTTGAACCTGGCTTATGATAGTAATAATAATGCTTATGATTGGCTGGAATTGCCAGTTTCCGGGAAATTGGAAAATCCGATCGCCTCTAGCTCTGGCAACGGAGAAACTGATTACGGCCTGGATTCGCTCGGCTTGGTCTATCTTAAGCATTTTGACGAGTGTTATCAGTCCGGCCAGCGTTTCGTGGTCGGTAAATGGGGTTGCGCCCGTTTCCTTAATTCCCAAGAGAGCAAAGAGGCAGCCGCTTTTAATCCGGCTTTGTCAGGCGCTTTTTCTCTGGGTTTCTTTTATAAATCCCTGGGCCAATTTCCACGTTTCTATTTCAGTTTGGCTAATGGCAATACCAACGAGAGCTTAAGTATCAGCATCGAGTCCGGGATGAGCGAGATCAGCGGTCTGCCGAATATTGCCGGCCGTAATTATGATCATAATTTTTGGCCGGATAATGATTGGCACGAATTAGTCCTGGTCGTTAATACTCCGGAATCATATTGGGCGCTCTATCAAGACGGGAAAGAGATTTATCATAAAGCGGTCACTGAACCTTTGCCGAGTTTTAATCGTTTGGATTTCGGCGGCAATAATGGTGATCTTGCAATCGATGAATTTAGCGTTTGGAACCGGGCTCTAAGTTTGGCGGAAATAAAATTGATCAATCAGGAGAACTTGCCTTTCCGGCCAGCCACGCCGCTCGCACCCTTAGTGCCAGCGGCCCTGGCTAATTTTTACGGCTTTGATGAGAATCTGGGGAGCGTTATCCACGACTCAGTCGGCAGTAATAATTTAGCTATCACCCAGAATTTCTGGTATTCGAACGGCAAGGTCGGCGGCTATATTTTCCAAGATAGCCGCCAGGCGCTCATAGCCGCGCCCTTAGCCGAAATCAATGGCTCCGATTTATCTTTGTCTTTCTGGTGGCGCAATCGCTCTTATCCAAATGAAGGCCGGGTGCGGATTTCCTTGAATCATGACAGCCAGGCAATTTTCGGCTTGGTCGCTGGCTATTATCGCCCAGCCTATTTCTTTAATGGCGAATACGGCCTCATTTCCGAAGGCGAGAATAAGACCATTCCTTATGATAATGAATGGCACCATCTGGCCTTAGCTTATAGCGCTCGCGACTATCTTCTGAATTTTTACGTCGACGGCGATTTAAAAATGTCCCGGCCTTATATTTGGATTCCGCCCGGCCGGGAAATCAACCGTTTGGAAATCAGCTTGGAAAATTATGAAATCGATCTGGATGAGCTCGGGATCTGGTGGGGAACTTTGAGCGCCACTGAGATAAAGAATATCTATGATGCCCAATAAAGATTGATTTGGCTTTTCTGGGTCGGGTTGATCGAACCGTCATCGTAAATGGCGGTTCTTTTTTATGGGCCGACCGGCCAGTCAGGCTTTTCCAGATAAAAAAAGAACCGTTTTACTCTAAAGAGCAGGGAACGGTCCTTGGCAAAAGATCTTAGTCACCTTTGATCACCTTCGGTGTCGTCAGTTTTTCTTAGGCTCCTTCTTGGCTGGCTTCCAAATATTCTTCCCGGTTATTACCCAGGATGTCGTATCTTATTTTCCAGCCACGGGGCAAGGAAAACCAGCCTTTCCTATGGCTGGTAAAGAAATTACCATTGAAAAAATAATAATAATCAGTCCGGGTTTCATGAATTTCCCGGTCTTGGCTGGTCACTTCCAGGACGATAGTCACATGTTTTAGGCGGACTAATTGGCCGTGATAGCCGCCATCTGCCTGTTGAACTAGCATATCGGCCCAGATATGTTTCCGGCCGCGGTGACGCCAGAGAGCGGCTTTTTGGACGCTGATGATTATCTTATCCCTATAACAATCGCCATAGGCCTCTTTGATCTGTTCGAGGACCTCATCCGAGCTCCGGTGATGGAAACCTTTGAAGCCATCCGGAATGATCGGCGTTAAGCGGTCTGGATTATAAAAGTAATAGCAGACCAGCCAATAGGCCTGTCGTCCGGCCTGATAAAGGACGATCAGGGCGATCGCTAGCGGTAGTTCAATGGAGACTCTGGCTTCGATCGGAAGATTGAACTCGCCTTGACGTTCTAGCATTCGGACGATTATCGCCAGGACAATCAAGAAAACAGCGGCTAATGTTTGTAATATCAGCCGCTGCCAACGTTTATTCTTTTCTTTCATAGTTAGATTTTATTGGTTTTTAAAATGTACGATTCTTATTTAGCTTTTAATAATATAATATTATAATGATTATGTCAATTTTATTATAATTGCTAATATTAGTAAAATAATATTATGACAATTCAACCTTATTAGTTTTTTAGCTATTTTTTCTCTAAAATAGCCAGATTACACCTTCTGTTTAACACGGTTTTGGTCTTGATTTTTTTGGCTTTTCCTTGTACTATAAAAGCGTTATTAGGGCAGGCAGGTGGTCGCTCTATTTTTTACAAATAGAGAGGAAAGTCCGGACTTCATTAAAGGTAGTGGGTAACGCCCACCGGGAGTAATCCTAGGGCCAGTGCCACAGAGACAATACTAATCCCGCCCTCGGCGGGATGAAAGGTGAAAAGTTGCCGAGGCGCAAGCTATCGGCTTCGGCCGGCGGTAACGCCGTGTCCGCGGTAAACCCTACCCGAAGCAAGAGCAAACTGGAAGTTCGCTTCCAAGACAAGTGGCTCGCCTGACCGATTCAGCAATGGGTCGGCTAGATAAATGACCATCCACGACAGAATCCGGCTTATCGCTTGCCCTGGTAACTTATCATCAGTGATTTAATATATGAAAAAAAACGAACTCTTTTTTTCTTT
>Ga0265297_10010858_pt1 | contig 11313 bp, 9 predicted proteins | sample Munlanlwell13791_FD_192502 | JGI IMG/M metagenome (GOLD analysis project Ga0265297, IMG submission 192502) | Leachate microbial communities from a municipal landfill in Southern Ontario, Canada - Leachate well 137-91 | ecosystem: Engineered > Solid waste > Landfill > Unclassified | place...
GGGCGCTCACCAGCAGGCCGCCCCAAAGCACGATTTGCAGGGCAATGGAAAAGCCGCCGGTGATTTCCAGGGAGCGCAGGAACTGCTCCGGGTGCGCCGTGATCCTGGCCAGTGGCGCGCACAAGAGCGCGAACAGGCGGGGTGTCAACGGCAGGACGATCGCCATGCCGGCTCCCAGGGCCGCCAGGCACCCCAGCAGGGTCATCCGTAAATCCGCCAGATGCTCAAGGAACGGCTTGGGCTGGTCCGCGGAACCATTGGCGGTCATGGTGCGTGACCTTGGCAATAAAGAACGCAGAATGAAAAATGCACGGGGGGTTCAGTCATTTTCAATTCTGCATTCTTGATTTTTCATTTCTTGCCTGCCCATTGCTTGCGGACTTTTTCAGGGCGCACCAGCATCTGCCGGATGGCCTTGGTCGTCATCTTGTTCACTTTGGCGTCCGGCACACCGAGCGCCAGCAGGCGTTTTTTCTGAATGGCTTCGCGCCGCCGCCGCTCGCGCGGCTTTTTGGCGGAATAGGTTAATTCATCGTTCGCTCGCCCTGATCCCATGGTGCCGGTTCCTTTCAACCAAGTGTTTTACCACGCCGAGGATGCGGTGGTGGTCATAATCATGCCTGCGGGGCATACTATTATATCAGAACCGGGAAAGCAATCCCGATCCGCGTGTTGTTACGTGTGCGCGCTTGCCGGGGGTGTGCCGGCGCCCAGGAACTGCCGTTCAAACCGCTCCCATATGATTTTCCGTTGCCATGTCCGGATCTGCGCGGCGACATCCGGCGGCATGGGTTCCCCGGCATGCCGCGCGGCCCATTGCAGGACATCGGTGGACAACATCAGGTAGGGTTCAAGTCCATAGGGCGCGGCGGTGAGCGCCCGCCAGGCCTGCATGGCCTTCAAGCGTTGTTCGTAGCCGGGCTTCAAGCGGGGGCGTTTCATGCGGTGCGGGTGGATCTCTTCCGGCGCCGCCTGGCCCCGCCGGATCGCTTCCAGAAAACTTTGGGCGATATGCTCCCGGTACAGGGCCGGATGCAGGCTTTTGATCTGCCGGAGATCCTGGATCGTGGCCGGCGGCTGGATCGCCATGCGCACAAGCAGGTCGTTGCGAATAATAAAATGCACCGGCCGGTTCACGGAACGGGCCACTTCGTCGCGCAAACGGTTGAGCGATCCCAGGATCGCCAGCTGGCGCGATGTCAGCAGGGCGCTTTGCTTGATGCGGTGATGGGGCGGAGTGAGATCGGGGACGGGCTCAAGCAACTCGGCGCGCTTGAACTCCTCCTGCGCCCAGTCGAGCCGGCCGAGTTCCGTCAATTGGCGGGCCAGGATCTCCTTCAGCGCATGCAGGGAAGCGGTATCGCGGGCGGCGTAATCCAGCGCTTCCCTGGGGAGCGGCCGCTTTAACCAGTCGATTTTCTGGAATTTCTTGTCGGTCTGGATGTTCAGTAAATCCTGCAGGAGACTGCCCAGGCCGAATTGCCGGTAGCCGCACAGTTGCGCCGCGATTTTGGTGTCGAAGACATTGTTCAGGTTCAAGCCGTACACCTGGCGGCACGTGCGCCGGTCAAAATCGGCGTCATGCACGATCAGCTCAATTTGAGGATTGTTGAAAATGGCGTTCAAGGGCGCAAAATCGAGGCCGGCTAACGGGTCGAAGATAAAATTGTGATGTTCTGCTGTTGAGATCTGGATCAGGGCCACGTGCAGGCCGTAGTGATGCCGCTGGTTTTCCATCTCCAGGTCCAGCGCCAAGCAGCGGCGCCCTTTTAAACAGGCCAGGGCGGCTTGCAAGGCAGCGGGCCGGTCAACAATTTCATAATGGATTGATTCCATGAATTTATGACCTTACGCTCTTTTGCGGTTCCGTTCAACCCGTTTCCTGCCCAACGGGGGGGGCGCGAATTCGGGCGGCATAAATACCCGCCCGGTGAAATACATGATTGGGCCGTAAAAGGCGCCGGATTTTTACGAAAGTGATTGCATGCGCGGCCCATGTCAGATAGGTTGAAGACAATCAATTAATTGAAAGAGTCTTCATGATTGACCTGCATACGCATTCGACGTTTTCCGACGGCAGTCTTACGCCCGAACAGCTTGTGCGTGAAGCGGAGCGCGCCCAACTCGCGGCCCTGGCGCTCACGGACCACGACAGCATCCTCGGCCTGGAGCGTTTCATGGGCGCCTGTTCCCAAAGCATCCTGCGCGGCGTCCCCGGCGTGGAAATCAGCGTGGATTGCAATCCCCCCGACGCCACGATGCACATTCTCGGTTATTTCATCGACCCGGCCAATGCGGAACTCAACGAGCATGTCAACCGGCTCCGCGACGGCCGCCAGCATCGCAACGAGGAAATCCTCAAGCGGCTGAACGCCATGGGCCTGATGCTCACCATGAACGAAATTTCCGCGTTTGCCGGCGAAAACAACGTGGGACGCCTGCACATCGCCCAGGCCCTGGTGGCGCGCGGCTATGTCCGCACCACCCAGGAGGCGTTCGATAAATACCTGGCCAAGGGCAAGTCCGGCTATGCCAATCGCCTGCGCTTCCGGCCGCTGGGCGGCGTGGAGATGATTCGCAAGGCCGGCGGGATTGCCGTGCTGGCCCATCCCTTTACCCTGAAGCTGGGCCAGCAGGCGCTGGCCGATTGCGTGCGCGAGCTCGCGCAGGGCGGGCTCCAGGGCATCGAAGTATATTATCCCCAGCATTCGCCCAGGATTATCCGGCAATATCTTGATTTGGCCGAGCAGTTCCACCTGGTTGCCACCGGCGGCACCGATTTTCACGGCACCCCCATGCCGGATGTCAAGCTCGGCCGCGGATTCGGCATGCTCAATGTCCCCAACACGGTGCTGGATCAATTGGATGCGCTCCGTTCGTAATATCACCGGCCTTTACGTGCATGTTCCTTTCTGCGACGGAAAATGCGCTTACTGCGCGTTTTACTCCGTGCGCTACGAACCGGCTCTGGCCGACCGCTATCTCGCCGCCCTGGCTCGGGAACTGGATGAATTCGAACCGCCGGCGCCGGAAACGATTTACATTGGCGGCGGCACGCCCTCCGTGCTTTCCGTGCGTCAGCTCGCAACGCTTTGCCGGATGCTGCGCTCCCGCGTGGCCGCCCGCCGGCTGGTCGAGTGGTCGGTGGAAATCAATCCCGGCTCGTTGGATGCCGAAAAAGCGGCGGTCCTGGCGGCGGCCGGCGTCAACCGCGTCAGCCTGGGCGCGCAATCGTTTGATGACCGCATCCTGCAAACGCTGGGCCGCCGCCATGCGGCGGCGGATACGGTCAAGGCCGTCACCATCCTGCGCGCCGCGGGCATTGCCAACATCGGCCTGGACCTGATCGCCTGCGTGCCGGGTTGCGCGCGCGCCCTCTGGCGCAAGACGCTCCGGCAGGCCGTGGCGCTGGCGCCGCGGCACGTGTCCGTGTATGCCCTGACCAGCGAGGAAGGCACGCGCCTCAGTCGTCTCCTCGGCCGGGGTAAAACGGCGCTGCTTACGGACGATGCTCAACTGGCCATGCTGGACCTGGCCGAAACCGAACTGGCGCGGGCCGGGTTCGGGCGTTATGAAATTTCAAATTATGCCCGGAAAGGTTTTGCGTGCCGCCACAACGTGGCCTGCTGGCGGGGCGAGGAATATATCGGGCTTGGGCCGGCCGCCGCGTCGCACGTCGGGCTCAGGCGCTGGACCAACCGTCCCAGTGTGCACGCCTATCTGGCGGCGTTCGAAGCCGGCCGCAGCCCTCCGCGCGATGTTGAAACGTTGACCCCGGTGCTTAAGCGGCAGGAGCAGGTGATTTTCGGCCTGCGCATGGCCGAGGGTGTTGCGCCGGCCATGGCGCGCGAATACCGGCCGGCCCTGGACGTTCTCCGGGCCGATGGCTTGGTGGATTTACGTGTTGGCCGCTGGCGGCTGACCGCGCGCGGCCGCAACCTGGCCGATTACGTGGCCGTGGAGCTGATGTGCTAACGAAAAACACCTTTGTTCTTTGCAGGCGATGGATGTTATGATATGCACAAATTTTATGGGAATGACCATGCCTTCAAACTGGACCCAATCGCTGACTGAACTTATCCGGCGGACCGCGGCGGACCTGCCCCGCGACGTGGCGGCGGCCCTGCGCAAAGCCCGGCGGCGCGAAAAGCCGCAATCAGCCGCGCGCTGGACGCTCGACACCATCCTGGACAATATCCGGCTGGCGCAAGCCCGCGGCGCGCCGCTCTGCCAGGACACGGGCACGTTGCTGTTTTACTGCGAGGTTCCCCTGCGCTGCGATACCCGGGCGCTGACCGCCGCCATCCATGCGTCTGTCCGGCAAGCCACCGGCCGGGGCAACCTGCGGCCGAACACGATTGACACGCTGACCGGATGTTCCTGCGCGCATAATCGCGGAGACGGCATGCCGGTGATCCACGTTGAGTTTGCTGCGCGCCGGACCGCGGCTATCCGGCTCATTATGAAAGGCGGCGGCAGCGAAAACGTGAGCACCCAGTTCAGCCTGCCGGATACCGGCCTCAAGGCCGGGCGCGACCTGGAAGGCGTGCGCCGCTGCCTGCTCTCCGCCGTGGTGCAGGCCCAGGGCAACGGTTGCGCGCCCGGCGTGCTGGGGGTCTGCATCGGCGGCGACCGCGCCACCGGCGCCGAACATGCCAAGCGCCAGTTGCTGCGGCCGTTGAACGATCATGCCCCGGAGGCGTATCTGGCCGCGCTGGAGCGGCAGGCGCTCGCCGACGCGCAAAAACTCGGCATCGGGCCCATGGGATTCGGCGGGGCGACCACGCTTCTGGGTGTCAAGATCGGCGCCCTGGCCCGTTTGCCGGCATGTTATTTTGTGAGCGTGGCTTACATGTGCTGGGCCTTTCGGCGGCGGGGCGTCGTGCTGGACGCCGCCGGCCGTGTCGTGCGGCACTTGTACGACTGAAGCACGTGGAGGGTGGAGTGTAGCGCGTGAAGCGATGCCGGAAACCGGACACCGTATGCCAGAAAATCATCAATCATCAATCAAAATGCCTGCGAAGCTGACATATCCATTTACGCGTGCGTCCATCCGCCGGCTGAAAACCGGCGAGCGCGTGCTGCTGTCCGGGCGGATTTATACCGGCCGCGACCGGCTGCATAAATTCTTGGCGGAAGGCGGCTGCGCGCCGGTCTCCCTGAAGAACGGGGCCATTTATCATTGCGGGCCGGTGGTCATCCGTGCCGGGGGACAATGGCGCGTGCGCGCCGCCGGGCCGACCACCTCGATCCGCGAAGAGCCTTACATGGCCGCGATCGTCAAACAATATGGATTGACGGTAATTATCGGCAAGGGCGGGATGGGCGCGGCCACGCTGCAGGCTTGCCGCCGCTACGGGTGCATCTACCTCCACGCCGTGGGCGGCGCCGCCCAAGTGCTGGCCGACACGGTCAAAAAAGTTAACGGCGTTTATTTTCACGACACCTTCGGGCCGACGGAAGCCCTCTGGGAGCTGGAAGTCGCCGATTTTCCATGCCTGGTTACGATGGACGCGCACGGGCGCAGTTTGCATGCGGCCGTTGCCAGGCAAGCCCAAGCAAGAATATGAAAGTTAAACAAGGAAAAATGCCATGAATGCCAGGGAACGGTTTCTAAAAACGCTGCGGTTTGATTGTCCGGACAAAGTGCCGCTGGCGCCCGGCACGGGACGCGAAGCCACGCGCGCGCGCTGGTGGCGCGAAGGGCTGCCGGAAACGGTGACCGATATTATCGAATACGCCTATCGTTGTGCGGGCGGCAAGCAGGAATGGCCGCAGGGCGGCGCGGGCTTCCCCGTGCAGGAGCGCATGATGCCGCAATTCGAGGAAAAGGTTATTGAGCGCCGGGCCAATTCCCAGGTCGTGCAGGACTGGAAGGGCAATATCTGCGAAATCGGCCTGGAATTTACCGTGGAACACCTGCGGCGGGCGGTGGATTTTGTCACCCGCCGCTGGATCAAGTGTCCGGTCGAAACACGGGCGGACTGGGAAGACATGCAACGCCGCTACAATGCGGATGACCCGGCGCGGTACCCGGCGGATGCGGCGGCCCTGGGCCGGCAATTGGCCGCGCGCGAGCACGTCGTGGGCCTTTCGTTCTCCGGTCCGTTCTGGCAGTTGCGCGAGTGGCTGGGGTTTGAGCAACTGTGCGTTTTGTTCCACGATGACCCCGATTGGATCCGGGAGATGGTGGCCTTCTGGGAAAAGCATGTGGCGCGGCTTATGGAAAACGCCTTTCGATTCATTCAGCCTGATTTTGTGCACCTCTCGGAAGACATGGCCTACAAGGAGCATGCCATGATCTCGCCGGCCATGACCCGCGAATTCCTGCTGCCGACCTATCAGCGCTGGGGCGAAATCATTCGGCGCAACCACTGCCAGATTTATGCCATGGATTCCGATGGCCACGTGGGCGAGCTGATCCCCATCTGGATCGAAGCCGGAATTAACGCCTGCGATCCCATGGAAGTGGCCGCCGGCAACGATATCCTGGAATATCGGCGGCGGTTTGGCAAGCAGATGGCCTTCCGCGGCGGCGTGGATAAACGGCTCATGGCCAAGGGCGGCGCCGCCATCGAGGGCGAAATCAAGCGCCTGGAGCCGCTCATCCGTGCGGGCGGTTATATTCCCGGCTGCGATCACGGGGTGCCTGCGGACGTATCCTGGCCCGATTTTGTGTATTACACCAAGCTCCTGGCCCGGGCCACGGGCTGGCTGTAAAAGGCGCGCGTCGTCATTTTGAGGAATAATCATGCGCATTCTTTTTATGGGCTCGGCGGAACTGGCGTGCCCGTGCCTGGATCGCCTGCTGGCTGATCCGGCCGACCAGGTTGTCGGCGTGGTGACCCAGCCGGATCGCCCCAAGGGGCGCTCGCTCCAGGTGGCGAGTTGTGCCGTACGCGCCCATGTGGCCGAACGCGGGATTCCCATATTGACGCCCGCGGACGTCAATGCGCCCGACAGCGCGGCGGCTTTGCGCGCGCTGGCGCCGGACCTGATTGTTGTGGTGGCCTATGGGCAATTTCTGAAGGCGGCGATCCTTGACCTGCCGCTGCGCGGGCCTGCCCACGGCGGCGGATGTATCAACGTGCACGCCTCGCTCCTGCCGAAATATCGAGGCGCGGCGCCCATCCAGTGGGCCGTGGCCAATGGCGAAACCGAAACCGGCGTCACCACGATGTTCGTCAACGCGCGCATGGATGCCGGCGACATCATTGACAGCATTGTGGAACCCATCCGGCCGGAGGATACCGCCGGCAGCCTGCATGATCGTCTGGCCCGCTGCGGGGCCGACTTGCTGGCGCGCACGATCGCGGCCCTGCGGCAGGGTTCGATCCGGCGCCAGCCGCAGGATGAAGCCCTGGTGACCTTTGCGCCGCGCATCAGGAAAACCGATGGCCGCATTGACTGGCATCTGCCGGCCACCCTGATTCATAACCGCGTGCGGGGTTTTAATCCATGGCCGGGCTGCTTTTGCGAGCTTGCCGCCGCGGGCATTGTGCGGGTTTTAAAATCGCGGGTGGAAAATGGCCGGGACGCACCGGCAGGCGCCGTCCTGGAAGCCGCCGGCGCGGGGCCCTTGATTCAAGCCGGCCGGGATGCCGTGCGGCTCCTGGAGGTCCAGCCCGAGGGGCGCAAAGTCATGTCCGGCGCCGCCTTCCTCCGCGGCCATCCGCTCGCGGGCACTTTCCCGGGATAACGCGCCGGCGAATTGATCCTGACGCGGTCCAGCCCATTCTCGCGGGCCTGTCCCGACTCTCCAGAAGATCATGCTCAGCGGGCGCCGGTCGGCCAAAAATGATACAACCGCTGTACGTTGCAAACGACACGTCGCATCAAAAATGTCGACAAATGATCGGCATTTGTGCTAATCCATCGAACGGTAATGCGCGGCAGTTGCCGCGCACATATGCCGATGACGGGCCATCAAGCCCGCGTCTTCCATGGCGGAGGGAGAAATTATCCGCCGCATAGTGACTGGCGTTCTCACCGTTTCTTATGTTATTGGGCAGCAATCGTTTAAGGAGGGACAGCATTCATGGCACAAATAAAAAAGGGCCTGAAAGCAGAGGGCTTGCGTATCTTCGGCGCGTGGGAACCGTTGGCTCATCGCATGCGCTTAGGTTCCGATAATCCGGACCGCGGGATTGCGGAAAATTACGCCTGGCAGCATACGGAAGAGTTTATCAAGGGGCTCAAGCAGCGCGGGATCAACCTGTATATCACCCATTTCTCCAAAGGGTATGGTATCACGGCCGAGGCGGAGGAGCGCGAGAACACGCGAACCGTTGCCAGGCTGTGCCACAAGCATGGAATCTATGTGGGCGGCTATATCCGTTACTCTACATTCATCCCCGAGACCTTCAAGTTGGACGATCCGCAATGCGTCGAACGCATGGGATCCATCGGTTCCAGGGGCCGGCCGCGTTATTTCAGCCAGTCCTGGCGCTACGTTCCCTGCCCTTCATCCCTGGAATACCGGGAGTACCTGGACAAGCTGATCGGAATCGGGATTGAGGATATCGGGCTGGACTCCCTGCATGTGGATGGATTGACGCTGGAACCGGAGCCTTATGCCTGTCATTGCCCGCGCTGTCTGGCGGCTTTCCGCGCCTGGCTCAAGGCGCGCTATCCGACGGCCCAGGCGCAGAAGCGGCGCTTGGGGTTTACGCCGCTTGATTATGTCGAGATTCCCGACATGGCGGTGTATGAGAACGTCACGGTGCCCTTGCCGGTTGTCAAGGATCCGGTGACCCAGGAATGGATGTTCTTCCGCTGTCATCAGCTCGCGCAGGTCTGGAAGTTCATTGTGCATGCCGCGCATCGCCGCAAGCCGGACTGTTTCGTGCAGGGGAATGCGGCGTTCTATCCGCATATCAACCCGTTCTGGTTCTATGCCAAGGACCTGGCGTTGCTGGCCGAGGCGGGCAGCGAAGGGTTCTTTACCGAAGAAATAGGCATGGCGCCGGCGCTGTATCCGGATGGGAGACTGCACGGCTATTTCGAGACATTCAAGAAACTGCGCCGGCTGGGGCTCCAGGTTTTCACGTACAATCGCGGGCCGGATCCGGATATGGTCATAACCGATCCGGAGCAGCTAAAGCTTGCCACGGCGCACCAACTGGCTTTCAACCTCGATGCGGCCGGAGTATTTATAGGGCGGGGGGACGCAAACAAGTGGCCGGCCACCGTTCCGGAATACATGGCATTTCATCGCGACCGGCGCGATCTTTTCCGCGGCACAGCACAGGCGCATGACGTGGCAATGTATTTTTCCGAGCGCAACTTTGCCCTGAACTGCGGCGCGCCGCTGGTGACGCAACACCTGGCGCGCGACGTGATGATGCGCGGGCACCTCCCTTTCGGCTATCTCCTTGAAACACGCCGGGGCGCGATGCGGGAATTCCGCGCCATGGTTTTGCCCGAGATTGAATGCCTGAGCGCAGCCGAGGCCGGCGATCTGGCCGCGTATGTGCGCGCCGGCGGAGGCTTGCTTGTCCTGGGCGCGAACACCGGGCGATATGACGAATTCAGGCAACTGCACCCCGGAAACGCGCTGGGATCGCGCCTGGGGTTGGAGTGGAGCGACACATCCTCCGCTTTTACCGCGCGGGTGGGCAAAGGCCGCGTGGCTTTCCTGCCGCAGCTGCTTACGCCCGCAGGCGGACCGGCGGATCTGGTCGGAATGGAACAAAAGCCGTTAACTCCGTTCAACGATATCCGTCCGGAAAAGTGGCGCATGCCGCTCAACGCCGTGGAAATGTTGCAACTGCTGGAGTGGGCGGCCGGCGGCTATCGCTTTAACGCGCTGGTCCCGAACACGGTGGCCGTGGAATTCGCAAGCCAGAGCAATCCGCGGCGCTACCTGGTTCATCTCGTGAATTTCGACCTTGAGCGGGATGTCGGTCCCTTCGAAATCAGCTGCGCTTTTGCCGTCAAGCGGGCGCAGGCCTTCACTCCGGATGCCGGTAAGCCGCCGCGCGTGCGTGTTATTCGCGTGAAAAAAGAAAAAACGCTCCTTCAAATTGACGGGTTCCACCGCTACCTGATCGTGGCAGTCACGGAGGCGTAAGCTGCACCCGCGCGAGACCGGGGTCGGAATAGAATGTTCCCCGGTGTCCGGCGGGCGTGGAAGCGGCCTTGCGGTTGATCTCGGCCCCGGCTTGGCGCCGCCGGTCATTATTTCTTCAAAGCCGGACTCTTTACAGCGTTTTTTTGCTGCTTGATCAGGGCCATGTAGGTTCGGTAACGGGCGACGATCTGGCGCACGTAATTGATCGGCTCCTGGCCGCGCACGAACCCGCATTTCGCCCGCCGGGCGTATTCCGGCTTTGAAAGGAGACGCATGGCGTCCTCCACGTTATCGAACCAGATATTCGGATTGCGGCCCATTTGCCGGGCCAGCGTGCGCGCATCCATAACGTGCCCCGCGCCGGCGTTGTACGAGGCCAGCGCAAAAAACACCCGGTTACTGGCATCCAATTCCTGCGGCCCGCGATCCTGCATGACGTCCAGGTATTTTATCCCGGCATGAATGCCGCTGGGCGGATCCTTGATATTCCGGAAGCCCATTTCTTTGGCCGTGCGGGGCATGACCTGCATGAGCCCGCGCGCGCCCGACGGCGAGACCACGTTCGGGTCGAACCGGCTTTCCTGGAACATCTGCGCCACGATCAGGCGCCAGTCAAAATTATACATGCCGGCGAACTGGCGCACCAGGGGATCATAGGGGGAGATGCTGCCATCCGGGTACAGCCGGGCGTGTTCCTGCGCGGCTTTCCGGATTTTGGCGGGGTTTTTGAAGTAGCGGTTATAAACGATGTTGTAATCGGTGTTGCGGTATTCTTTTTTCCAGAAGGCATTGATGGCCTGGAGCAACTGCTTGTCCCGGGCGCGCGTGACCCAGCCTTCCGGCTGGGGCTCGCCCAGGGTCAGGACCATCTTGACGCCGTCGAGCCAGCCTGACGTTATGGCCAACACCTGGTCGTCCACCACCGTCAGATCAATTTTGCCTTCAGCCACCCATTCAAGCATATCGTCCGGCTGGGCGCCGCCCGGCGCCGCCCGGCGGTTGACCTTGATGCCCTGGGTCCGCAGGTTGCCCAGCAGGGTCCACGGGTACGATGAACGCGCCGCCATGACCTCGCGGCCCGCCAGGTCCTGCAAGGTTTGAATGCGGCGCTCGGTCGTGCGGGCCACGACCGTTTCCGCCGCGTAATTATACGGCACGGAAAACTCGACGCCCAGGGACCGGCGCTCGTCGGTAATGGTCAGGAAGGCGGCAATGAAATCGCCCCGCCCGGCCAGCAGCAT
>Ga0265297_10010859_pt1 | contig 11312 bp, 10 predicted proteins | sample Munlanlwell13791_FD_192502 | JGI IMG/M metagenome (GOLD analysis project Ga0265297, IMG submission 192502) | Leachate microbial communities from a municipal landfill in Southern Ontario, Canada - Leachate well 137-91 | ecosystem: Engineered > Solid waste > Landfill > Unclassified | place...
TATCGCTCTGGGGATTCCAGATGTCATAGTCTACGCCATTTAATATCCCATAAAGAGAACTGCTGCGTTTATTTAATACGCCTTCGAGACCAAAACCAAATTCCGGCGTCCTTATCTCTTTGGCGTAAGTGGGGCTAACAGTATTAATAAGGTCAGCAAATACCATGCCGCCTTTTAAGGTGTTAATCTTACCGTAAAACTCAAGCCCATCAACATCAAATAGGTTCCAGTCAAGCCCAAGTTTGGGAAATTCATCCTTTGGAAAAATACCCTGGTATCCTATATTATGCACGGTTAAAACCGTACGCGTATTCTTATAGAATTGATCGTCAGAGTAAATCGTCTTTAGATAAACGGGGATAAGCGAAGCCTGCCAATCGTGCAAATGAATGATATCCGGCTTAAAGTTTATTTCTTTTAATAAAGAAAGCGACCTGCGGCAATAATACGCAAACCGTTCCAAATTATCTTTATAATCTCCGTTGCTGCCCTGGTATAATCCTTGACGGTTAAAATACTGTTCGTTTTCGATAAAATAAACCTTTATCTTGCTGCCGGCTAAACAATAAGAAATACCGGAATTTAACCTTTGCAGGCCAAACTTTTTTCCGTCAATTTCCTTGTAGCGCGGCATTATAATAACAATATCCTGCTTCTCTTTCTCTAATGCTAAAGACAGTGCCCCGGCTACATCGGCCAGGCCTCCGGTCTTAGCAAAAGGGACAACCTCAGAAGCGCATATTGCTATCTTCATATTTCCTCCATCTCCAACCAGTTATGGCCCTTTTTTATATCGACTATAACCGGGACCTCAAGCTTTAAAACTTTCTCCATTTTCACCCGAACTAGGCTAACCAGAGAAGAAAGTTCGCCAGAGGGTAAATCAAACAATAGCTCATCGTGGATCTGCAAGACCATTTTTGACTCTAATGGCTTCTTCACAATTTCATTCTGGATATTAACCATCGCCAGTTTAATTAAATCTGAAGCAGAACCTTGTATGGGGGTATTTACTGCCTGACGCTGGGCAAACTGGCGTATCGCCATATTCTTACTATTAATTTCGGGGATATACCTCCTCCTGCCTAAAATAGTGGTAACAAACCCGTATTCTTGGGCCTTTTTTATCGTCTCCTCAATATAATCCTTGACTTTAGGATAGCGTGAAAAATAGGCATCGATAAAAGCCTGCGCTTCATCAAGGGAGATACTTAAATCGCGGCTTAAGCCAAAAGAGGTCAGCCCATAGACAATGCCGAAATTAACCCTCTTGGCAGTATCGCGCATCTGATTATTTACATCTGCTTCCTCTATTCCGTAAATAAGGCTGGCGGTAATTTTATGTATATCGCGGCTTGACTCAAACGCCTCTATAAGATTTTCGTCTTTGGATAGATGGGCGAGTATCCTTAATTCTATCTGCGAATAATCGCAAGAAATAAGCAGGTTTTTTTTGCTTGAGGCAATGATCCCGCGCCTGATCTTACTTCCGATATCAGTTCTAACCGGTATATTCTGTAGGTTAGGGTTACTAGAGCTAAGCCTTCCGGTCTCTGTTGCGCACTGGTTAAAAGAGGTGTGCAGCCTCCCCGTTCTCCGGTCAATCAAAGAAGGCAAAGCATCAATATATGTCGTCTTCAGTTTGGTTAGCTGGCGGTATTCTAATAATAATGCCGGAAGCTTATGTTTACCGGCTAACCTATTGAGGACTTCCTCGTCTGTAGAAGGCCCAGTTTTGGTTCTCTTAATTACAGGAAGGTTAAGGACCTCAAATAAAATTACCCTTAATTGCTTAGGCGAATTAATGTTAAACTCTGAACCGCTTAACTCATAAATATCCTGGATTAGCTTTTTAAGCCTATTCTCTAAATCCTTAGAAAGAGCCGCTAATAATTTTAAATCCAGCTTTATCCCGCAAAGCTCCATTTCTGCCAAGACGTTTGCTAACGGCATTTCTATATCGGAGAATAGCTTAAATAACTCCTTTTCTTTCAGCTCTTTCTCCAGCTTGGGTTTAAGCTTCTTAAGCAGGCTAAGTCCTCCCTGATTATTAATAACCTCGCCGGAAGGCAGAGCATCCAAGTATTCCAAAGCAAGATTATCTAAGCCGTATCCGGGCCGAGAGGGATTCAAAAGATACGCGGCAATCATCGTGTCAAAATATAAACCATCCATAACTATTGCCTCTTTGCCCAAAATGACCTTTGCCCTCTTTAAGTCATGGCCGACTTTTTTAATCGTAGGATTAGACAAAATCCTCTTGAAATTAGCATCAGTCTTGCTCACGCGCATAATCTTATCCTGAAAATAAATGAACACCTGACCGGGGTTTTCTACTGATATAAATAATTCATCCCCTGGCTTAAAAACCCTGCCCAAATCACTGCCTTTACATTCTTTTATTGCCAAACAGGGTTGTTCCTCTTTTTTAAAGTCTAAACCTGTCAATAGCTTTTTAAACTCAAGCCGTTTAAATAAACCTGCCAGTTTAACCAAATCCGGGCGGCCTATCTTCAATTCTTCCAAATTAAAATCTATCGGGAGGGCTCCTGACAAAAAGACTAATTTCTTATTTAATCTGATTTTTTCCTTATTGTTTCTTACTGCCTCCCTTATTTTCTCATTACTTATATCCTGGTGGTTCTTTAACAGGTTATCCAAAGATCCGAACTCCCGGATTAACCTAACCGCAGTCTTCTCTCCGATGCCGGGAATTCCGGGGATATTATCCGCGCTATCTCCAGTAAGGCTTAAAATATCCGCAATTTGTTCAGGCTTAACCCCGAATTTTTCTAAGACCGCATTTTCGTCATAAACCAAACCGGAATCTTTGTAGGGGTTAAATACCTCAACACCTTCTTTAACTAATTGAAGCATATCTTTATCAGAACTTATTATGGTTACAGGAACCCCCGAAGATACGGATTTACTGGATAAGCTGGCGATGATATCATCCGCCTCAAAACCTTTTTTTTCTATAGCGATAAGCCCATAGCCAGAGATTGCCTCTTTAATTAACGGAATCTGGCTGGATAGTTCATCCGGCATCGGCGGACGCTGTATTTTATATTCAGAGAACATCCGCGACCTAAAAGTATCCCGGGAGACGTCAAAACACACAGCAATATATCCTGGATTTTTTTCTTTAAGTATTTTATTCAAGATATTGATAAAACCATATACGGCGCCGGTAGGCTGGCCGAAAGAAGTACTTAAGCCCCTGATCGCATAAAATGCCCTATAGCAAAAAGCCATGGCATCTAACAAATATAATCTTTTACCGCCCATTAATAGAAAATTTGGAAATCAATTTTGGTAGGGAACTTTTAAAGTGGTTTCTATCGCGATAATGCCCTATGCTGAGTCTTATCGATAAAATCCTGGATGTCTTTATTGTCCGGGTCTAAATACTGGGCATCTAATGCTTCTTTTACGGCAGCAGCATAATCCTCTTTAGCGTAACTATCTTTGGCCTTCTTAAGATGCTTACGGGCAAGCATCTTATCTTCGCGGCTTAATATATACTTTTCATTAGCAACGTCTTTCATTAACTTCAACACATCTTGTTCCTTTAAGCTCTCAGCCGGATTAGAAGAAAGGCTTAAGCGTATATCCTTCAGGCGCTGGCTTGCCTTTTGAGTCCAGGGATCATTAAAATTGCCGAGCTCTACCCTTTTATTCCAATAATAGGCAGCCTTATTTAACTCCCTTTTATTCTCATATAATAGCGCGAGGTTAGTATAGGTACTTAAATAATCAGGGTCTATCTTTATAGCCTTAAGGTAGCTTTCTTGCGCCCTATCAATCATGCCCTTATCTTCATAAATAACCCCTAAATCATTATAAGCTACCGCATAAGCAGGATCAACCTCTATCGCCTTTTGATAGAGTTTCATTGCCGAATCTAAATCGCCCATATCCTGCGCTTTCACACCTTCGTCGCGATATTCCCGCGCCTGAGCCTGCAAAGCAGTCAGCTCAACCTGCTTACCCGGATTAGCTAAATCTTGAGCTAACGCCAGGAAATTAAAAGAAAAAAAGAGTAAAACCAGATTTAAAATTATTTTAGGCAATTGTCTGTTAAGAATTAAGGTTGGCATTTATTATCTTTTGTATATTATATAACATAAACTTGATCCGTCAAGAGAAAAATTATATTAAAGGATCCATAAAAAGAGCGGGGTGCTTAACCTTTTTCAGGAAGCTTAAAAGGCCATCAGAAGTAGTAGCGATATCCTCATCCGCAATCTTTTCCAACAAATCAGGCTCACCGATATCCCGGGCAGCCTTCTTTAATCTCTCTCCTAATAATTCCTTTAATTCCTTAGGCATCCAGACTAAACGCTTAAGCCCTCCTTCAGCTGAAATAAACTTCCTGCTTAAGAGGTACAGCTTGCCTATACCTAAGAATCCGGGGGTTTGCACTCCTCCGCCTACTGACCCGGCTAGTGTAGTAAAGCTCATGCCGGAAGGAGTTATCCCGGGATAATCGCGGTTAACCACCATTACGCCGTTAGCCTCAGGTATAATCGCGACAATGCACTCAAAGCATCCGCACGAGGACTGCGGATAATCCATAAGCGAATACATGCTTACTTTATTTATTGTTTTATTGGATTTATCCTCTACGAATTTATTTACGTTACCCCACTGCCCTAATCTTTTATCCAAAGCTTCACCCTTTAAGATTGGCTGGTTCGCTCCTGTGGGAACAATCTCAAACGATGCCCTTGCATCTAGCCACGAATAAGCGCCGCATAACCCCAAACGCTCGGGAGTGACTATGCAAACATGGTTAGGCGCAAATGACTGACAGAGCAAACAGGAATAATAAGTATCTACGCTTTCATCAGTCATCCCGCTTAAACGTTCATCGCGCGCATCAAAAACTTTACTCGCATAATTAAGCAATCTCTCGACATCTTCCCTCTTGGTATATAACTTAACCTGCACCTTATCTACAATTGCGCTATATTCCTGATGAAACATAGCGTGTAATATCACGCCGATATGCCTTAACCTAAAACCATTCAAAAATGCATCGCGGCTTATTCTAATCCAGTTCATATCCCTTTGGCCAACATGCATTAAACCCATAGCATAATTCACAAATCGGTGTACCTGGCGTTCCAATATCGGCTCAAAATCCTTTTGCATCTTCCGGCCATAAACATTTACAATTATAGCCAAAGGTAGAGACCTACTCCCGTTCTCCAATTGATCTATGTCCGGGCCGATTACTTCAACATCTCCGTCTTTAACCTCACCCTCTTCCCTGGAAGCTAAAAACTCAAAAGATAAACTAGCCTTACCTCCGAATTCAACTTGCAGCTGCTCCCTCCTCACCCTTTCTCCTTCAAATGCCGATGCATACGGGACAGGAACAGCTACCTTTGAAACCTTTACCTTAATCCCGCGGGTAAGTATGCATTGCGAAGGAATCTTCTTATAATCCTTCTCTGTGACCAGCGCCTCAAATAATGTAGTATCGATCTTGCCCAGTTGAGGCAATTCTAAATCGCTGATAATAGGCAAACCGAAGGCCAAAGCTCCCAAGCCTGTTGCCACAATTACTTCATCAACATGCCCTAATAAAAGAACAAAAGCCGGGACACGGTTACGGATATAGTCTGCCATCCCCTCCCATTGCCCGGGCTTGAAACCGCCGTAGATTAGAGGCGCGCGCACCGCAAAATTAACCGCATAGATTACGGATAAATAATCGCTTCCCAAAGGAACGATATAGTTTTCTAAACCTAACTCTACGCCCTTATGCTTAAGCTGGCCTTCCAAGGTATTGCCGCTAACATTACCGGCTAGGAGACTAATGATTCCTTTAGACTGGAAATCCCTTATAAGGCTTAAAGCAGAATCATCATCTTTTGCCGGGCCTAAAATTACGGCTATCCCGGATATCCGGCCGTCAACGAGTTGCAGGCCTAAGGAACGCAATATTTTATCAGGAATAAAGCCTACCCCTCCTTTAGGGTGCTCATTATTTAACACCGCCAAAGCTGCCAGCATCTCTTCGTAAAGTAGGGTAACAATCCCTATATTCAACAAACCTCCTAAATAAGGGACCAGATCCAGCTTTTCAATCTTCTCTAAAACTACAGCTAAATCACTCAAATTCTTAACTTCTATATTAAGCAAAGCATTGATTAAAGGAAGGGAATAGTTTGTTTCCGGAAAAGACACCTTAGTGTCCTTACCAAACTTAGCGATTGCCTTCCCTAAAGAGTGACGGGTAAGGCTTAATATTGCGCTTCTGCCATTTTCACCTAACTCTGCTAGCATCTTTAGTGTCTTCTTTCTCTAATCTGTTAATTATATTATCCGCCAGCATCAAACTTATCACTACGCTATCCTTGCGCACAACGCTGCCGCAGGCAAAGATATTATCATAATTAGTCGCCATCCAGCCGTTTACCATAATAAAATCATCTTTAATCTGGATATCTGTATTCTTCAAAAACTCAATATTTGATTTATAGCCATCCATAAATAAAACCGCGCAAACACCCAATGCCTTGCCGCTTTTAAGCTTAACCGCTTGAACCTCTCCTTCTCCTATTGCCTCTAACAGAGAATCATGGATAATCTCTGTTTTCTGGGGGATATCTGACGGATCAAACCCGACGCGGCTTAAAATTTTTATCTCAACGCCATATTTTTCTGAAATCGCCTCTGCCATCTTTAGGGCAAAGCTATTGCTGCCTACGATACAAACCGGATGCGCGATATAACGCTTGAGAAATTCTTTGACATCGTCTAACGTATAAAAACGGTAAGCGCCTTCTTTTTTGGCTCCCGGGATATCGGGGATAACCGGGCTTCTACCGGAGGCAATTACTAAGAGATCATAATTAATGCTCCCTTTATCTTTAAAATATAGCAAACCCTTCTGAACATTAATACTTGCGACTTTTTTATTCTTGATAAAATTTATATCCTGTTTTAAATAATCCTCTTCACCGCAGAGAAAAATATCTTTTTCGCTTATTGTCCCGCTTACAAAATCCGCTAACCTTAAGTGATCATAAGCCGGATAACCCTCCTCGCTGATTAAAGTTATCCTGCAACCTTGACACTTCTCTCTTATCTTCAAGGCGATATTGTGCCCGGAAACCGAAGCCCCGACAATAACTATATGCTTAATCATAATCCTGAAGCGCTTAAGACCTCTGGCACTAACTTACCCCATCCAATAGACATAATATGTACCCCGTTACATATGGGCTTTAATTCTTTAATAAGCCGCGAGGCTATTTCAATAGATTGCCTGGCCTTATCTTTTGTTTCCTCCATTTCTTTAATTAAATTATCCGGCACAAAAATACCGGCTATATTCTCATTCATGTATCTGGCCATTCCCGCTGATTTTAATAGGACTATCCCGGCCATAATCTTAGATTTTAGGTGTCTCGTTTTCTTAAGAAAGCTTTCAAAAACCTTAACATCATAGACTGCCTGGGTCTGGAAGAATTCGGCGCCCGCGGAAATTTTTTTCTCCATCTTTATAATTTCAGGCTCCAAGGGGTCTGCTCCGGGGTTAACTACTGCACCTAAACAAAATTTAGGAGGCTTCCCGATTAATTTGTTCCCTTTCATATCGAATCCTTCCTGAAGCCTCTTAGCTACCTGCAAAAGCTGGACAGAATCTAAGTCAAAAACCGGCTTGGCATCAGGATGGTCTCCTGCGGTAGTGTGGTCTCCTGTTAGGATTAAAATATTTTCAATACCTAATACTGCCGCGGATAAAAGATCTGATTGCAATGCCAGACGGTTCCTGTCGCGGCAGGTTAACTGGTATATAGGTTCAAACCCATGAAGCTTTAAAAAGTTAGAGGCTGTTAAAGAACCAAGCCGCATAATTGAGCTCTGTAAATCCGTAACATTAAGCGCATCAACCCGGTTGCGGACAAGCTCGGCATCTTCCAAAAGCTGCTTGACCTCAACCCCTTTAGGAGGGCCAATTTCAGAAGTCAACATAAACTTTCCGGATTGTAATTTTTCTTTAAAGGTCATATCGAATCGACTGAAGCTACTTGGAGTTTAACTGCCTCAATAAGATTACGCATAAGCATAGCGACGGTCAAAGGGCCTACGCCTCCGGGAACCGGAGTAATATAGGAAGCTTTTCTTTCCGCAGCTTCAAATTCTACATCGCCCGTAATTTTATCGCCAACGCGGTTAATTCCTACGTCGATGACTACAGCGCCTTCCTTAATCCACGCGCCCTTAATCAAGCCTGCAGAACCTACGGCAACAATTAATACTTCTGCCCTTCGGACATGTTCCTCTAATTTCCCTGACTTACTCGTTCCTACGTGGCATACTGTAACCGTGGCGAACTTTTCCAATAATAAAAGAGCTAGGGGCTTGCCCACGATTTCACTGTGGCCGACTATTACAACTTCTTTGCCGTATAAGTCAATTCCGCTGGCCAAGATTAATTCCATGGCTGCGTAAACCGTACAAGGGATTAGCTTAGCCCTACCTAGAATAATCCTCCCGATATTGGTAGGATGCACCCCTTCGACATCTTTCCTGGGATCAATAACATTGATTATCTTCTTATAATCCACCTGCGCCGGAAGCGGGTTCTGAATAATGATCCCCTGGACGGATTTATTGATGTTCAATTTTTGGATGAAATCTAATACGTGCGCTTCAGTAACGCTAGAGTCAAGCTTATGCAACTGGTATTCAATGCCTAATTCTTCTGCAACCTTAGCTTGAGATTTAACATAGCTAGCCGCACCCGGATTATCGCCGACTATTACACTAGCCAAAACAGGCTTGATTTTTAACGCCAAGACCTGCTGTTTTATCTCTTCTTTTATCCTTTCGGAAATCGGTTTACCCTCTAATAATTTCGCCAACTCTCTCCTCCGTCTGCGCCCTTATCCTTTTCATCAACCTGTTCTTCTGATTAAGTTCTCCCCTAACCATCTGAGAAAATTTTTTATCATTCAGGTTTTTCAAGTTGATCTCGACATTAAAGCAAGCCGAGGCAAAACCTGCTTCGAAAAAAATTGCGGCCACAACAACATCACTTATTAAGTTTATATTTCCCTGCTTTATAAGCGCAGGGCATAATTTTATCCCCTCAATACAAAGCCGGGCAACCATAAAAGGCACATTTAAAGCATCCCTTATATTCTTAGATTTATAAGCGATAGCGTCTAAATCTACCAGGCGTAAAAACTCTTTCCTTAAAGATTCAGACTTATTTAAAATATCCTTGAGCTTCTTTTCATACTTTGCATATTTAGGCTTGCCTAAAGTAAAACTAACTACCATGCTTACTAATGCCGCGGCCATAGCAGCGCAAAGCGCAGCAGAAGCACCTCCCCCGGGGACAGGAGACCTTGCCGCTAATTTATCAAGATAACCCTGAACCGATGTATTTTTATACATTTTTAGTAAATAAATCCTCCGTTTAACTCAAAGGCATTCTTAATCAAATCTAATTTTATCTTAGCTAAGGAGAAATCCACGGAAACTACGTCAAACCTAGCCTGCCTATTTAAGATTCCCTTTTCTTTAAGAAAACTTATTGCTGCTCTGGCTACTTGCCTTTGTTTTGCCCCTGACACCGCTTCCTTACCTAAGCCAAATCTGCCGCTTGCGCGCGTCTTTACCTCTATAAAACAAACTACGCCTTTGTCCTCGGCTACAATATCTATCTCGCCTAATTTTGTCCTATAATTACGGTATATTATTTTATACCCGCTACTCTTTAAAAAATCTGCGGCCAGCTCTTCGCCTCTGTCCCCTAGGCTTATCCCTGTTTTAGACACAGGAAAAACTCTTTCTATGGATTAATGACGGCCCTATTTTTCTTAAGATATCCCTATGTTTTTTTGTAGGGTAACCTTTGTGGTTTTTGAACCCGTAGGCGGGATAAATCTTATCGTATTTAAGCATTATCCGGTCGCGGGTGACTTTGGCCAAAATTGAAGCCGCGGCAATACTCTTAGATTTAGTATCGCCCTTGATAATGGACCTATGGGGCAAAGCTAAATTTAAGCCCGTGCTTCCGTCTATAATAACATAAATACCCTTATGATTTAAACTGCCTAATTTATTGACCAAGGAGGTTACTGCCTGTTGCATGGATAAACGGGTGGCTTCTAAAATGTTAATCCGGTCAATTATCTTTTCGCTTACAATGCCGATACCGTTTACCGAATATTTGTTAATCTCTAAAAATGCTTTTTCCCGTTGAAGGGGAGTCAGCCTCTTGGAGTCATCAATAATATTCTTAAACTTTTTTCTTTTTAATAATACTGCTGCGGAAACTACCGGCCCGGCCAAAGGGCCGCGCCCGGCTTCATCCACTCCAATGATAAAATTATACCCCAGGCGTTTGAATTTACGTTCATAATAGAGCATTATTTTACCGCTAGCTTTTGCTTTCGCCACTTGCTATTTTAGTGGCGCGTTTTCCAAATTTACTCCTTAGATAATAAAGCTTGGCGCGTTTTACTTTACCCGAACGGACTACTTCGATCCTTTCTATGCTTGGCGAATGCAGAGGAAACACGCGCTCAACCCCCTCGCCGTAAGATACCTTCCTTATTGTAAAATGCTCTTTTATCCCCGAACCTTCTTTAGAGATGACCACCCCTTCAAAAGGATGGAGGCGGAATTTATCCGGCCCTTCGGGTATTTTAGTCAAAACTTTTACTGTATCCCCAACGTTAAAACTAGGGTGGTCTTTTTTAGTAAATTGCGACTCCACTAGCTTAATTTTATTCATTCCTTCCTCCTTAATTTGGATTATAAAAGATCCGGCCTGCGTTCCTCTGTCTTTTTCACCGCTTCTTTCCTTCTCCAGGCCTCTATTTTATTATGGTCTCCGGATAAAAGCACGCCGGGAACATCCATTTTACGGAATTTAGCCGGCCGGGTATAATGCGGATGTTCTAATAGATTACCCTCAAATGACTCAAAATTCAAGGAATTTTTGTCACCTAAGACGCCGGGGATAAGCCTTATAATAGCGTCTATCAGGACCATTGCCGGAAGCTCTCCTCCGGTTAAGACATAATCCCCTATGGAAACCTCCTCATCCGCTAAGTTCTTCCTTACCCTCTCATCCACTCCTTCGTAATGCCCACAAATAAGAATGAGGTTTTTAAGTTTCGCTAGTTTTTTAGCGATGCCCTGGTTAAGCTTCTTTCCTTGAGGGCAAAGAAGGATTGTTTTTGGTCTTTTACTTTTTATCTTTGACTTTATGCTTTCAACGCAATTAAATATCGGCTCCGGGCGCATAACCATTCCTGCCCCCCCGCCAAAAGGGC